>Ga0115002_10004115_pt1 | contig 17792 bp, 17 predicted proteins | sample ArcticOcean_MG_C_8_FD_89576 | JGI IMG/M metagenome (GOLD analysis project Ga0115002, IMG submission 89576) | Marine microbial communities from western Arctic Ocean - ArcticOcean_MG_CB11_86 | ecosystem: Environmental > Aquatic > Marine > Oceanic | place: Arctic Ocean: Canada Basin | collected... | reverse complement strand
TATGCGTGCAGGGTTGCGGTCACTACGGGTCGGTTCCATGGGCGCAAATATACACACAGCCACAGCGCCTCACCGTCATCCGCCATCTGCTTGACAGGTTACAGGACCCAACCTATACATTGAGCCTGACCGGCCTTTTTTGATTCAATAGTTATCGCGCAAAGCAAAGACGGCGGTCTTTCCACTGCGTTGGGAAGGCCGCCTATTCTTCTGGAAAGACGCGGGGGTGGCGGGCAAGGATCGATGGCGGAAAGTGTGATTTTTGTGTGTACGGGTAATTCGTGCCGTAGTCAGATGGCCCAGGGTTTGTTGACGTTTCTGGGCAACGGCCGTTTCGATGCTTTCAGCGCCGGCACCGATCCGCAGGGGCTCAACCCGCTCGCCGTAAGCGTAATGGATGAACTCGGGATCGACATCTGTGCGTACCGATCGGAGAGCATTGATTGGTACGCGAAGCGCCACTTCGATTTCGCGATCACGGTCTCCGATCGCGCTAAAGAGACTTGCCCGGTTTTTCCCGGCGGCGGCAAACGCCTACACTGGAGTTTCGAGGATCCGGCTGCCGCGACCGGAACCATCGAAGAGCGCCTAGCCGTTTTTCGACTAGTCCGCGACGAGATCAAGCAGGCATTGCAGCTATTCGTAACACAACCCACACGAGGCAATCGATGACACTACGTATCGGCATTATTGGGGCTGGCGCCAACACCCGACTGAGGCACCTTCCTGGATTTCAGAAGATAGAAGGCGTCGAGGTGACCGCGGTCTGCAACCGCAGCCGTGAGTCCGCTCAGAAGGTCGCCACCGAGATCGGCATTCCCACCGTGTGTGACGGCTGGCAGGAGCTGATCGCGCGTGACGACGTCGATGCCATCTGCGTTGGCACATGGCCCTACTTGCACTGTGAGACGAGTCTGGCGGCACTGCAGGCGGGCAAGCATATCCTGACCGAAGCGCGCATGGCGATGAATCTGGCACAAGCCCGACAAATGCTGGCGGCGTCACAAGATAGTGACTGCGTCGCCATGGTCGTTCCGGCGCCGATGTTCCTGGAAACTGAGGAGGCACTTCTGGGGATGATCGCGGCGGGGTACTTCGGTGATTGGCTCGAAATCAACGCCGCATTTCTCATTGGCGGCTACGACCCCGAGGCACCGATTCAATGGCGGCAACGCCGCGACCTCTCAGGCAACAACATCATGGTCATGGGTATTGTCAACGAAACGGTCCGTCGTTACGCCGGGGATGACCACAGCGTCATCGCCCACGGCAAGATCTTCACGACACAACGCCCGGATAGCGACACCGGTAGGCAGCGCAGCGTCGATGTTCCCGAGAGTCTCGGCGTCGTCGCCGAACTGGAATGCGGCGCGACCGCCGTCTACCACTGCAGCAGTGTCGCCAAGCCTGGACGTGGTCCCGATATCGTCGCCTACGGCACTCGTGCCTCCTTCCGCCTGAGGGACGGCCAGGCGTTCGTCGCGGCCCCTGGTGAGGACTCCTTCAAGCAGCTGGAAGTTGCGCTCGACAAGCAGGGTGGCTGGCGCGTGGAAGAGGATTTCGTCGACGCCATCCGCGACGGCAAAGCGGTCACTCATACGAGTTTCGCCGACGGCGCCAAGTACATGGAGTTCACGGAGGCGGTGACCATCAGCATCGCCGAGGGTCGCAAAGTCGAACTACCGCTGCCGTGAATCAGGGCTGATCCCATGGCAGCGAATAGGTTTTTACGTCGGTCATCGCCTTCATCGTCTCGATGACCCCTTCCTTGTACCCCAGGCCCGACGCTTTGATGCCGCCGAACGGGGTCCATTCCAGCCGGTAGCCCGGCGCCTCGTTGACGTTGACGGTGCCACACTTCAACGCCCCGATGACGCGTTGGATCGAGGGCCAGTGGTCGCTCACCACACCTGCTGACAAGCCATAGGCCGTATCGTTGGCCACGGCGATGCCCTTGTCGAGGCTGTCAAAGGGGATGATCGAGGCAATCGGCCCGAACGTCTCCGAAGCCACCAGCGGATGGTCGTTGCGGACGCGATCCAGCACCGTTGGCGCGAACAGTGCACCGCGCCGCTCGTGGCCAACCAGAACTCTGGCGCCGGCAGCAACGCTTTCCGTCACCCGCGCCTCCATGGTCACGGCCGCCTCCTCGTTGATCACCGTTCCCATGTCGTTGCTGGCGTCATAGGGGTCTCCCCACCGCAGCAGTGCCACCTGGGCTGCCAGCTGCTGAGCGAAGGCGTCCGCCAGAGACGAATGCACCAACAGGCGGCGGATGGCGGTACAGCGCTGCCCCGAGTTCTTGAAGATTCCGGCCACCGCAATCTCGACGGCCTGTCCCAGGTCGGCGTCCTCCAGGACCAGCAGCGGTGAGCTGCCGCCCAATTCGAGGACCATCCTTTTGTAGCCGCAGATATCGGCGATACGCCGGCCAATAGCGCTGCTGCCGGTGAAGGTGATCAAATCCACCAGTTCCGATTTCACAATGGATTCGGTAAGATCTCGTGAGCTGGTGTTGATAACATTGAGTGCATGGGCCGGCAGTCCGCATTCGAGCGCCAGCTCCGCCAGGTAGTAGGCCGATAGCGGCGTTCTCTCCGATGGCTTGAGCAATACCGTGTTATTCGTGGCAATGGCAGGGGCGATCTTATGAGCCACCTGATTCATCGGGTGATTGAACGGCGTGATCGCGGCGATCAGGTCCAGCGGGTAGCGCGAGGTGTAGATGCGCCGGTTGCGTCCATGCGCGGTGACATCACACGGAAAGACCTCGGAGTCGTCATCGAGCGCCCTGATGGCCGCAAAGCGCAGCACATCACTGACGCGACCCACTTCGTAGGCGGTGTCTTTAAGGCACAGGCCCGACTCGTCCGTGATCAGCGTGGAGATCTCGTCACCGCGTTCACGCACTGCTTGCGACATACGATTGAGGATGTCACCGCGCTCATGCCGGGTGAGGTGGATGGTCGCTGCGCGCGTCTCTCGCAATGCCGCGGCCAGCATCTTTTCGTCGATGGTAGCGACACGCCCCACGACCGCCGCCGTGTACGGGTTGACGACATCCAACCATTGCGAGCCGTCGAGCTGCCGTCCGCCGATGATGGGACCGAACTCACGTACAGTCATCAGCCCTGAATCCCGTTACAGAGGACATCGAACAAGTCGAAGTTGCGCATTCGGTCACTGTTAAGACGCTCCTGGTAGAGTGTGGTTAGCGGCCTGTTGGTGATGAACGGTACGATCGCCTCGTGTAGCCCCCCATGCGAACGCAGTCCGCTCTCGACGGCGGACAGGTCATGCCAATCGGGGGTGCGGCCAAGAGTGGTGTTGCGGTCGGCCAGCACCACCAAGTCGCCGATGCGATCGGCTGGCAGCGAGTACTTTTGCGCCGCCTGAGCACGCGTGAGCACCAGTTCAACGCCAGGCACGGCAACAAGGATGGCCGCCGCCGTCTCCACATTCACTGCATCCAGATAGACAGTGGCGTAGGATCCCAGGGCGCCGTGGTGGACGACATACGGATCGGTGATGGGCAGGATGACGCGCGCCTCAGACACCCCTTCCGTCACCAGGATCTGCTCGATGTACTGGACCTTTGGCGAGTCGTCCTCGTTGACCTTGGCATTCATGCCGTGGTCGGCCGTGATCCCGATAATGGCGCCTGACCTGTTGAGGGCGCCCAGGTACTGGTCAAGGCGGGCGTAGTAGTGGTTCGCCTCAGGGCTACCGGGGGCGTACTTGTGTTGAACGAAATCGGTCGTCGACAGGTAAAGGCAGTCAATGGGGTAGTGCTCCAGGAGACGGACACCCGCTTCTATGCAGAAAACGCTGGCCTCCGGGTCGTAGATACCTGGGCTCGCCCGCCCTACCATCTCACAAACACCCTCGATACGATTCTCCTCAAGGGTAGCATTCTCCGCTTCTTCGACAGAAAAGCAGATCCCTCGCCATCCTTCGGCCAGAAACTTGCGCAGCTTGTCCTTGGTCGTAATGGCGGCGACGTCGAGGCCGGCGGCGCTGAAGGTGCTCAGTAAGGTTGGGCAGCGCAGAAAGGCCGGGTCGTTCATCAGCACCTCGCGACCACTCTGCTCATCGAAGTAATAGTTTCCCGGTATGCCGTTGACGTCGGCTGTTGTGCCAGTCACGATGGCGACGTTGTTGGGGTTGGTGTACGATGGCACTACCGAGTGGGCCTGGCCATGACAGCCGCTAGCGGTGATCGCGGCTAGTTCAGGCATCACTTCTCGCGCTGCGTCCAGGTAGGCCGGATCGCAACCGTCGATACAGATCCCCACAATCGCCACTGAGTGCGGGCGCTTGTACGAGCGACCGTTGACTTCGATGCGATCTACTTCGAGCTCATTCATGGACGTAGGGCAACCCGGGCGAAACGACGACTACGAGCCAGCTCCATGGCCTCGTCGAGACGCTGCAATGGTAGCGGCTCGCTCACCAGCTCCTCATAGGGGTAGCGCCTGTGGGTGCGTTGCAAAAACGATACAGCCAAATCAAGGTGCTGCGGTGCATAGTTGTGGACCCCGCGCAACGTCAGGCATTTGCGCACAATCTGCTCGCCGGTGAGTTCCAATGCGCTCTGCGGATGCACCATGCCGACGAAGACGTAGTGTCCTCCTGCACGCAACAAGCGGATACCGACCGGCACCAGCCGCGGGTCCCCGGCCACTTCGATGACAGCATCCATGCCCTCTGGAGTTTGCGCTTCGATCTGGGTAATGACGCTGTCGTCGCCTTGCGTGCCATCAATGGGAACGGCCCCAAACCGCTCAATCAGCGCCAGGCGAGAGGGCTCGACATCGACGCAAAGCACTGTCTCGACGCCGCGCTCGCGCAACGCCGCACAGGCGTACAGCCCCAACAGGCCGGCGCCCTGAACCAGCACTCGGCGAGCGTTCTCAGGTAGCTGGGCCATGGCATTGAAAACCGTAGCCAGGGCGCAGTTTACCGGAGCAGCAAGGGCGTCCGATATGGATTCCGGGATCTTTACTATGTGAGTGCCCGGACGTAGCAGGATATGCGTGCTGTAGCAGCCGTTGAGTCCGCTACCGTCATTGAGCGGCGCATGCCCGTACTTGAAGAGGTTGTCGCACTTCTCCGGCAGGGCATGGTCATTGCAGAAGCGGCAGTTGCCGCAACTGTCGGCGATCGACCAGCTAATGCGGTCGCCAAGGCTTAACGGCGGACGCTGGGAACGGCCAATCAGCGGTGGACCCATTTCGACCACCCGGCCAACCGCTTCATGTCCAAGAATGACGGGCGTTGTTGCCGGCCGCCGGCCCTCCAGCGTATGCAGGTCCGAACCGCAGATGGTGGCCAGGTCGATCTGGACAAGAACTTGGCCAGCGGTCAATGAGGTGGGCAGGGGATACTGTTCCCAGGCAAGGCCATCGTCCCCGTGGAAGATCTGGACGCCCGCGGCCGTCACCATGAGTGACCATGTGTCACTGGCGATCCGGGGACGATCATGTGCCGCTACAGGATTTGCTGGTCAATGTTCATCGGTACCATGTCGTGGACATCGCTGTCCACGAGCGCGGACGGAGATTGCCTCTCCAAAACGGCATTCGCGTGCAGTTCGCCAATGGAGCGACAGCCGGCCGTGGCCAGCGTCGAGCGCAGCATCTGCAGAATCAGCGGTAGCTTTTCGTAGATCGAACCGGAATGCGGCACGTAGCCGGTAATCCCCTCCTCAAAGAAGAGATCCTTGAGCTGTGCGTAGCGCCGTGTATTGCGGGCTTTTGCACTACCCTCCATCCAGTACTCTTTGACGACTTCACCTCGAGCGTTGCGCACCAGGTTGCCGGCGCTCTCCGTGTAGCGGGCGAAGAAATTCCCCATCATCAAGGCATCGGCACCCAGCGCCAGTGCCACCGACATTTCGCCCGGTCCGCTCATGCCACCGTCGGCGATGATCGGCATGTAGGGTGCCCCCTGCTTCACCATCTCGTCGCGGACCCCGCAGATCTCCATCAGCGTCGAGCCCTGGCCGCGGCCGGTGGCTTTGACCTCCTGGGTCGTGCAACCGGAGCCGATGCCCATACCGACCTTGACGGCGTCGGCTCCTGCCTCGACCAGAAACCGGAAGCCTTGTTCGGTGACAACATTGCCGCCGATGACGGGAATGCTGTAGGTCGACTTGATCCATTCGAGCATCTGGCGCTGGTAGTGTGTGTGGCCGTCGGAGGCATCGATGACGAGCACGTCGGCCTCATGTTCTACCAGGCACTGCACGCGATCACGATCCTCTGGATGGGTTGATATGGCTGCGCCAACAAGCAAGCGCTTTTTGCCGTCGATCGATTCGTCCGGGTGTTGCAGATGCTTGTCCAGATCCTTCTTGAAGACCACCATCTGCAGCACGCCATCACCGTCGATGATCGGCAGAAAGCCGCGGCCGTAGCGAATCATCAGCTCATTCGCTTCCGTGAGGTCGGCGATGTTGAGGCCAGACTGGACGTCTGTCCGCATGCGTTCCTCGACGCTGAAGGCCTGGTCGCGGCGCCCGTCGAAGTCTTTGTCGGTAATGATGCCCAGCAGCTTGCCGTGGAAGGCACCGGAGTCGGTTACCGGAAAAGTCGAGTACCCCGTCTCCCCCATTATTTCGATGACGCGACCGATCGTCTGGCGCGGCGACAGGGTTGTAATATTTGTCTGGAAGCCGGCCTTGAAGCGCTTGACGCGGTCGATTTTTTCACACTGGTCTTCGATGGTCTGGCTCACCGGCAGAATGCCGATGCCGCCGTTCTGGGCGACGGCGATCGCCATCTCCGCGCCCGTAACCGCCTGCATGGCGGCGCTCAACAAGGGCATGTGCAGGTGCAGAAATCCCTCACCATTACGGCAAAGCCGGGTGTCTAAATCGACGTTGAGGGCATTGCCATCGGGTGGCGTGAACCCGGGCAAAATGCGGAATTCTCTAAGGCTGCAGGAAGGTTGGTCGAGAACGGTGGCCATGGGATAGGCATCCTTAATTGGTAGAGGACCTGGGCCGGGGGGCGAAGCCTTTGAAAATACGTGGCCGCAGCGTTTCGCTCAAACCGCTGACGAGTATATTATAACGCACGGACCACAGGAACCTTCCATCTGCCCAGCGCGAGGAGTCAGAGGATCATGTACTACCGCAAGACCAACTCAGGGAACCAACCGGGTGGCCAACTCGTCGGATTTTTAGCCGGCTGCGTCGCCGGAATCATGATCGGCGGTGCCCTCGGCATGTTGATGGCGCCTCATCGAGGAGACATCACCAGGCGCAAGATCTCCAAGAAAGCAGAAGCCACGAAAAACCAGGTGGTTGAGAAGGTCGAGGATCTGATGGTCCATCGCAGACAGGAAGAGGACCACAATGGGGACGAAAAAGCAGCTAACTGATTCACTCAAGGAGCGCTGGGCCGATGTCGCCGGGCGCGGCAAGGTAATCGGCCAGGCACTCAAGGTCCGCGCTGACATGGCGGCCACGCGCCGGCGTTTGCGAGCCACCTACGCCGAACTGGGCGAGGAGGTCTACGAGCGGCTCAAGAACGGAGAGTTTGGCGGCGACGCCGCTCTGGCCACGCAACAACAACGCATCGACCGCTTCAAGGCAGATGTACGGGAAAAAGAGGAAGAGCTGCGCAAGATCATGCGCATGGGCTTCAGCTCACAAGAGTCTCAAGCACCATGACGCGGTTTCTCTCGGGACTTATTGCGGGACTCATCTGCGGCATCTTGTTGTTCGGCTCGCTCCTTGAGTGCGGCGACGACGACCTTGATCAGTGAGGGCCGGTTTGACTGACCCCTTACCAGGCTAGGGCGCTGCTATTCCCCCAGCTCGGGAAAGGTCTTTCTCAATGCTGGCAGCAGCGCCTTCAACGCTTGCGCTCGGTGGCTGACCGCGTCCTTGTCCGCTGGCTTGAGTTCGGCGATGGTGCAACCGTAGTCCGCCAGATAGAAAACGGGATCGTAACCGAACCCTCCCTCGCCCACTGCTGCATCGGCGATAAACCCCTCGCAACACCCCTGGGCCGTACATGAACGCCCGTCGACCGCCACCGCAGTGAGGCAGCAGCGAAACCGTGCCGAGCGCTCTTGCCGCCGTGGCCTAGGGTGGAGTGCGTGCAGCAGAAGTCGACATCGTCCCGCATCGTCAAGATGCTCCCCGCCGTAGCGAGCTGAGTGCACCCCGGGAGCGCCGTCCAAGGCATCGACTTCAAGTCCCGAATCGTCGGCAAGGGCGATCAGACCGGAGGCCTCGGCAAAGGCCTGCGCTTTCAGGGCGGCGTTGGCGGCGAAGGTTTCGCCGTCTTCGACAACCGTCAGGTAGAGCCCGAGTTGCTCGGGGATCGTCAGTGGGATCGGCGCCAGTAGACGCCTGAACTCGGCGAGCTTACCGCGGTTGTTTGTCGCCAGCAGCAGGTTCAAGGCCGACTGGCCAACTCTTCCAGTTTATAGTCGCAATAGTCCTTGAAGCGGCTGTCTTGCTTGGCCTTCAAGTACCAGGTCCGGGCGTCGCTGACCATCCCGAGTTTGCCGTACGAGTCGGCGACGATGATCTGAGCGGCATGGCCATCGCGCTTTTTACCCAATGCTGCCATGCCGGCATCGATCGCCTTGCGGTAATCCCCCGTGCCGTAGTAGGACTCCCCCAAGCGGTAGTGCCCTTCCCAGTTGCCGCGGTCCAGGTCGATGCTCCTTCTCAAGGGCTCGACCGCCTCGTGATAACGGCCCAGTTGATTCATGGTATGGCCGAGCATGAGAAATCCGTAAGCGAACTTGTCATCAACGCGCAGGGCACGACGAAGCGTCTTTTCGGCTGCTGCGAAGTCCTCGGCGTCAACCTCGACCCGCGCCAGCCCACCATGAGCCTCCATGTAGGTCGAATCGAGGGCGATCGCCTGGCGGTAGGCCGCAGCCGAAGAGCGCAGGTCCCGCCGCCGCCGGTGTAGATCACCCAGCGCCTTGTAGGCCTTGGTGTAGCCGGCATCCAGCACCACCGCCCGAGTCAGAGCCTCCAACTCCTGTTCGGATTCCCGCAGCCCGCCATAACACAGACCCAGGGTGTAGTGGACTCTGGGATCGTTGGCGTCGAACTCCAGCGTTTTCTTGAGGGCATCGACCGCCTGCTGAAAATCTCGCCTGCCGTACGCGGCCACGCCCCAGCGCCTGTAAGCATCAGCAAGCTGGGTTGGTATCAACTGCTGGGTCTGAGGGTTTGAAACCCCAACTCTCATCGCCGACTCGTAGGCCAGTACAGCTTTTCCGTACTTGTTTAACGTGATAAAGGTTTTGCCCAGGGCGAAGTAAGCATCGCCATAGGTCGAGTCTGATTTAGTGGCTTGGGCAAATTCGATCGCCGCGTTGCGGAATTCTTTGGCCTTCAGCAAATCCAGGCCAGCGGCATAGCGCGCAATCGCTTCGGCATCAGGAGGCGCTGATTGCGTCTCAGCTTGGGAAAACAAAGCGCACGGCCAGCAGACAAGCAGGCCCAGCAAGGCCGGCCGGCAACGTCCCATAAGAGTTCGATTATTTTTCGAAGGCATAGAGAAATGCTAGAGGTGGGCGACTCTATTGTCAATGTGCGTACCGCTCCATAGACTCACCATTACAGGCGCGGTTTCCGGTTTAAAATCGGTCATTTTCGGACAGATCAAAATGGACGGAACCCCGTGAATTATTTATACTTTACATGCGATTAGGGCACCCGGATTGAAGCCTCCGAAGGACGCATTCAAATGGTCAAAAAACCGCAAACCGCCATATCAGTTGACAGCATTCACCCGCGCCGGCCGCGAACAGTGGTCTGGGTCTGTTTGGGTGTTGCGGCAGCGGCCACGGTCGTTTTGGCCACTTGCGGGCGTCCCTCCCCGGAGCCGCTAGTCAATCTCCTCAAGAGCGAGCAGTCGGCGATCAGGGAGAAGGCTGCGGGCAAGCTGCTAGGCTACGGCGACGAAATTGTGCCGCGGCTGATTACGGAAGTAGGCTCGGGCTACACCACGGCACGTTTCGAGTCCGTGCGCTTGCTGGGCCGACTGCGAGACCGCCGCGCCATCCCCATCCTCATCCATGCACTCGAGGATCGTTCGGCCAATGTTGCGGCGCTGGCCGCCTGGGGACTGGGGGAGATGCGGGCGACGGAAGCGATACCAGCGCTCTTGCCATACACCGGAGAGATCGCTCGAGATCTGCGGGCAGAGGTGATTCGCGCCCTCGGCTTGTGTTATGCTGATAGCTTGCCGGCATCGACGGCCGATTCGGTCTACGCCGCCGTGTTGGTCGCCTTTGGAGATGAGCTGCCAAAGGTGCGCATTGCGGCCTTGCAATCGATGCACGAGTTCGGCTACCGCGACGCGCTCAACGAAGTGCTGGAGCTGTCCCGAGACGCCGAACCAGAGGTCCGCTACGTTGCTGTGCAGGCGCTGGGGCAGATCGGCAGCGGCCGCGTCTTGGGTGAGTCTCCCGCGGCAGCACAGGGCGCCCGCCGCGATCTGATCGTCAGGGCACTGCTCGATGCGATCGCGGAGCCGGTGCAGAGCATCCGCACCAAGGCTGTGCGTGCCTTAGAGATGATGGAGGCCAAAGAAGCCATGGCGACACTGCGGGTACTCGAACACGGTACCGATGAAGACAAACGGGAGGCCCGTCGCGTCCTCGACAATCTCGGGGACACGCAGCCACCCCAAACCCGCTAGCCAAGCGAGAAGCTGAGCACGACTATGAGTGAACGAGTATTAAAAATCGGCATCCCGTCAGGGAGCCTGCAAGAGGCGACCTTTAAGCTGATGGAAAAAGCCGGTTACAAGATGCGGTTGGCGCCGCGGTCTTACGAACCGGATATCGACGACCCCGAGCTGACCGCAATGATGTTTCGCGCCCAGGAGATTGCCCACTACGTCGAGCGTGGCGTCCTGGATGTCGGTATTACCGGAAAAGACTGGATTCTCGAGAGCGGCGCCGATGTCATCGAGGTCGACGAGCTGCTCTACAGCAAGGCGTCTCCGCGGCCCTACCGCTGGGTAATCGCCGTCCCCGAAGACTCACCCATACGTGAGCTCAAGGACCTGCAGGGGAAACGCATCGTCAGCGAACTCGTCGGCGCCACCAAACGCTACCTCGAGGAGCATGGTGTCGAGGCCGAGGTCGATTACTCCTGGGGGACCACCGAGGTCAAGGCGGGGATTCCCGGCGTCGCCGACGCCATCGTCGATGGCACCGAGACCGGAAATTCTCTCCGTGCCAACCGCTTGCGGATCGTCGAAACCATGTTCGAGTCGACGACGAGGTTTATCGCCAATCGCCAGGCCTGGGAAGATGACTGGAAGAAGCTCAAGGCGCAGAACCTGCTGATGCTCCTGCGTGGGGCACGTGAGGCCGAGACCAAAGTCGGGCTGAAGATGAATGTGCCCAGGACGCGGCTCGACGAAGTCATGGACAATCTACCTGCCCTGCACACACCGACCATTTCGAATCAGGTCGACGACGACTGGGTAGCGCTGGAGATCATCGCTGACGAGCGTATCGTGCGCGATCTGATTCCTCAATTGAAGAGCAGTGGCGCCGAGGGCATCATAGAATACCCTCTCAACAAAGTCGTCTACTAGGCGGCGAATCCGATGTTGGAAATCGTCACATACAGTAGTGATTCAGCAGCCATCCCCGAGCGTCTGCAGGCCATTTTGGGGCGACGCACGAGCATGGCTGGCGGCAGCGAGGTCGAAAGCGCCGTCCGCGAGATTCTGACCCAGGTGCGCAATCGGGGCGATGAGGCGGTCGCCGAATTCACCGCCCGCTTCGACCATGTCAACGTGACACCAGGCCGCTTTCGGGTGCCGCAGAAGGCCCTCGAGGACGCTCTCAAAGCGATGGACGCTGAGCTTGAGGAGGCTTTGCGTGAAGCGGCAACCAACATCGAGCGTTTCCACGAGCGCCAACGCACCGAGTCCTGGACGATCGACGACGCTGACGGGGTGGTTCTTGGTAAGCGAGTTCTGCCGTTGAATCGCGTCGGAGTCTGCGTTCCCGGTGGCGAAGCGCCACTGCTGTCGACTCTGTTGATGACGGTGGTTCCGGCAAAAGTCGCCGGGGTCGCACAGATCTGCGTCGTAACCCCACCGCAAAAGAATGGCCTTCCGCATCCCGACCTGCTGGCCACGGCGGCCATGTTGGGTATCGACGAGCTCTATGCCATCGGTGGGGCCCAGGCGGTAGGGGCTCTCGCTTACGGCACCCAGACCATCCCAGCCGTGGACAAGATCGTCGGACCGGGTGGCGCTTACACCGTCGAGGCCAAGAGACAGGTGTTCGGAGTCGTCGGCATTGAGATGATTCCGGGCCCCTCAGAGATCGTCGTCCTGGCGGACGAAAGCGCCAACCCTGATTTCATCGCCGCCGACTTGCTGTCGCAAGCAGAGCACGGCTCCGGGTTGGAGGCCGCCGTCTGCATAACAACCTCGCCCGAGATCGCCCAACAGGTGGTGGAGGCCGTTGCCGCGCAAACGCCGGGATTGCCCCGCGCCGAGGCCATTGAGCGGGCGCTGGCAGCCTTCGGGGCCGTCGTCGTCGTTGCCGATCTCGTCGCCGGCGTGGAGCTGGTAAACCGTATCGCGCCCGAGCATGTTGAGCTACACGTCAGTGATCCATGGGCCGTCCACGACAAGGTGCTCAACGCCGGGGCTGTCTTCATCGGCGAGGCCTCGACTGAGCCGGTTGGCGATTACTTCGCCGGGACCAACCACGTGCTGCCAACCAACGGCGCCGCCCGCTATGCCTCCTCCCTGGGATTGAGCGATTTCGTCAAAACAATCAGCGTCATCCACTATACACCGAGCAAGCTGCGCCAGACCGGTCCAAAGATCATGCGCCTGGCCAGAGCGGAAGATCTCGAAGCGCACGCCCGCGCCGTTCAAATAAGGCTCGACCAGTACGGGAGCGATAGATGAGCACACAACAACGCAGGGCCCAGATCAACCGAGCCACCACCGAGACCGATATCGAGCTCGAGCTGGGACTCGACGGCAGCGGCCTTTCAACCATCAACACCGGCATCGGCTTCTTCGACCACATGTTAACCGCCTTTGCCAAGCACGGCTGCCTCGACCTGCAGCTCAAATGCAAAGGTGATCTGCAGGTCGATCAACACCACACCGTCGAAGACGTCGGCATCTGTCTTGGGCAAGCGATCGACAAGGCGCTGGGAAGCAAAGAGGGTATAACCCGCTTCGGCCACGCCTACGTGCCGATGGACGAGGCCTTGGCGCGCGTCGCCATCGACTTGTCTGGCCGTTCATTCCTGGTTCTCGAACCGCCCTTTGACGAAGCCGCCGTGGGCGAATTCCCCGTGAGTCTGGTGTCTGAGTTTTTTCGGGCCGTCGCCGACCACGGCAACGCCAACATCCACATCGATCTGCTGCGCTCGTCCAATAACCACCACGGCATCGAGGCGATCTTCAAGGCCTTCGGGCGTGCACTCGACGCGGCCTCCCTGCTATCCCCCCGCGTCCACGGCGTTCCATCGACCAAGGGATCTCTCTGAGGCCTCGGCCTCGTCTTCCTCCCCCCCTCCCAGGACCGAATTCGGCAATCCTGAGCGTGCGTTGACGCCAGGGTTTCCGGCTGGTGTTGTGATATTGATGGAATGGCCCGGATGAAGATCTGCCATCTCATATACGACGACGTCGACAATCCCTGGCTCGGCGGCGGTGGCGCGGTCCGTGCCAGGGAGATCTATCGCCGACTGGCGGACAAGCACGAGATCACGCTGGTCAGCGGCTCCTATCCGGGATCTTCGCCAGACGAGATGGTCGATGGCATCCGCCACTTGCGAGTAGGTGTCTCCAGCAGCTACGTCAGCAGCCGTTTGAGCTATTGCCGCCGCGCGCTTGCTTGCCTGAGATCCTTGCAGTGGGACGTCTGGGTGCATGAGTTTTCCGCCTTCGCACCGCTATGGCCGAGTCGGGCTCTGCGTCGACGAGGGGTCTTATTCTTTTACCATTTCGTCGGCCACCACGCACTGCACAAGCATCCGCTGGTAGGCTCGCTGGCCTGGGCGGCCGAGGCGCTGACATTGCGCGCCTACGAGCGCATCGTGGCGATTTCCCCCAGCGTGCAGGATCAGCTGCGAGCCAAACGCGGAGCCTCCGCCGCGGTCGATTGTCTGTACACTGGAGTCGACGACCGCTATTTTCACCTCGACAGCATTGAAGAGGAGACCGAGCCCTACATCCTCTACTTCGGTCGCCTGGACGTGCACACAAAAGGCATCGATATCCTGCTGTCGGCCTTTGCTCGGATCGCCGCCGAATTTCCACGAGTCAAACTGATTCTGGCCGGCCGTAGCGCCCCTGATCAACGCCAACATGCACAACACCTGATCGCCGCCCTCGGATTGCAGTCTCAGGTGATCCTGCACGGTGATGGAGCCGTGAGCGAGGCGGAGAAAGACGAGCTGCTGCGCCGTTGCTTGTTCCTGTGCATGCCGTCGCGTTACGAAGGTTGGGGCATCGTTGCCGTAGAGGCAGCTGCTGCCGGCAAAGCCGTCCTGGGGACAAGGATCCCCGGGCTCGCCGACGCCGTGCAAGAGGGCCAGACCGGTCTCCTGGTGCCATCGGCAGACGAAGCCGGCCTGGCCACAGGCATGCGCCAGCTGCTCACTCAACCGGATCTTCGCAGCCGTCTCGGTAGCGCCGGCCGGGTGTGGGCCAAACGATTCGACTGGGACACCATCGCCCGCTCACAGGAAGAGCTGTTAGAGCTCGTCGCGCGCGGCTAACCAAAGAAACAGACATAGAAACAGACATGGTGAAGAGAAAAAAAAGTTTGCCTGGTAAGCCGGTGGAAGGCTCTTCGACATCCTCAGCGTTGCCGCCAACGCCAACAACCCGATTATGGGATCGCTCCTGGTTTCCCGCGGCAGTCTTCGCCTTGCTCACCTGCCTTTATTTCTCGGATTTCCTGACCAGCGGTCAGATCATATACGGCGAGGACATCGGCACCGACTACCATCGCGGCAGCGAGTCCATCGTCGAGACCCTCCAAGAGCTCGACCAGGACCGCTGGCAGGCTCGCATGGGCGGCTATCCCAGCTACGAAGAGATCCGCCATCGCTACATCCCGACCTGGTTCATCAACCTGTTTACGACCTACCAGCGGCATCTTGGTTGGCGCTACCTCATCATCGTCTTCCTGGCCGGCTTCGGCACTTACCTCTATCTGCGTGAGCTCCAGGTCGGTCGCTGGGCTGCCCTCTGGGGCGGTATCACCTTCATGTCGGCGCCGACCTTCCTGTCCTTCCCGCTCGCCGGGCACTACGCCAAAATGACCGTCATCTCGCTGTTCCCGTTCATGCTATTCGCCCTCGAGCGCGGCATGAACCGGGGTCACATCAAGTGGTTCATCGCCTTGGGCGCTCTGGTCACCGTGGGGATCTTCAGTCCACATCTGCAGATGCTGCAATACGCCCTGCTCGCCGTCGGCCTGTACTTCCTTTTCAAACTCTACATGCTGCATCGCCAAGGAGCGACTCATTCCCTGCTGGGGGCTCGCACGGGCATGTTCATGATCGCCATGGCACTTGGCCTGGGCGTCGGTGCCGAAGGGCTCATACCGCCGTACCTGCACGTCAAGACCGAATCCAAACGCGCTGCCATCCAGGACGAGGCAGGAGGTTCGCCAGCACAACAGTTGGCTCTGGCTCAAAGCTGGTCCCTGCACCCCGAGGAAGTCGCATCACTGGTTGTTCCCGAGTTCGGCGGCTTTCACGATCAGGCCGCCGGCGCGAACTACTACTGGGGACGCAATCCAATGAAGCTGAACTCCGAGTACTTCGGGGTTCTCGTTGTCCTGCTGGCGCTCCTGCTTCTGCCCGAGATTCGGCGTCGCCCGGTTGCCCTTTTCATGGCCGGCCAGTTCCTGCTGGTGCTGGCCTTCACCCTGGGCAGCCACACGCCCGTCCATTGGATCGCTTTCCATCTCATACCCGGAGCCAATGTCCTGCGTGCCGTCGGCATGGCCTCCTTCCTCTTTGCCTTCCCCGCCTGCGTGCTGGCCGCCATCAGCCTCGATGCCCTGCTGAGTACCCGACCCGAGCAGCTGGCTGAACGAAGGCGCCATGTCCTGTTCGTCGGCGGTGGGCTCGGCGCCATCATCCTGTTGTTGGCGCTTTTTCCGCAGGGGCTGGTCGAGGCCTGGGTGGCCGTGACCAGCTACGACATGCCCCCCTACAAGCAGCAGATTCTGTTTAACGGCCTGCAATGGTTGAGCCGCGGCGCCCTCTACGGCTTTGTCGTGGTGGGGGCGGGCACGACGCTGCTTCTGCTGCGCCTGCACGGCAAGATCGCGCTCATGTGGATGCTGGCAGGGCTGGTGTTGCTGACCCTCTTCGATACCTGGCGCATTGATCGCCGTTTTCTGCGCTACGAAGACCCGTCCAGGTACACCGATGTTCGGGCGGAGAATCCGCTCACCGTCGAATTCCTCAAACCGGTCAATGACGATCCGTTCCGCATCTTTCCGCTCCCCAACTACCAGTTCCTGAAGTACCCGGGGTACCGACTCGATGGCATCGACCTCCTGCAGGGAACCGTCGTCGTTACCGATCACAACAACTACACCGTCCGTCGTTACGACAATCTGATCCAAGAGTTCGGGCCCGTGCTGGGGGAGTTCGACAAGAAGATGTTGAGGGGGCTCGAATCAGCCTATTCTGACGATGATCTACTAGGCGCAATGCAGCCTCTACTCAATCTCGTCAACGCCAGGTATGTACTGACACCCGCGTCAAAGCCGCTACAAAGCGAACGATTCCCCGAAGTGTTCGCGCGCGAGGCCGTGCGGGTCTACGAGAACCCACAGAGCCTGCCCTGGGCCTACCTGGTTCCGTCCATCACCATCATGACCGACCCAACCGCTGCACTAATGGCGCTGCGGGATGGCCGCATCGATCCGCGCCAAACCGCGATACTTGAGAGTCCGCCGCCAGGTCAGTTCGGCCAACAACCAGCCGGAGATCGCGCTGCCGACCGCGTCAACGTCACAAAGCGGGATCTGGCCGCCGGGGTGATCGAGATCGAAGCGGTCAGCGACGGCCCGCGCATGCTGGTCGTATCCGACAACTACTATCCGAACTGGCACGCCCTCGTCGACGGCGAGCCGGCCGAACTCATGCGGGCCGACTATGTATGGAAAGCCGTCTACCTGAATCCAGGAGATCACACCGTAACCCTGAAATACCACTCGCCAGCGGTCAGCATCTCCCGCAAAATCAGCGTAATCAGCCTGCTGTCCATCGCTGCCATCGCCGCTTTCCATTGGCGCAGAAGAAAAGCCAGCTCGCGCGTCGCCGAGTCCCCGGATCAGCAAGTCGAAGCCTGATGGAAATCCGCCTCAAAGAGCAGGCCTTCGGACCAGGAAACGCAGTCTGCAGGAGACCGACAGCGTGACTGGCGATCTACCCGACACAGCAAGCGACAACCGCACAGGTGCCCCAAGTCCGACGGCTGGCTCCCCAGACCAGGGTGCAGACCGGGGTGCTGAACAGGGTGCAGCCCAACGGATCGTCCGCGGCGCACTACAGATGGTCGGCAGCGTCTATTCCGCCCGCATCATCAACTGGGTCGCCTACATGCTGCTGCTGCGGCGATTGGCCCCACTGGAGGTTGGTCAGATTGCCCTCGCCATCAGTGTTCTGATGGTGGTGACCTCACTCAAGCGCTTCGGCCTTCACGTTGCCCTCCTGCACCGCTATGACGACGTGGAGCGGCTTGAGACGACGCACTTTCTGCTCAACAGCGGCCTCGCCGTGTTCG
>Ga0115002_10004113_pt1 | contig 17795 bp, 10 predicted proteins | sample ArcticOcean_MG_C_8_FD_89576 | JGI IMG/M metagenome (GOLD analysis project Ga0115002, IMG submission 89576) | Marine microbial communities from western Arctic Ocean - ArcticOcean_MG_CB11_86 | ecosystem: Environmental > Aquatic > Marine > Oceanic | place: Arctic Ocean: Canada Basin | collected... | reverse complement strand
TATTAGCAACTGTATATACCTGGATTTTATCATCGTTCTTCAAAAAAATAATAGCTTGAGAATGTTGGCGATATGGAACTGAAACAATATCCCGAACCTGTCCTGTAAGATGCAAACCACTTATAGTTAAAAGTATAGGTACGAATCCAGAAAGATCATTACCACATAAAAGCGTACCACTGCTGGCATCGTATCGGCCAAAAAGAGGATTTATACCGTAATGATTACCCCCCAACAAAAGATCTTTTTTGCCATCAGCATTATAATCACCTGATTCGATTGCATATACAGGTGAAAATTGAGCATCAGCTGGTAACGCTTGTATTGTGAATATTCCGGTTGCGCTGCCGTAAAATACAGAAGAAGCAAAGGTATAAGCTCGATTCTCCAGAGAATTACGCAATTGTTCACTGGTGAAAATATCATTTATCTTCATTCCTGCATAATCAGAATTTGTTGGGAATCGATCTTTCATACTGGGGAATTGATTTAGAAAACTAGATCTGAGCACCACGGGATATAATTCATCCTGCTGGTAATAACACATCACTTGTTCGATTATACCATTACCATCAAAGTCTGAGATATACATTTTAGCCGGCTGTTGCTTGGAAGCCTTTAACTTGGTATTGTATCCTAAGTTGCCAGCAACCATGTCCATATAGCCATCTCCATTGATGTCATCATTTAATATACAGTTCCACCACCCATTAGTTTTTCCCAGTCCAACTTGGTCTATAACATTAGTGAGGTATGAATTGTTGTTTTGTAATAATGTGATCGGCATCCATTCTCCCACAACCACCAAGTCTAAGTCGCTATCATTATCGTAATCGAACCACTGAGCGTCTGTCACCATACCCAATGAAGATAAATCGGTTCCATATTGATTGGAAACGTTAATAAAATTCCCTTGGCCGTCATTTTGTAATAAGTAACTGTCTGGTTTGAGTCCGTACTTCCAAGGAATACTGCGAGTTCCAACGAACAAATCCAGGTCTCCATCGCCATCAAAATCCCCTGCTTTCACGCATGAACCACTCGCGTAAATACGAGGTAATTTATCTTTCATAAAATAGAAGTTTCCTTGTCCATCATTTATATATATTCGATCCAGAAGCGCTGGTGCTTCACTGGAATATTCGTTTCCACCACTTACCACATACAGATCTAGGTCTCCATCTTTTTCTATATCAAGGAATATAGCATCCACATCTTCAGAAATTTTATGCTGCTCAAATATTTCATCATTTATAGTTGTGAAATATCCATCTTCTGTTTGAACAAATAACTTTCCAGCAGATTCCTTGGCACCTCCCAAATAGAAATCCATTAGTTTATCGCCGTTTACATCTCCGCTGGCGATCCGTGGCCCCTCGGTTGAAAGTTTATGCGGAATAAGCGGCTCCCTTTGAAAATCAATAAATATATTTTCCTGATGTGCATATTCTAGTGCGAATTCATTAGTTATATCACGGAATATCGGAGTAACATTCTCTATTGGATTATTAGTAGTAGGGTAACTATTTATCTGCTCAAGAGTAATCATGGTGTCCAGCGGAATATTGGTTATTTTACTTTGGTTTCCATCAGGCCAATAAACAATCAACGAATCTGCGCGCTGTTTTTCCCCCAATCCAAAAGTTAGTATGTAATCATGTGATGCTTGGAACGATCTCATTGGCATTTGTTCTAAAACAAACTCATTATCAGAATTGTAAAGACTAAGTTTAGCACCAATGGCAAAACTGTTTAATCCTCTACCTATCAATTTTACCTGTAGGTAATGATTGCCTGCTATAGAGTCCGCTTCATTTCGGTAAATAAAAGCACGTTGATTTACATTGTTTACCACTAAATCATTATCGCCATCCCTATCCAAGTCACCATACGCAAGGCTGCTGGAAAAAGAAGGATCTCCCAGCCCCCATTCTTCTGCCATGTTTGCGAATGTTAAATCACCTTGATTTTGAAAAGCAAAATTAGACAAAGGTGTAGATGGCCATTTTTCAATGAACTCCGAAAAGTCAATTTTCTCCCCCATGGAAACTTTACCAATATTTTGCTCTCTCATTTGGTACAAATAATCCTTATCATTTAGATCGCGAAATATTCCGTTGGTCATAAACAAGTCTTTATAGCCGTCATTATCAAGATCGATAATATCAACACCCCAAGTCCAATCGGTTTGTGCAACCCCAGAAAACAATGCTACATCGCTAAATACTATTTGACTACCTGATGATAGCACTCCTCGGTTCAACTGCAATGTGTTCTGTGCTACTTGATGAAAGTATCCCGAGTTAGCTTTTTTTTCGTTAAATGCATATGTTTCTAAGTCAAATGTAGTTTTCAGCCGAAAATCATCATCTGGTAACATATCGGTGGTAAAAATATCCATCAAACCATCGTTATTAATATCCGCAATGTCCGATCCCATTGAAGAAAGGCTAGTATGGGAAAATAACTGTTCCAATTTTTCCGTAAAAGTACCATCACCATTGTTTAAATATAGATAGTCTCTCTCAAAAAAATCATTGGCTACATATATATCAAGCCAGCCATCATTGTTAACATCACTTACTGTGAGACCAAGACCAAAACCGATAATACTACTAAAAATACCTGCCTTCTTACTTACGTCTGTGAATATTCCATTTTCATTTTGATATAAACAATCTCCGCCGTACCGGTTTCGTTCATTACGTAAATTATTTGCCGAATCGAAGGTTTTAGAAGCCTGGGACATATTGTTAAGTACATATAAATCCAAGTCTCCATCTCTATCATAATCGAAGAACGCGGAGTGAACGGAAAACCCCTTATTATTAATTCCATAATCCGCAGCTGCCTCGTGAAATACAGGTGTACCATTTTCTTTATTCCCAATATTTATAAAAAGTTCATTGGCATGATCATCACCCTCAATTTCTCCAGAATTACATACATAGATATCCAATAAATGATCTCCATTAATATCAACCATCGCAACACCCGTAGACCATTTACCTTTACCGGCTACTCCTGCTTCTTCCGTAATATCTTTGAATCGGAACTCTCCCTGATTAAGAAATAATTTATTCGACTGTTGATTAGAAGTGAAATATATATCAGGAAGGCCATTGCCGTCAACATCACCTATTGCTACACCGCCACCATTATAATAATTACGGGACTTTAAATAATTGAATTTTTTTTCATCAACCAGTGAATTTTCAAAATCGATCCCGGTGCTTTCAACTGCCAGCAATGTAAATAGGGGTTTCGGATCTTCTGTTGGGGGTTTTTGCATACAGGAGAAAAATATGCTAATAAAAATCCATTTGGAATAAGGAATGACTTTAGAAGCATCCAGAAATGAGCATATCTTCAATCTCATGATTAGAATTAAATAAAAGAAGAACGGCATAAATTAATTACATCGCTCCATATTACTTAAATAATCAAAGATGTTTTAGTATATATACCACACATTACGTATGGTAGATTGTCTATGTTCATTATTTACAAGGTGCAGTCTCATAAATAGACAGCCTCCAGATAAAACAACCGATCTAATAATGTGGTTACTCTACCAAACTTGGGTATCCATATAGGTTCATCTATTATCAAGGTAATAATTCGCTTTTCCCCTCAGCAGGTGCACCAAGTGCATCTCCAATAGCACCACCATATAAGCAGCATCTTCTCTTTTCAAAAAGTAAGGTCTTTTTCATTAAAAATATTTTCTAATCATCTCAAATTAAAAAGGTTTACCGATATAAACGCAATTACTTTACCCAAAATTCCAGAGTATACTCTCTCATCAAAGTCTTTTTGCAACATTAGTTTCTTCTTTTAACTGGTTAATTATTATATACTTTGATCAAATACGTAGTTTTTCATGGAAGAATAAAAATCATCAATTATTTTTTCCTTGTCAAAATTTTCCCAAAGAGTTATATGGTTTGGATGGTTTGGCCTTTCACGCCAATTACCATTTATTAGTTCGGGTTTTGGTATTTTTTGTTGTTTAGCCCATAATGGATTTTTCACTATCGCTACCGCTGCCATATCAAAAAGCGCACGAGATGGAGGATCATCGTTATAATCAATATTTTGAAAAAGGTTTACGGAGTAATCCCCAAAATTTGTAAAACTTCCTCCGTTCCTTCCTATTACAGGAGTTGAAATAGATGGTCCCTTTCCAGGCATAATTTTCTCTATTTCCGAAAGAGACGTTCTTACCGCATCTGTTCCTGAAGGCTCACCGTAACGCACTAAAGCAATTTGGAAATCAACGTTACAATCAATTATATATTGGAGAGATGATAAATCATTCTCTTGATTGTACTCTCCAGAATCTGGATAATTTGATCCAAGCCATACAATTCTAATTTTTGATGAGATTGAAGGAACCTTATGAAGGGCAAGAGCGATATTTGTCAGTTTACCAATTGCCATTAAAACAAGTTTACGATTTGATTCTTTTTTAGCCATTGAAATAATAAAATTGACAGCATTTGAACCATCATATACAGGATTATTAAGCTGATCTTTTATTTGTTCAAAAGATCCAGTGGAACCCTTATAGAGCTCCACTCTAGAGTGCCAGCCACATAATTTTACTATCCTGTTTGCTTCATCATAATGATCATCAATGCTTCCACCATTTCTCGTTTTATTTATTGTAATACCTTCAACATCAAAGATAGATTCATTAAAAAGCATATAAGCTATGGCATGCTGATCATCTAATTCATTGTTCGCATCCGTATCAAGGATTATTCTAATTTTTTCAGATTGACTATATTTTTTTGTAATTCCTGGTTCCATGATTAAACAACCTTAATTTATAATCTTTTTTTTTGTTTGCTAAGCGTAACCAGATAAGTTCTGTTTTCTTAATAATGACAAGTAATGTCAATAATCCGTCAATTATATAATAAAGTTATCGGTATGACTTATTTTTTAAAATTACCGTACCTGATTAAAATTTGATTCGAGTAGGTTAAGGCTATTCCCTTATATAGTTTTCTATTTTTATAACATATGCTATACCATATAAATTTAATAGGTAGCCCATAGTTATAATAATAAGGCCAAATATCTTAAATTCAGGTCACTAAATTGGTTAAATGGGGTTAAAGTCTTGGGTTTTAACCACATACACTATAGTGTCACTTATTAACTCAATCAAATAGTAAAGAGTCAAGTTATTTGGCCTAATAATTTTGGAATATAAAAATACTCTTATCTAAAGATTTACACCTATAGACATTAGACTCACAGTGCCCAGGCGACCCATAGTAACCATGGAGAAGGATGCTTTAAACATGGAATAATTGAGACCTACACCATAGGAAAGGTCTCCTTCATCATAACCCATCTTATAGCCACCGCGAATAAAAAGCATATTGTTAAAATTATACTGGGTCCCAATATGCACTTTTTCGGGAGCATCATTCGGGTGTGATGCTTCAACAGATAAATTAAGGTTCTCACCCGGTAAGAAATCCATAGCAAGACCCACTCTAAAATCAACTGGCATACGAATATCAACAGGCTCAGTCTGAAGAGTTTCATCCCATCCCGTCAGGTTAACATCGCCTCCTAAATTTTTGAATGTCATTCCCAGTCTAAGGCTTTTATAACCAGTATAAAAGGAGGTACCAAAATCAAATGAAAAATTACTCATACTCAAATCATCAATGGTCTCCTGAATATAACGAGCGTTCATGCCTACAGACAGCTTATCCGAAACCTGCCTGGCAAACGTTAATCCTGCAGCCAAGTCTCCACCAGAATAATTTCGGCCAGTTATCAGATATTCCGTTCTATTACCGGTAGGACTGTTGATAGTTTCAGGAATGTCACCCATATCCAATGCAGCAACACTAAAACCAACATACCCAATTGAACCTAGATTTTTTACGAAAGACAGAGCATTATAGCTGATATCAGCGACATAGGACATGGTCCCCGAATAAAGGTCCATGTTTTCAACACCAACAATCGCAGAGGGATTCGCAAAGACCGATGAAGCATCTCCACGCCCAATAGAAGCCATTGTATTACCCATAGCGGCAGATTTTGCATCAACATTAATTTTAAGAAACTGCCAGCCAGATATTCCGTTACGCTGAATTTCCGTTGCAGGAATACCTTCAATGGGTTCCTGTGAAAATCCCTGGTTGAGTACCAGAAAAAACACTGCTATAAAACCTGTCAACAACCTAGAAATGTATCTCATATTTTTCATCTCTCATCTCCTCACTTAATTATTTAATGATGGCAAATTTGCCAATAAATTCTTTGCCATCGACTTTTGATTCTACATGATAAATATAGAATCCAGGCTGGATATACAAAAGCCAATCGTTCGTCTGATAGTCGAGTGTCTGAACACTGCCCCAGGCTTCACTACCGCTACCATCATCATGGTCAATCGTCTTAACTAGATCGCCAGCTAAAGTATAAATCCGGATGTTCGCCTGTGCGGGTAGATTTATGAAATCCATCCTCAATGTTTCGCCTGAACCCACCAAGCCACTTTTTACTCTGAACGGATTAGGCACAACATGTACGCGATCATTTGGAAAATTAGTATTCACAGCCATCAACGGATAAACAGGAAATCGGTTGGCTCCAGTTTCTCCACTTTCATGACCATCTGTGTCATAGGTAGTAACATAATAGTAAGCACCTACTCCCAAGGGCATGTCCGCATGAGTATATGTAACATTACCACTAGCTACCGAAGCGTCTGCCTTTGGAATATCTTTTATAAGTGTCCATGGGCCGATGCTAAAATAGTTTGACGTGTAAACTTTGTAGCCAGCAAAATCATCTGCATTAGTACCAGGGTCACGGTAACTCGCATCAACAGCGGGCCAAGAGACTTCCACACCGCCAGCTACTGGGGTGAGAGCGATATCGTCAACGGACGGGGGTGGATCGGGCCAATCATATCCTGCAGCATAAAGCGCTTTTGCATTTGCAATATTTTGTCTAAGAGCTGCAACACCTTCAGTGTGAAGCAAATCGATATTAGCGACACCACCTTCAACGACTTTAGCTCGATCCATTGTGCCCACAACAACAGCATAAACCAGTTTAATTGACTGTCCGGGAGCTAGAGTATGGGGACCAGATGATATAAAAAATTCAGGACTTCGCTCATACTTACTCGCTTCACCTCCAGAAGCTACCAAATTATCATAGCTGTCTCTCTGTTGATCAAATGTTAGAATCTGTATAATCTGTTCTTCCCAAGTTCCTGCAGAGTTATCACCCCAATTGAGGATCATTGATTCATCCCTTGCCGGAACTCCAATACCACCGATTGAGCCTTGTCCTGCAGCATCGGTAATATTCTGGACTACGGTACCACCGGCAGCATCAAGCATAATGATACTCATGTACTGCGGAGATAATAGCTCTGATGTGGAAGCATCTCCAGCCATGATATCAGCGGCATCTCCAAAATCACCACGCTCTGGACCAGGCCCATGGTTGAAAGTGGAAGGAACTTCCGTTTCCCAATCGAAACTTCTCTCATCATAAAAATAGAAAGCATCTTCTTCTTCAAGCCAGCCATATTTATCATCCTGATTGTCTCCGGGCCCTATATCTTCCCCTTTTAATGAGATTTTGATAGCATGTCTAGGAGAAAAATAGAGATCCGTTAGGTCTTTAGTAGCAGTGTCCGGATTGCTAAGGTGATACTCGTGGATTATAAAATCATCCAAGTCGGGGTAACTCCATTGCAAATGCCTCATATCAAGCTGAACGTCAGCCCAATGAATGTAATGACCACCGGTCACAATTAGCTCAGCATCAATGGTTTGATCCAGCATACCATAGTTTTTTATCTCCGCGCTTGGTGATGTAATGGTCATATAGTTAGCAGAAGGATACGCACGTGAATAATATGTGTACCCACGCGCTACGTCATCTTTTTTGGCATGTACAGCATAACCAGAATGTCCGCACAGCGCAAAGGAATCAGCACAATCCCCTACTGATGTGTATCCAGGATAGTCATAATAATTTCCAAACAGGGTGCACTCATCAACAGGATAACCAACAACGCCACTATTCCACATTGTAGCCCAAAGTTTTCCTCGTCTGAGGTGCTTAAAGTCCCAGGTCTGGGCAGATACAGTACAAACCGCCAGAGCAATTAGTAAATAATGTTTTTTCATGTCTTTTTATCTCCTCAATCAATATATGTTTTTGAAATGCGTTGTGTCTCTTTTTTAATGATTAGAAATCAACCTTTAACTGCATATAGATCATTCGTCTTGGGTTAGTATAACTATTATACCAGGCCCACTCGTTTGGTTCTCCCGAGAACGAATGAGTTGGTAGCACATCTTCTTTCTTACCACCCTCCATATAATTAATAAGATTATCACCGCTCAGAGTCCTAAGATCTTTATTTTCCAGCAGATTACGAATATCTGCGCTCAGCTCAGCACGCATGCCACCCAGTGTAAACCCTTTTGCAATTTTCATATTGGTTTGTTTAAAGGCATTCCACCTTTCATTGAAGGGTTGAGTAGATACATCCCCTGGACCATGGTAGGTAAACTCTGGGCCTGTATTGTAGATTGAATATACATTAACATTTAAATCAAGCTTTTTCAGGAAGAGATTACCATTGAACTTAAACTTATGGGCTGTATTCCATGGTTTCTTTGTCTGCGAATAACCCCACCTGCTAGGTATCTCATCCGGGCTCTCAAAGAGTGACTCATACCCAGCGACTCCACCACTAACGAAAGTAATATCATAGATAGCATTGATGTTGACAGGACCGCTGAAATATGTGGACAATTCTACTTCTGCCCCTCTTGCGTCAGCATAAGCCATATTTGAAACCATGACCGGAACATTGTAAGGATTATCTGCATTATAGAGGGTCGTATACGATGGCGGAGTGTCGTAATCTTGTGAAAAAGTATTTGCTTCACGAGACACAGTTTGATTCTGCGCATCCTTATAGTAAACGGTTGCATCAATCTTATACTTGTCAGCTATATTGTAATCAATTCCAAGCTCGTACTGGATCGTCTGTTGATATTCCAGAAGAGGATTACCCATCCACCCTTGCCACTGATCCATATACGTAGTTGTGTTTGCATAGGGGTCTTGTATTGTCTCAAGATCCTCTTGAGAAAAGTTTATATAAGAGAAACCATATATCTTGGTCCAAGATGGCCGCTGATAAAAATGACCATAGACAAAATGCAGAACCGCATTATCGTTGATCGGATGTGAGATACCTAACCGTGGCGCGATAGCAAGCTGCGTTTCCGTTTCAACCTGTGTCGGGTTTCCCGGGATGCCTACAGTTCCAGACCAGCCTTCCGTTCCTTCAAATACTGCCAGTGGATCATATCTATTTGCCGAAACCGTTCTATTTTGACTGAACCAGTCTGCTCGCAAACCGACATTGACTATCATACCTTCAAATTCAATTTTATCCTGGAGATATGCTGCACCTTCAGTGGGCTTCCCATCGTAAATATTCATAAGGTTCCATCTCTCTCCGCCTTCATATACTGACATGGAATGCTTGTAAAAAAAATCGTACATCTTATATGTAACACCAGCCTTAACTAGATTAGTCGAGTTTACCTGATTGGTCACATCTCCACGGATTGTATTAATCCCGACACCAATTTGATCCTCTGTACGCATGACTCCATCCAGCTTAAATCTATTATCGAGACTTCTTGGGGTATTTGCATTGACCCAATCGGCTGCGGCTGGATCTGATGTGTCCCATACTCCCAGATATTCATACCCTTCTGGTGGCAATCTGTCAGTCTGGTTATTAAGCATACTGAAATTCAATTCATAGAACATTTTTGGATTAACAGTATGAGTAAAATTCAGAGCATGGTTAGAGAAGGCTACCTCTTCCGGATTATAGTATCCATTGCCCATAATCGCATACTTTTCATTGTTATAAGGATCAGTAATTGTTGGAGGTGAAAACCATTGTCCTTCCTGAGCATTCTCCATGGTAGTAAAATTGTCATATTGGTTCCTCCCAGAATTTTGGGAGCTCCCAATAATACTATTTAATTCCACTTCCATGGCACTGGACAGAGCATAGCCTAGTTTTAACTGAAAATTGGTTGCCGGGTTATAAGGCAATGCCTGGGGATATATATTGACCCCATTTATAAACCTTCCGGACACCATTGCATTAACCTTACCAAAACCGGCAAAGAGCGTTGCTTCCACTTCAGTTTCTGCCCTATCCGCGTAATCCCCTTGATCTGGGTTAGCAGTGATCTGACCTTCATACGTAGACAAAAGTTCAGCGGCATTTCCACCATAATGTTCACTTTCTGCATTAGCAACTTCAGCTTCCCAGTTCGCAAGAGTAGCATAGTTGGTCCATTCATAATTTTCTTTGCTGTAGAAATTTCGGCCCCAGTGGTACACGCCCGCTGGCCGATAGCGAGTAATAACAGTACCATGTATACCTGGGTCTGCATTTTTGGTTACAACATTTATTATTCCAGACTGCGCGGTACCATACTCTGCATTATAGCCGCCTGTCAGTACAGATATTTCCTGAATGGTGGAAACATTGATGCCTGTATAATTATTGGACAAAACACCTGTGTTAAGGCTCACATTATCCAGTACATACACACTCTGAGTGAGATCACCGCCTCTAAAATGACCATTCTGTACCCCTGCCATAGTTTCAATAGCTTCAGTTACGGTTCTAACAGTTCTTCTATCGAAATCTTCACTGGTTAACAGTTGTTCGGTTGCGGTTAAATCTTTCTGGATCATTGGCCTTTCAGCAGTAACGGTGACAGAAGCACCTTCAACGGCTCCAGACTTAAGACTGAAATTAGCTGTGGTTGTCTTATCAACAGCTACTGTCAAACCTGTTAACTTAAGAGATTCATGACCAATGTAGGATGCTGTAACACTGTATGACCCCGCAGGTACGTTGAGAATAAAGTAGGATCCATCTTCGTCTGCACTGGCTCCCCGCCCTGTGCCATCGATAATGACATTTGCACCGGCTAATCCTTCACCTGTGGATTCATTTACTACCGTACCTGAAACTTTCCCAACGGTACTAGCGGTCAATAGGCTGGTTAATAAAAAGAGAGATGGAAACGTTACATATTTTCTTAGGAGGGTTTCAGTCTTCATTCTATACTCCATTTTTTGTTATTGATTATCTAATTATTTTCAAACTAATTGCGGAACCACTATTACTCTATTCAATTGAGCTATCAATTTGACTGCAAGAACGTAAATCAAAAGATATCGAATAATCAAGAAATATTTTATTTTAATATAGACTCCTTAATTCAAGATTAGTTATAATTCCTGTAAATACAATAATAGCATTTTTTACTTTTTTTATTTTCAGAACGCCATCCGACTGTATCTCTTAATATATCAGGAGTTATGGGAGTGTGAGTGTAGGCCATTTCCTGTCAAACCGGAGGTCGATGGTTCGAGTCACTTCGGTCCCGCAAGAAAATAAACACCATTTATTTCTCAATAAAAGCCTAATTATTTGTGGGATTTGATATTGTAGAAAAGTAGAAAAGTAGAATATTACAATAAATAAGTATATCTTAAACCATCCTCAAACTCATACATCGTATTTTGTGATGTGCCTGGTGCACTTTCAAATACCCACCTACCTTCAACTGATGATGAATCATTGAATTGTTGACTGCCATCATCTTCAATACCTGTGATAATTATTTGGCTCATATCTGTATTACCGTCATTATCTGTCACAGTTAGCCATATAATACAATTAACTAAACTATCACTTATATCATTTGGGCTTTCTTCTGGAACAGTAAAACTAACTATGTCTTCATCAGTTGAACTAAATACACCCTGGTCTCCACTTGAAGATTGACTCCAACTGTATCCAGTAATTGTTCCATTTAAATCATAACTAGCCGACCCATCAAGAGTAAACTGGCTACCCATTTGTGCTTGTGCATCTAATCCATCATTAATGATAGATACAGGAATTACTAAGTCATTTGGTTGACTAAATAACTTAGTAAATAAGAAAATAATTGCTACAAAATACTGTTTCATTGATTGCCTTTATTATGTATATATGTGAATAAACTACTTAAGTAACGTCAACCTTGAAACCTTACTCATAAACGACTTCATTTTTTAACAACGATTAAATTTCTGAGGTAGTTCGTCAGGCTATAAGCCTCATGCAGTTTCTTCTATTTTAAATTGGCTGGAAGGCGACTGAGCGTCGATTTATCCCACAAACAGAAAACCCTACGAATACACCTATGTTTTACAATCTTGTAACTGATGATTCATCAATGTTTATAAATGCAAAATTGGATTAGGTTTTTTCATATCACAAAAGTATCTATAATTTGAATATAGATAATATTCTATTTCTCTACGAGTGATCTTGGTGTGACTCGAAGTAAAATAGAGCTTTTTTCAAAGGTCATTCTATTCTACCTTTGGACAGATAGATAATACTCTTTATAATAACATAGATATATTAATGTTATTATAACATCACATTGTATGTTTAATGACTAACAGTATTTATATATCTTTTTGAATATTTATTTTTGGACAAGAATTAATATATTCTAATCAATCTCAATTAATAATAAGAAAATATTCCAATTTGAATCTCAAAAATCCTTACATGAAGAAGTGTTGAAAAATATTCTTAATACTAAGTCAGTAATTATAAATCGATTTTATGTTAATATAGATACAAAAATATATAAAACAGGAAAATCCAATAGCGAGCATCAACACTCCATGTTAAGAGATGTCTCTAACTATAGCCGAGGTGCAGATACGATTGGTGCTATCGCAAGCAGTGTTTGCGCGGCCCATCATGGGTTGAGTGCTTTTCATAAAGATTGGGTGGAAAAAATAAGATATCTCACTGGTATCTGTTTAACATTCGCCAAAGGGATTGATATGGCGGATCAACTAACCGAATTGATTCTTTCGGAATAATACGCCCTAACCTTGTCTAAACCTTCAAAAAATAATCTGCATATAGAGAAAGCTGTTCAAGCCCTTTATTCTGATTCAATTCCGCCCATGAGAGATGAGAATATGATATTGACTTCTAGTGATCGTCTTCGAAGGAGTCGGCTTTATGTTCCAGGCAACCAACCAAAGAAAATATTGAATGCCGGTACATATTCACCTGACTGTATAATCCTAGATCTTGAAGATTCTGTTCCCCCGAATGAAAAGGACAAAGCGAGAATCATTATTCGGAATGCATTACGAATGGCCCATTTTCAAGGTGCCGAGAGAATGGTACGAATTAATTCTGGGGAAGATGGTCTCACAGACTTGGAATTTATTATAGCCCAAAATGTTCATGCTATCCTTATCCCAAAAGTGGAATCATCTGATCAAATTGTGAGAATTAATAATACAATAAACGAAATCTTGAAAGTTTGCGGTAGGGAAGAACCGGTATTTATTATTCCAATCATTGAAAGTGCTCATGGTGTATTAAATGCACTCGAAATTGCAGAATCTTCCCCCAATATAATAGGACTTACAATTGGTCTTGAAGATTATACTGCAGATTTAGGAATCAATAAAACTATTACCGGGGAAGAATCATTTTTCGCTCGATCCATGGTCTTGCATGCTGCCAAGGCTGCAGGGATCCAGGCACTTGACTCTGTCCATGGAGACTTTAGAGATGAAAAATCATTACGTAGATCAATTAGGGAAAGTAAGGCTTTGGGGTTTGTAGGGGTGGGATGTATTCATCCAAATCAGATTATTCCGATCCATGAAGAATTTTCTCCTTTAGAGATTGAAATTTCAAAAGCTAAAGAAATAATCAAGGGATTTGACTTGGCTATTGCCAATGGAACCAATGTTTTCGAACTAGATGGTAAAATGATCGATGCTCCGGTTGTTAAACGTGCCAAACAAATAATCCAACTGGCAATCGCCTGTGGGTTGATATCTGAAGAATAACCGTTGATGAGAACCAAAATGGTAAAAAATGCTGTAGGACGAATGGTGCCGGCTGAAATCAATAGTATTCCCCAAACTCCATTTATGGGTGTTGGTAAATATAAGCCTGATGGATTAAAGGCCACCTCACCAATTCGCAGTTGTTCTGACTATCCCATGGACGGCAACAAAGTTGTACAATCTTTAAAAGATGTTCTACAAAAAGCTGGCATTAGAAATGGAATGACTATTTCCAGCCATCATCATTTTAGAAATGGTGACCTGGTGATGAATCAGGTTTTTGATATGTGTCATGAGTTGGGTGTAAGAGGGTTGCGTTGGTTTCCTTCTGCGACATTTCCATGCCATGCACATATTATTGATCACATGAAGAATGGAACAGTAGATCTGGTTGAAGGATCTTTAAATGGGGACATTGGTCGGTTTGTTTCTTATGGAAATATGCGAAAAACTGGAATCCTACGAAGTCATGGTGGTCGTTGGCAAGCGGTTCAGGATGGGGAAGTTCATATTGATATTGCAATTATCGCTGCACCCACAGCAGACACCTTTGGAAATGCAACTGGTGACAGGGGTCCATCTGCCTGTGGTTCATTGGGATTTGCACTTGTGGATTCTCTTTATGCCGATAAAGTGATTGTTGTTACAGATAACCTTGTCCCATTTCCATGCATTCCCTGGCAAATCCAGGGACAAAACGTGGATCATGTTGTTGTAGTAGATAAAATAGGAGAACCGGATAAAATTGTTGCCGGGACCACGGCAATTACCTTTTCGAAGGAAAGATTAGGGATAGCAGAAATGACAGCGAAGTTTGTTCAAGCTGCAGGAATCATAAAAGAAGGCTTCAGTTTTCAAGCAGGGGCGGGCGGTATTTCATTGGCTTTTGCAAAATATGTGAAAGAAATGATGAAAGATGCCGGTGTAAAAGCAAGATTCATTCGTGGTGGTTCAACAAAACAATTGGTTGAAATGCTTGAAGAAGGTTTAACGGATTATATTTTAGACGGACAAACATTTGACCTGGAGGGTGTCCGTTCCATGATGGATAATTCAGGACACGTAAGTACATCGCCGTTCACAAGTTATAACTGGCATGGGAAGGGGAATTTTGCCAGTCAGGTAGATATGGTAGTTTTGGGCGCAACAGAAGTGGATGTGAATTTTAATGCCAATGTGGTTACTCATTCAGATGGTTTATTGCTCCATGGAATTGGTGGCTGGCAAAATTGTTTATTCAGCAAGTGTACCATATTGGCAATACCATCTATTCGAAAGAATAATCCAATTATTGTAGATGATGTGACTACCTTGGTTGGCCCTGGTGAGTTAATTGATGTAGTAGTAACAGAAAGAGGTATCGCGATTAATCCATTAAGGGATGATCTAATAAAGGCTACAAAAAATAGTGACCTCCCAATTCGTGGCATAAATATAATCAAATCAGAAATTGATGAATTGATTGAAACCCCTGCACCAAAACCAAACCTGTCAGATAAAGTTATTTCTGCTGTGAAGTGGGTAGATGGTACTTTGATAGATAGTATTTATAAAATGGCAAGGTAACTTATTCTCCTAAAAGCTACGTAAAATACAGACGATTTGTATCATTTACTATCATATTGGGAAAGTGCAAAAGGCCCCCCCCCCACGAATGTGGGGCTTGATGTTGTGAAAAGGGTAGATTTATTTTAACAGTACCATCTTCTTGGTTTGCCTGAACAGCTTATGGCCAGATGGATTTCACCTCGTGGACCGTCAGTTCCTCGATGCGGGCAGCGCCACCCTTAGCATAGATCTTGAGCGACCTATTGCCCAAGTCGCGGATGGCCTGCATCGGCATGTAGATCCGACCTTTGTTTGCAAAGATCTCTACGGAAGAACGGTCAACGAGGATGCGAAGGCTAATCTTACCGTCGGTAGGCCTGAGTTCCGCTTTTGTTTCACCTTGACCGAACCCGCGCGCCCCCTCTTCGCCCGTACCACCTATGAGGAGATTCTCTCTCACCATGTACGCTACTGGAAAGCCATTGATTTCGAATCCTACCTCGTCCGCATCACCCAGCTCGATTTCAGTGTCTATGTCAAAGAGATTGCCTTTTACGTTCTCCAACGGATTCTCGCCGGGCTCAAGTTCTTCATCCCTCCACCTGTACTTCTTGCCGTGGATGTTCCTAATCTCCTCAACGGGATACGCGAATATACGGAGGCCATCATCGGTAGTGTGTAGCGTAAGTTCGACAGGGAATGTCATTTGCTGATTAAAGGGCATGTCCGGCATTGATACTGTTCCCCAGGCAATCTGGATACGTCGCCCGTCTGATTCAGGGACATCACTGAACGTCTGAGACGCAAAGAATAAATTTCCGTAGTTGAACCGTGTTGGGCCAGTCTCAGGATTGAATCCCTTGCCATCGAACTCACCAAGATAATAGTGCCCGCTGCCACCGTATATAACCCATCGTTTATTGTCAGGGTCACCATCGACGGCCAGTTGAAAGAGTTCAGGGCAGTCACGCATATAATCACTTTTCATTTCACTTTGGAAATCCCATTTCTTGAGATCTTTAGAGGTGAAAAATGCCGTGGCGCCTCTTTCGAAGTGTAGCGCGATCACCCATTGGTTTGTTGGCTCGTGCCAGATGGCTTTCGGATCGCGATCGATAGGCTCGATATTGGGCAGAACCGGATTGCCTTTATACTTGGTCCAGGTACGACCCCGGTCGTTGCTGTACGCGATGCTTTGTGTGAAGGGTTCCCCTTCGGACCAGGCGCTTTCGCTGCCTGCACTCGTATAGAGACCAATGAGGGGCGGTTCGTTACCCGTCTGGAAGCCGGTCGTGTTATTCCAGTCAACCACTCCGCCGCCGGAGAATACTGTGCCCATCTCATCAGCATGCAGCTTGTCGCCCTGTTCGACCCAATGGACAAGGTCTGTGCTGATAGCGTGTCCCCAGGTCATGTTTCCCCAGTCCCAGCGAAAAGGATTGTGCTGGTAGAACAAGTGGTATTCACCCTTGTAATACACCAATCCGTTTGGATCATTGATCCAACCACGTTTGGATGAAAAATGGAATTGGGGGCGGAGTTTCTCTTTGTACAGATTTTCTTCTCCAGGGAATGTGTCGTCATTATAGATGGCCTTGAAACCCTTCATCTGGTTGTCCGGTAGTTTCCTGGCGTTCAATGTTCCCTTCTTACCAATAAAGTCTTGTACTTCGAGGTATATCCAGTAGTCAGGCTCACCGGGCGCAAGGTTCATCACAAATTCCCGGACTTTTTTCCCATTTATTTCAAGGCTTAAAAGGCATGGTGGCGCTTCGTTCGCTACGGGAAAATTTAGATACTTTCCCTCGAACGTAAATTCGCGGTCAGCGGCATATGCACCGGTAGTGCAGATGCATACTATGGTTGCAATAATAATTGTCGTTCTTATTCTGGACATGGCTTTTCTCCTTTTTTCACTATAAAAGTATAATTCCTATACGACATAAAGAAGGTATTTTGCTATCAGCAGCCCACACTGGTCCCGACTGTCCAATCCATTGAACTAATGCATCGCCATTTGAATTAACAATTGGTTGAGGGGACATGAGAGATTCATTACTATCTTCAATAAGAATTCCATCACCCCACATTAAACCACCATCTGATGAAATTCTTTGAATTTCAACAGTAGTTGAATTAGGAGACCATGCAACCACAACACTATTATCTGGTAAGACAGCTAATCGAGGAGAATAATTTGTCTGGCTGGAATTCGAAACTGATACTCCATCATCGGCTGTGCAATC
>Ga0115002_10004112_pt1 | contig 17798 bp, 12 predicted proteins | sample ArcticOcean_MG_C_8_FD_89576 | JGI IMG/M metagenome (GOLD analysis project Ga0115002, IMG submission 89576) | Marine microbial communities from western Arctic Ocean - ArcticOcean_MG_CB11_86 | ecosystem: Environmental > Aquatic > Marine > Oceanic | place: Arctic Ocean: Canada Basin | collected... | reverse complement strand
GGCCACGCCAATGCGAAGCGACCAGATCATTGCTCGCCACCAGCGACTTGTCTCACCATTGTCTAAGGATTGCATGGGGTCATTCTATTCACCCGTAGAGCACCATTCTAGGGATCGAGACGTATCGCATTAAACCGGCTGGGCCGATTGTGCTGTGGACGCAGATTGAGGCTTCGCAATCCGGTTGCGGTACGCCCGACGGACTAGCCCGCATATTTCATCCGTTTCTGCTCCGGCGGCCGCAGAGTCTATAGCAAATTGGCCTTCCATGGCTGCGTTATGCTTCGGCCCCGGGCACCGCAGCGCAGCTGTGGTCGCCTCAACGTGTAAAAACACGCCTGCGCAGCGCGAACCTCACATGCCTTACCATGAAACGACTTAGACCACCTCGCGACGAATCGTATGAAATATCCGGGCTAGACACGGCAAAAATTGATGCAAAAAAACATCGTTCGCGTTTGCTTCATGCAACATTGTGAGCAATGGTTGTGTAGATAGATATCTGTCCGCCTGTTGCCCGCCCCACTCCCTGTCCACCACGGACCCTGGCCCAGGCCCAACCTTCCAGTGGAGCGTCCTGCAGCGAGGACTCGAATCCATGAAAAACACGTACCTAACATTGACTGTTGCCATCGTGATTTCCAGCGCAGTAGGTTGCGGTTGCTGCCGAAATCTTTTCGGTTCTAAGACACAACCTGCAGCAGCGCCTGTTTATTCGCAATGTGCTCCTTGGTGTGAGCCGAGTTGCAACTCGTGTGACACGGGCTGCAATTCATGTAATTCAGGCGGTGGAGAAGTCACTTACGGCTACGGAGGCACTTCGGACAACACCTTTTTGCCTTCGAGCTCCGGCGCCACTCTGCCGATGATGGCCCCGGGAAGTGGTAGCTACGGTCAATAAAAGCGGCGTTTCCGCTCTTGGCAACGAAAGCTCCTGCACTCTCGAAAGCATCAAGAGGCTATTTCTTCTTGTCGTCCTCGCCTGTCTCTAGTACAGCGAGGAAGGCTTTTTGGGGAATATCGACGGAGCCGATGGATTTCATTCGCTTTTTGCCGGCCTTTTGCTTTTCCCATAGTTTGCGTTTGCGAGAGATATCGCCGCCGTAGCATTTGGCGGTCACGTTTTTGCGCATGGCACTTATCGTTTCACGGGCAATGATTCGCGTGCCGATGCCCGCTTGCAGCGCGACTTCGAACATGTGGCGTGGGATTTCTTGCTTGAGCTTCTTGATGACGGCTCGGCCGCGCGATTCAGCATCTCGCCGGTCGCAGACGATCGATAGCGCGTCGATGCGTTCGTTTTTCACCAATATATCCATCCGCACCAGTTGGCCCACATCGTACCCTAAAAGCTCGTAGTCCATCGTTCCGTAGCCGCGCGTGGCAGTCTTCAGTTTGTCGTGCATGTCGTAAATAATTTCGGCTAGGGCCAAGTCGAAGATGACCATCGCTCTCTTGGGCGAAAGGTACTCGGTGCGTACGAAGGTGCCACGGCGGTCGGTGCAGAGTTTCATCACGCCGCCAATGTACTCCGTCGGCATGACAAAACTGGCCCGCACCACCGGCTGACGGAATTCTTCGATCTCACCGCTGTCAGGAACGTCTTTCGGCGTGTGGATTTCCAGCGTTTGGCCGTTTGTGGTAACGACTTCGTAAGTAACGTTGGGCGCCGTTTGGACCAGATCAATATCGGCCTCTTGCTCGAGACGTTGCTGCACGATCTCCATGTGGAGCAGCCCAAGAAAACCGCAGCGAAAGCCAAAGCCAAGGGCGTCGCTCGTCTCCGGCGCAAACTCAAAACTAGGATCGTTGATCACTAGCTTATCGAGCGCATCGCGCAGTTGCTTAAAATCCTGGCCGTCCGAAGGATAGAGTCCGCAGAAGACCATTCGCTTGGGTTCTTCGTAACCGGGCAACATCTCAGCCGGATCGTCGCCAACAATGCTGATGGTATCGCCGACATGCACATGTCCTAGCGATTTGATGTTGCAAATAAGATAACCTACTTGGCCTGCGGTGAGCTTTTCGACAGGCCTTCTCTGTGGCGAAAAATGCCCCAACTCGATCACGTCGTGCGTGGTGCCTTGCTGCAGGAATTTTATTTTCTGCCCTTTTTTGACGGTACCATTCATCACGCGGATATAGGTGATCGCTCCCCGGAATTCGTCATAGTGCGCATCGAATACCATCGCTTGCAAAATTTCCTGGGGACTCCCCCCCGGCGCCGGCACGCGATCGATGATCGCGGCGAGTACTTCTTCGCAGCCGGCGCCCGTCTTGGCGCTGCAGCCGAGCACTTCGTCGCCGTCGATACCAAGCGTCTGCCTCATCTCTTCGCGCACTTCTTCAGGCCGCGCATGGACGAGATCGACTTTATTCATCACTGGTACGACGGCCAGCTCATGCTCCATCGCCGCGTAGGCGTTGGCCACGGTCTGGGCTTCGACGCCTTGAAACGCATCCACCAGCAACACGGCCCCTTCGCAACAAGCCAGCGAGCGTGACACCTCGTACTGAAAATCGACGTGCCCCGGTGTGTCGATCAGATTTAACTCATATTTTTGGCCTGCAAGTTCATAGTACATCGTCACGGCGCGGGCTTTTATCGTGATGCCCCGTTGCCGTTCGAGATCCATATCGTCGAGCAATTGATTTTTCATATCGCGCTCGCTAACCGTGCCCGTACGCTGCATCAGTCGATCGGCCAAAGTGCTCTTGCCATGGTCGATGTGAGCGACGATCGAAAAATTACGAATATATTGAGGTTGGGTCATGAAGATATAAGCCACGAAAAACACAAAAAGGCACAAAGAAAGAAGCTAACAAACAAATGTGCCGAATCTCAAAATACAACCTTCTCGATTTGAAACTTTGCTGAACCGAAATTGATCAACAAGCCGTGACGAATTACATGCCAGTTTGATGAAGGTGTTCTAGGCGGGCCAGGCCGGCGGCGCCGATGTAGCCGGCGTCGCTGCCGAGTTGGGCGAAATCGATTTGGACCGAATCGCGCAAGGAGTGCAGCAGGCGGAGCCGTACTTCGTCGCGAATGTGCTGCAGGAACTCTTCGCCGAGGGGATGACCGGAGCCGCCGAAGGTCATGGCACCGCCCAGCACAACGCTATCCGGATCAATTGTGTGAATCAAGCTCGCAATGCCGATCGCCAAGTAGCGGGCAGTGTCTAAAACAATTTCGCGGGCCAAGGTATCGCCCCCTTCTGCGGCTTGTGCAACCGCCAGAGGAGTGATTGCACTTCGCTCTGCCAATTGGCTCTCGCGACCTGCATCGAGCGCTTGCTGGACACGCCGCACCACGCCGTAAGAACCGCAATACGCTTCGAGCGAACCTTGATTGTCGTTGGAATCTCGCGGAGCATTTTCTTGCAGGTCAATCACGATGTGTCCGCATTCGCCGCCGCAGTCGTGGGCTCCTTCGAGTAGCATGTCGCCGACAATGATGCCTCCGCCGACTCCCGTCCCCAGTGTGAGCAGCACCATGCTATGGCAATCCGTCCCAGCACCTTTCCAATACTCTCCGAAGGCCGCCGCATTGGCGTCGTTGGCATAGCGAACCGGTAGGTCGCACGCCTCGCTTACACGCTGGCGGATCGGATAATTCGACCACTCGGGCAAGTTGCCAGGCGTAAGTAGCATGCCGGTGTTTAAGTCCAAAGGGCCTGGCGTCGCCAAACCGATTCGTGCGACATCCTGCTTCGCGGCACCCACCTCTTGCAAAAGAGTGGAGACGGCTCCGGCCATCCTGATTACTGCGGCGCCTGCGCCGAGCTGCGAGTCCGTTGGGATCGCGTCATAGGTTAGAGTGCGACCGGCGCTGTCTATCACGCCAATTTTGATACTCGTCCCTCCCACGTCGATGCCGACATAGAGCGGGTGCTCTGCTTCTTGGCGGGTCAGCATGGATTTACGTAGCGCATAGCATTTGAGGGTTCGGCAACAGAGTCACGCCAGCCAAGACGAAATGTCCAGTACGGTTTGCCGCGACCCTGACAGACCCAACAGTATAGAAGTCGCACCCTGCCACCGCAATTCAATTCGGGGGGGTGGGGTGAAGCCGGTCAAACCTTCCGCCGTTAAAATGTTAGGTAGCCCGGTCGTTGTCGGCTTTTTCTAAGGGTGCCCTCCTGGAGGGAGCAGACGGCACCAGGCGCTTTTTTTCTCACTGGCCGTCAACCCGCATATTTCATCCGGTTCTGCTGCTCTAACTTCGCTGCCTGACGGCGCTGGAGGAGATGTCCTCGCGAAACTGCTCGGCAGGAACTTCATCGCAAAGTTCTTGCAACTTGGCAGGAATCGCCAGATCGCTAAGTACCTGGAAACGATTATTCATCAGCCGACCAAACACGAGGAAGCGGCAGGCGCGGCCTGCCAGCAGCTCGACCGCCGCCTCATAACTGGCCGGTGAGTCCTCGCGCGCTGGCGCTTGGTAATAGCGAGGATCAGCAATCCGCAACATCGTGTCGACCCCCACGACAAAGGTGCAGCCTGGGAAGAGCTCACTCTTGGCGCAGAAGGTGGGAGCGTCAGTCAGCAGCAGTACTGATTGACGATCCAGCGCCTGCAAGAGACCAAACCGGCGCTGCATCTCAACGTAATCCAAAGGCAGCTTGTCGACGTTCGTAATCGAGAGTTCATACGCGACCAGTTGTCCGGTGAGCTCCGCTGCCACTTGCGCAATACGTTGGTGACCAAGGTGCGGAGGATTGAAAGATCCTGAGAAAATAACTTGCGGTGGTGGAGCGTTCGTGGAGGGAAGCGAGGCGACCTTTCGTTGGCCGAGTAGCAGCTCCGACCAAGCTGGTTCGGCTTCTTGCCTATTGTGTTGAATAGGTTCGTCGACCGTTAGCTGTTCTCGTAGCGCATGCTCGGCTGCGGTTGTGGGAATCGCGCATGCTTGTCCCAACATCACCAGTATCAACTTGGCCGCCAGCCACTCTTCTTTCTTACGGTCACGTTGGTCTTTGGTCAGCACCAGGGTGGCCGAGACGGTTGAGCCCTCCGTCTGTGCGGCAACGTGAATTCGATGTTCTCCCCGTTTAGGGGACGCGCTGGCTAGGCTGGCTGTTGCGGCCAAGCCTACCAGGGGCGGTGGGGAGGCTGGGGTGGACAACTCTCGGGCTCGCATCAGTTCCCCATCACGCATCAGTTCCCTTGCTCGAATCAGTTCCCTTGCTCGAATCCAAGCCGCCATCGCCATCGCGCGCGCCGTGGGCTCGCTGCAGGACTGGTCTGGCACACCGCCCAGCCAACTTGCCAAGGCGGCAGACGAATAGGGGACCACCGCTTCGAGCACGGTTTGAGATGCCCCGGGGACCTCCAGTAATTGGCTGATCGCCTTGCTGCCGCCACCGGTGACCGCCACCACAGCTCGGTGAGGACTTGCGTGAATAGCGCCTAACAATTTCGTCCAAACAGTTGCGCTCACGCTCTTTGATCCTCCTGGTCAGCGGCAGAAATAAATGTGGGATGGGGCACGGGAGGAATGTTGCACAAACGCCCCACGTTGAGCAAAAGCAGTCGGGCAAAAGCAACATTGGCTCGCGATGCCGATCCACCCTAAATCAAGGCGAGATAGCTGCATATTAGCATTTTCCGGCGGGCAAGCAACGATCGGCATACGCCTTGCGGCTAGGGTCATTCCACACCGAAGGGATCTTTCTATGGCCGAAGTCGTCGAAATCAACAGCCTTGAATCGCTGGAGCCTTATCGGCTCGCCTGGCGTGCACTTTTGCCTTTAACCTCCCGCGCTTCGCTGTTTCACAGCTACGCTTGGCTAGAAACGTATTGGCAGCACTTTGGCCAAGACCAACGCTTGCGCGTGTTAGTCATCCGTTCGCAGGGAACCACCATTGGCATTGTGCCCCTATGTGTGCGCACAGAGCGCTACCAGGTTGGCGACGTGCGAGTGCTGGGCTACCCCTTGAGCGACTGGGGTACATGGTACGGACCGATTGGTCCCAACCCGACAGCGAGCCTGATGATGGCACTCGAGCATCTGCGCGGCACTCCCCGCGACTGGGACATGCTCGACTTGCGCTGGATTGAGCCGGGCAAAAACGATAGGGTTCGTCGCGCCATGCAAACCGCCGACTGGCACCCCCACTCCAGCCCTTATCGGCAAGTTTCGGTGATACGATTCGACGATTTGGATTGGCCGAGCTACTATGGGGGACTCTCGAAAAAGTGGCGACAGGAATTCGGCCGACAAGGTCGCGTCTTAGCACGCAACTACGAAGTTTCGTTCGAGCGCCATCGTCCGCCGGGAAGCATTGAGGGCGACAGCGACCCGCGTTGGGATCTCTACGACGATTGCTTGCGCATCTCGGAGCAGAGTTGGCAGGCTGACTCCACCACCGGCAACACGCTGTGCCATGGCAACGTCCGCCCGTTTCTACGCGACTGCCACAGCATCGCTGTGCACGACGGCATGCTTGATATGGCGGTGCTCAAGCTCAACGGTAAGCCGGCAGCTTTTCAATACAATTATTATCATGACGGTGAGCTCTACGGCCTGCGCATGGGCTTCGATCGCCAATACACCAAGCAGGGTGTCGGTCGAGTCTTGATGAGCCGCCTGATTGAAGACAGCTTTGCCCGCGGTGATGCGTACTTCGATTTGGGCATTGGCGACTTCGATTTTAAGCGCCGCTTCCGCACCGGTGTCGAATCGAATTACCGCACCAGCTGCTACCCCTGGTCCGCCTGGCGCTCGCAAGGAGTGCGACTTACGCGCTGGATTAAGAGTTGTTTAAGGCAGAATGATTCATCCACGCCCTCCAAGACTTCCCAGCTCTCTTGACAATTCCCCAGGGCAGAGACGTCTGAGGTGCGCGGCGCGGTGCGTGGCGTGCCTCAGACGTCTGCCTCTTAGGGTGCCGTCCCCCCCATCCTTGTCAGGTTTCGGAAGGTGAAATCAAAACGCGACAAGCGGCAAAAGCGTGGTAAGTGGTTCGTAGTGCTGGGTTTGGCTTAGCGCTGCGGCTCACTGATCTGGTTGGCATTCTGCTCTTTGAGCGCGTCTGCTTCGCGCTGCAGTTTGAACTCTGATCCCGGCGCGTAGTACTGCGGATCGTCATCGAGCCAATAGGGGCTGGGCAGAGTTTGGCCGGCGATGTCCATTTGGCAGCCCGTGGCCGACAACGAAGCCAGCAACAAGAGTCCGCTGCAAACGAGAGCCGAGCAACTCCCAGTGTGGGAAGACATTCTATTCACGATTCTATAACTCCAAGCAGAGGGATAGTGACTCGACCCGTTCCCTCAGGTGGGTGAGCTCAATCGTTATCGTCGTCCTAACCGTCAAACTTTCGCAGAAGATGATAGAATTCACGATTGCTAGCAAACGACGTTGGCGTGGTCGGTTCGCGCAGCGTCATGGTGAATAGGCCGTTTTCTGCTGCCATGCAGGTAGAAATCGTTTTTTGCAGGAGGAGTTGCTAGAATGGCAGCAGGTTTAGCGAGCCAGAGGATCCTTGGTCGCAACTAGGAGAAATTCGTCGTGTCAGCTTTCTTAATGCCTCAGCCCTTTACGGCCACTTCGCGCGCGGTAGTGCTTGCTGTGTCAGGGCTGCTGAGCCAATTACTTGTTCCGTGCGCGACCTTGTTGGCGCAGCAGGGTCAACTGCAATCACAACTGCGTGTAAGGAACACGATTCCCTCTAGAGAGTACTTTCGTGGCATCGAGCAGCTCTATCAAGGTAAGCACCGTGACGCGCTGCGCACCTTTCAAAAGGAGGCGCGTGGTAGCGTAAAAATTGGCGTCACGAACCGCGGGATCGATGCTATCAGTTACCATGCCATGTTGGGCGAGGTCTACTACCAACAGGGCCAACTTGCCCTGGCGCTTGAGCAGTTCGATTATGCCTGCGGCATGTTCTTGCAATATCCCAACTGGATGCTGCGTGTCGAATTCAAGCCACCCCAGCCGGACTCCAACCGACTGAACCGCCCGCCACCGTGGGGCCCTAGCAACCGGCAGTTCACGCTGGGAAGATTTCCTAATCAAATGCTGTTTCGCATTGGCGACCTCAACTCGGCCGCCCGTGTACTCAGCCAAGGCGGGGGCGTGGTCACTTCGCCCCAACTATGGCCGCTCAATGTCGTAGAGATCGTACGCACGACCGCGCTGGCCATACGTCGCCGCAGCGAAATTCTGGGTCCGCTTGCTGAATTCGACAAACTCTCTAAAGCCTTGGAAACAGCTTTGCTTCGAAGCGGGGCACCCCCGAATCATTGGTCCAACGCTTGGGTCGATTTACAATTGGGACTCGCTTATGCAGGGCAAGGAAAACCCGATCTCGCGATGAAGCGGCTGAAGCGCGGCGAGCGTGTCGCTGGTCAATATGACCATCCACTCACCTGCGTGGCCCTTTTAGAAATGGGCCGGCTGCAGATGGATGCCGGCAAGCTCGAAGTGGCCCAGCAACTCTTGGCAGAAGCGAGCATCTCGGCTTTTTATTATGACGATCTTGGCATTATCGATGAAGCATTTCGTTTGGGCACGATTTGCCGGCTGGCAAGAGATAGTACCGATGTGAATCCAGCCTTGGAGCCGGTGCTGGCTTGGTCTCGTCGAAAGGGATACGACCACCTTTTCGCTGGCCTGTGTTTCGCCCAAACCGAGGAGCTGATTGCGATTGGCAATGGGCAGGGGGCTGCCGCTGCGCTGAAGGCGGGAATCTCTCGTCTGCGTGATAGTGGGCAAGGGCTGCTGGGTAATCGATCGAGATATTTAGGCGGCCTGCTGCTCTTGGCCGACGGCCATGAAGCTGCTGAGGAGGCTTTGCTGGGGGCCGTGGCTGAGCACATTGGAATGTCGACGCACAACTATCAATTGGCGCTTGCCAACTCGCGCTTTGATGGACGACAGCTGCAAGCCCGCTCGGCGCTCAAGGTTTATCAATCTTTATTGGGAGATCCGGAGCCTGCCCAGTGGGTGTTCAGGCCGTTAGAAACTTTGGCCGCGCTGAAGACGCCCCACCACGCCGCCTTTGATCGTTGGCTTGCTGCCATTAAGAGTAAAGACATCGGCAGAGCTCTAGAGATCGTCGATCTGGCCAAGCGGCATCGCTATTTACAATCACTTCCCTGGGGCGGCCGCCTGGCAGCTTTACGTCATACGCTCGCAGCGCCCGACGAACTATTGACCCAGCACGCCCGTGGTCAGCGCAACGAATTGCTGCTCCGGTATCCCGAATACGTCGACGCCCAAACTGCTGGCAAAGAATGGCTGGCGAATATTCGGACGAACTGGAAAGTGGGACTGAATGATCGAGCCGAGCGTGATTTGGCCAAGGTTTGGAGTAAATGGCAAAATAGCTTGGAAGCGCGAGAAAATATGCTCGGCCGAATGGGCGCGCAGCGGTTGCCAGCAGACATCCAGTTCCCACCCGTTAAGGCTACGGCCGACTGGCAAGCGCAGCTTCAGCCTGGGCAAGCGGTGATTGTGTTTCACGATACGCCCGACGGCTTGCATGGTTTTCTGCTGACGGCGAAATCGGCGAGCCGTTGGAATTGCGGTCCGAGTGGCCGACTTGGGTCGCACTTACAGGCGTTTTTACGCGACCTAGGAAACTACGCGGCAAACCATGAAATGTCGTCGGATGTGCTGAGCTCGGAAGATTGGCATAAGTCGGGCGGCAAATTGTTTGAAGTGCTTTTGGGTGACGCGTCGCTCGACCCGGAGTCGATGACCGATTTACTTGTCGTTCCTGATGGTCTCACCTGGTATGTGCCCTGGTCTGCACTGCCGGTGCAGACCCCAACAGGAGTAAAACCTCTGATCTCGACCACGCGCATCAGGATCGTCCCGACCGTGAGTATCGCCTTTGGTCCTCGCTCTCCCTTGCGCCGCGTTCAACGATCGGGCATTGCCGGCAAGAGCATCTTGCCCGGCAAAACGGCCGACGACCAGGAAGCAGCGCTTGCCGAACTTCGCAGTGTGCTTGAGAATCCGCTCGACCTCACCCAGCAATTGCCAGTGCCAAACCCCGTGAGCAGTGCGCTGCTCGATATGCTCGTGGTCTTGGATGAGGCCGAAATTAGTTTGTCAGAGCCATTCGGGTGGTCGCCCATTCCGCAAGGACGCTCATCGCGCCACACATCCTTGGGACATTGGCTGCAATTGCCACAATTTGGTCCACAGCGGGTCCTACTCCCGGCCACGAACACGATCGCCGCTCGGGGCGGCAAAACCTCCAAACGTCAGTCGGCGATCCTGCCGCCGGGAACCGAATTGTTTCTGGCCAGCTGCGGACTCCTCTCGACGGGATCGCAAACCGTTTTGTTCAGCAATTGGCTCGTGGGTGGACAGTCGACCCAAGAGATCGTGCGCGAATTTGTCCAAGAACTGCCTCACGTCAGCGCGCCCGATGCCTGGCAGCGGAGCGTACAGTTGGCGCGAGAATTTCCCATCGACCCGGCCAGCGAACCGCGCGTGAAAGCTGGCAAGGAGAATCACGAACTTACCGCCGAGCACCCTTTTTTCTGGGGAGGCTATTTGTTGATCGACATCAGTACGCCCCCCGCAAATCCCGCGGCAGACGATGCGGCTCGCCAGCCGGTGGCAAGGCTTGGCCTCCCCGGGGCGACTCAAACGGATGGCAGGTAGCCAGATGAACGGTAGCCCGATGACAGGTAGATGGATGAGCGGTAGACCGTAGCCAGCGTTTGGACGTTGTGCTAATTTAGGGTTTTCCCCGCTGGGTGGCTGAATTCCCCGCTGGGTGACTGAATTTCCCGCTGGGTGACTGAATTTCCCGCTGGGTGGTTGGCGCTTATTAAGAACCTATCCCAGAACCGTAATTGGTAACCCGACGCGTTAGCGAGGGATCGGTTCTGGGATAGGTTCAAAACCTAAACCGTTTTCGAACGGCAGATTTTGAAATTTCAAGGGACTCGTGATGACTCAAGAAATCAGCCTCGCCCAGTACGGCATTACCGTTTCCGAGATCGTGCGTAATGGAGCCCCAGCTCGGTTGTACGAAGAAGCCATTGTTCACGATGGAGGTGCCGTCGTCTCCAGCGGAGCGATCGAGACGGACTCGGCCGCCAAGAAGGGTCGTAGCCCGAAGGACAAGCGGATTGTCGAAGAAGCTTCGAGTAAGGACGACGTTTGGTGGGGACCAGTTAATGTGAAATTGCCCGAAGACTCGTTTGAGCAAAACAAAAAAACCGCGATTGAGTACTTGAATAGCTGTGAAAAGCTGTTTGTCGTGGACGGCTTCGGTGGCTGGGATCCTGAGTCGCGCATTAAAGTGCGCGTCATCTGTACGCGTGCTTACCACGCTCTGTTCATGCACAATATGTTGATCCGCCCCACGGCGGAAGAGTTGGCCGACTTTGGCCAGCCTGACTACGTTATCTACAACGCCGGCAAACAAGCCGCAGACACCAGCGTCGAGGGCGTTGACTCGCCAACCAGTGTTGCGCTCAACTTTGCCAAAGGCGAATTCGTTATTCTAGGTACGCAGTACGCCGGCGAAATGAAGAAGGGCGTTTTTACGATCATGCATTACCGGATGCCCAAACGGGGCATTTTCTCGATGCATTGCTCAGCCAATGAAGGACCCAGTGTTGATGGAAAAGGGGGCGACGTGTCGCTCTTTTTTGGTCTCTCTGGTACAGGCAAGACCACGCTTTCGGCCGATGCCAGTCGGGCACTCATTGGCGACGATGAGCACTGCTGGAATGACAAGGGAGTATTCAATATCGAAGGCGGCTGCTACGCGAAGTGCATCGACCTATCGGAAGAAAAAGAGCCTGGGATCTACAACGCGATTCGCTTTGGCACCGTGCTCGAAAACACCGTGCACGATCCACTCACCCGCGAAGTCGATTTTTGCGATATCTCGCTCACTGAAAACACGCGTGCCAGCTATCCCATCGATTTCATTCCCAATGCCAAGATTCCTTGCGTTGGTGGTCATCCCGAAAACATCATTCTTTTGACTTGCGACGCCTTCGGAGTATTGCCCCCCGTGAGCCGACTGACGCCCGGACAGGCGATGTACCATTTCATTAGCGGGTACACCGCCAAAGTGGCCGGTACCGAGGTGGGTGTTACCGAACCAGAAGCAACATTTTCGGCATGCTTTGGCGCCCCATTCTTAGTGTTGCATCCAGCCCGCTATGGAGAGCTGCTGGCTAAAAAAATGCGTACACACGGCTCCCGCGCTTGGCTGGTCAATACGGGCTGGAGCGGCGGCGCTTATGGCACCGGCGAGCGCATGAGTTTGAAGTACACGCGGGCAATCATCGACGCGATCCACGATGGTTCGCTGGAGAAGGCTGCGACCGAGAGCGACCCTGTGTTTGGTTTGGCTGTACCGACCGCGTGCGCTGATGTACCCGGCGAAATTTTGGTTCCCAAGAATACCTGGAACGATAAAGGGGCCTTTGATGCGACCGCTGGCAAGCTGGCGGGACTGTTTGCCGAGAACTTCAAAAAGTATGCTGACGATGCATCCGCAGAAGTCATCGCCGCGGGGCCCATTACGGCTGCTGCTACGGCTTGAGGGAAGCAGGTTTCAGCTATTTATTAGCAACTGTTTAGGGTGGCAACTGGCTATGAATAAAAAAGAACTTATCGGGACTTTGGAAACTTTGCACGAGGAGTTGCAGGGGGCCTCGACCGTTGACGCGGATACGCAGGCACTGCTGGTGACTTTGGTGCAAGACATCCATCGTCTGATGCAGCCCAGTCGCGATGATCCTACTCGCGACGACCCTACTCAAGAGGTAGAGGATCTGACGGCTCAGGTTCAGGACTTGATGCTTAAATTCGAAACCGACCATCCCCAGCTCACCAGAGCGCTGAACCAAGTATCTTCGGCGCTGGCAAATTTGGGTATCTAAATTTCTAAATCCTAAAGCGCGGAATTCGGTGCGACGAAGCGGTAGGTTGCGTCTTGCCGCGGTGCATGGGATACTCAGGGGCGGTTACTTTCCTGGTCCTGTTTCTCATGACGGTCGGAAAAATGAAAAAAAATGCCCTATTACTGGTTGCCGCCGCGTTTTCGTTGGGTGCGCATGTCGAGGCCAATGCCCAACGCGCCTATGTGACGTATTACCAACCGGCCGTTTCTTTTTACCAACCGGCGACTGTTTACCGTTCCGTTGCGCCTTGCTGTGCTGTTCCACGAGCAGTTTACTATGCTGCTCCAGTCGCTTTAGCACCTGTTGCACCTGCGGTGGCCTATCAACCTGTAGCACGCGTTCGTACGCGCTACCGTCCGTTTTTGGGCGGTACTGTGAGTCGCGTCCGTTATGGTTATGCACCAGTTTACGTTGCCCCCGCGCCGGCAGTCGTTGCGTATTGAAATCGAGGCGCTAGTTTTGAGGCGCTAGATTTCCGGCGTTGGGCGCTAACGGGGAGGAGTGGGAGAGTGTTGGCTAAAAGTCAGCCCTAGCAATTAGCAATTAGCAACTAGCAACTAGCGCCTGGCACCCAACATCATGGCCGAGCTGAAAACGTTTTTGTTTACCGACATCTGCCGGAGCGTCGAGCTCAAGAACGAGATGGCGGGACGAAGCGTAACCGAGCGTGACCGGGCGTTCATCGAAACCATTCTCACTCCCCATCGACAGCGCATCGAAGCCCATTTGGAAGAGCATGGCGGCCGCGTCGTCTCGACTGCGGGCGACGGCCACTTCTTAGTCTTCGACAACACGGTACGTGCGGCCCAATGGGCTGTCGACGTACAACGCGACCACCGTGACGAACCAATCGAAACCCCTGGCGACGGCCATGTCGAGGTGCGAGTCAGCATCCACGTCGGTGTACCCCAAGTCGATCCCGCCGACCCCTACAACTTCGTCGGCAAAAGTGTCGACTACGCTTCACGACTGAACGATTACGCCCAAGGCTCGCAGATTCTTGTCTCGCGCAGCGTGATGTCCATTCTCCATGATGTCGGCCTCGATGGGATCGCCTTTCATCTCCACGGCCGCCGCCATCTCAAAGGCATCGGCCATGTAGAAGTCCACGAACTGCTGTACGACACGAGTCAAGCGATTCAACTGCGGCAACAACCGGCCAGCCAATCCGATCGAGAGTGGACGGTGCTGCCCACCGAAGGCTTTGACGAAATAAGCGGGCGCAGTCCGCTGTCAGATACCGCGCTCGCCACGACGCACTCGCTCAAACGTATTGGCAATTATGAGCTGGAAAAGCGGTTGGGTAGTGGTGGCATGGGCGATGTTTACAAAGGCCGCCATAGTCAGTTCGACCGTGTACGGGCCATCAAAGTCATCAAACCTCAATATGTCGCCGCCGGCAATGAAGATGTGATTCGCAGGTTTTATCGAGAGATCAAGGCCGTTGGCGTCTTGGAGCACAAAAACATCGTCGTAGCGATCGATTCTTCGGCGCCTGACGATCGGCTCCACTATTTGGTGATGGAATATATTGACGGCGTGGCGCTCAATGACCTCGTTGAGCAATTGGGGCATCTTTCGATTCCCGACGCTTGCGAGGTTGCTCGCCAAGCAGCTCGGGGTTTGCAATACATCCATCGCCACGGCATGGTGCATCGTGACATCAAACCGTCGAATTTGATGCTGACGCTGATGGATGGTGACGGAATGGCCACCGATGCGTCGCGAATCCATGATACAGAGGGCGTGCAAGGTGTCGTGAAAATTCTTGACCTTGGTTTAGCCCTGTTGTCGGAGGATCAACACGAACGGGTAACTCGCTTCGACAACAAGGCCATGGGCACCGGCATGTATATGTCGCCGGAACAGTGGAAGACAACGAGCGTCGATATCCGTGCCGATATCTACAGCCTGGGTTGTACGCTCTACCACTTGCTCGCCGGGCAGCCGCCGTTCGTCGATTCGGACTTGCGCCCTGAGAAAGCGCATGAAAAATCGCGTCTCCCGCCGATCCGCACGGGCAATCCGATTCCCCGCAAGCTATGGGAAGTGCTCAGCAAAATGCTCGCAAAAAATCCGAGGGAGCGATATACGAGTCCTGCCGATGTCGCGACCGCGCTATTGCCCTTTGCCGAGGGGCAGGATCTCGCCACTCTCGTGCAGAATTACGCCGAGCCAGAATCGCGTGCGAGCCACCTGCGGCATACTCGCTCGGACTCTGGTGCGCGGATTGACACCTGGCTCTCCCGAGCCAGTTATCTTTACCCGACTAGGCGCTGGGTGTTGCGTCGGGGCCTTCCCTTGCTCGCGATTGCAGCGGTCGTAGGACTTTTCTTTGTGATGTTGCAGCAAAGTAAACAGCGAGCCATTCTCGACGCTGAAAGGCAGGCCCGTGACAATCTTGTGATGTTGCAGGAAAGTAAACAGCAAGCCATTCTCAACGCTGAAAGGCAGGCCCGCGACAATCTTCCCACTTTTGCCAAGATCGCTGCGGAACAACATATCGGCGCACAAATTGCCAAGCGTTTTGAAATCCTACAGAGAGCCGCGCAATCTCCAGAATTGATAACTTTGATTGAGAACTTCGACGTCTCCCAAGATAGAGAGAACCTTGCGGAAGACGCTCTCCAAGATTGGATTAAATTCCGCCGCGTCGATAATCATGCGAGGGCCAATTCAGATAGTTGGTTCATTAACGATTTGGCGGGGATTCAGATTGCTCGCAGCCCTATTACGGACGAAGAGACAGATAAGATTGTTAAGAGCTTTTTGAAGCCGTATGCATATCGCAACTACTTCCACGGCCTGGGAAAAGATCTTCCCACGGATCAGGCTGAGCAGGCAGCGCCAATCGAGAAGCCTAACTTGTCAGCTGTGTACCAAAGTAGTAATAGCGGGAAATTCAAGGTGGCTTTCTCGGTCCCAATTTGGAGCCAAGCGTCGAAGGCAGCCCCAGCGTCTGGAGTCAAGGCGCCGACAGTGATCGGTGTCCTGTCGATGTCCGTCGATCTGGGTGAGTTTGAAGTATTAAATCGAGAAATCCAAGTCGGCAAAGAGTTTGTGCTCGTTGATCTCAGAAATGATTATGTCGAAGTGGACCCCGCGAATCCAGATCAGAATCTTGAACGTCGCGGTATGGTCTTGCATCATCCGTTGCAAAGTTTGTGGAAGGACGAAAAAAGCCCGCCGCGCGTTGCTCCCGAAGTGCTCGTGGCGATGGGATCTGCCGAGGAAGGGTTATCGGGTTTTATTCGCGATTATCACGATCCCCTTTTGCGTGATTCGAAGGACTTTTACTGGGGCGCTTTTGAGCCTGTGCGGTACGAGGAGATCGAACCAGTCACGGAGGAATCGTTTTTTAGGCTGACTGGATGGGTGCTACTGGTGCAGACCAAAGCGATTCAATGAGTTTTCTCACTTAAGTCACCACGACTTCTTTGTCTTTCCGTCACTGTTTTTCCTTCACGGCCTCCGTGACGAGCCAGATACCAGTCGGCGGCGCCGGCGACTACGTGTTGCAGGAGTGTGGCCAAGAGGATCATGAGCATCACGCGCGGCTCTTCGTGAAGCACATTTCCCGCGAGGACTAGTGCAAGTCCAGTGTGTTTCATGCTGAGTCCAAAGATGAGCGACGTCCAAGAGGCCCTGCCCAGCTTGAGCGCGCGCGAAATAACCCACGCGCTCACGATGCCCAGGACCGACAGGGCGATCGCCAAGAGGCCTGACACTATGATGGTTTTTCCCGCTTCCTCTCCAAACAAAAGTATCTGTGCTCCGTTGTCGTCGAGAGTGCCCGAGAAGGCTAGCGATGCACTGACATAATTCAGCATGAGCAAGGTGATTGCGCTCAGCAGGCGCAGCGATCCTCGTGATCGATCGATACGTTGTGGACCCAGTATCCGGTTGAAGACCACCCCGGCCAGTGCGGGCAAGATTACCCAGACGATAAAAAAGGTACCGGAGAGCTCCCTGACGAGCTGCGTGCATTTCTCTGTTTCTGCGCTCGAAAGCGACAGTCCCATTAGATTCAGCATTTGGGGAGTCGCGACCGGGCAGAGGACAATGGTGAGCACGATCAGTCCCATACCGAGTGCGACATTGCCATGCGCATTCTGACTCCAGGCAACCGACGAGTTGGCCACGGGCATCGCCGCGACGATCGCCAGGCCCACTAACATTCCCGTGGTTGCTGATTTGCCTAAGAGTCCGGGTAGGATCCAGCCAAGCGCGCTCACGAAAATACCCGGCACGATCCAAATGGCAATGAGCCCAATCAAAAGAATGCCCGGCCGCTGCAATAGATCGCGCACCTGGGACCACCTTACGACAGCTGAGGCGCAAAATAATAGTAGTGCCAGCAATAAAAAGGGAACTCTTGCTTTACTGCCGAGAGAGAATTCACGGATTGCGAGTCCAGGCTCTGGGAACATGGCGGCGAGTGCATAGCATCCTAACAGCAGCCACAAGAAATGGCTGTGGATGCGGTTGATCGACTTGGTAAGCGGGCTATGACCGGGCCTGCTATCAGGAGTTGCCATACTTTGCCGGGGGGCAAGTCAATAGGGGGAGCAGATCACAGGATAACAGAAGCTCACATTCCTTTCATCGCCGAGTTTTCTGCATTGGAACCTAGTTACGCAGTTTATTGAATTTTGTCGCCTAGTCCTAACGCACTCCCGAAACGGCACTAGCGCTAATTCTGGCCTGCGGGGGGAGTCCTCGGATGAACCCTAGGACCGCGCGATGTGTCTTTTTTGTAGCCAGTCGCTTAGACTGGTGAACTCTACAGGCAACCGGCATTAATAGATCTCTCAACGGTTCGCCACTATCACCCGCCAGACACTCCCCATGCCCACCACCCTTGAAGCCGCCGAGGAATCTGCGCCCTTGCTTCGCCAAGAAGCCG
>Ga0115002_10004111_pt1 | contig 17800 bp, 15 predicted proteins | sample ArcticOcean_MG_C_8_FD_89576 | JGI IMG/M metagenome (GOLD analysis project Ga0115002, IMG submission 89576) | Marine microbial communities from western Arctic Ocean - ArcticOcean_MG_CB11_86 | ecosystem: Environmental > Aquatic > Marine > Oceanic | place: Arctic Ocean: Canada Basin | collected... | reverse complement strand
TCATGCTCTACTACTATTACTGTATTTCCAAGGTCTCTCAAGTGTATAAGAGTGTCTATTAATTTTTCATTATCTGAATGGTGAAGTCCAATTGAAGGTTCGTCTAGAACATACAAAACGCCTGTTAACCCTGATCCAATCTGCGTAGCTAATCGGATTCTTTGAGATTCTCCTCCAGATAAAGTTGAAGCACCTCTACTTAATTGCAGATAGCTAAGGCCAACTTCATGAAGAAAATTCAACCTATCTTTTATCTCTCTAACAATAGGTTGAGATATCTTTTTATTGTTCCCAACTAGATTTAATTTATTTATTTTTAGTAACGCATCATCAATCGTTAAATTATTGAATTCATGTAAAAAGTATTTTCCAACTTTTACATTTCTTGATCTTATATTTAGTCTTGCACCCTCACAATCGTTGCAAGGTTTTTCTCTCATGAATTGTAAGTAATACTTTTTTGCTAGATCTGAAGTAGTTTCAGTATACATTTTCTTAAAATACGGAACTATTCCTTTATAAGACTTTTCCCATTCTCTTGATCTTCCAAATCTATTTGTATATTTTATAATTATTTTATCTTTTCCGGTTCCATATAAAAATAAATCTTTTTGCTTTCGTGTTAAGTCCTTATATGCAATATCTTTTGATATGTTATATTTATCACTAACTCCATTTATTTGTGCACGAAAATACCTTCTGTTTGACATACCTGGGAAAACATTACTATTTATTGTAAGTTCAGGATTCCTTACAAGTAGCAATTCATCGATTTCATAACTTACCCCCAGTCCATTGCATTCTTCACATGCTCCAAATGGAGAATTAAATGAAAAACTCCTTGGCTCTAAAGCGTCATATGATATTCCACAATTTATACAGCCGAGGTCTTGGCTAAAAGAATACAATTTATCATCATATTTAATATCTACTTGACCACCTGTTAGTTCAACTGCTGTTTCTACTGATTGGGATAATCGTCTGACTATTGATTTCTTCACTTGGATACGATCAACTACTACGGATATATCGTGTTTTATATATTTATTAAGTTTTTCAGCTTCATCTAATCTAATTACCTCTCCATCTGTTTCGACTCTAGTAAATCCTTGATTAATTAATTCACGATAGAGACTTCTAAACTCACCTTTCCTTGACTTAATCAATGGAGCAAGAATATCTACATATTTATTATCTGCTATATTTTTTATTTGATTAACGATAAATTCTACAGATTGTTTTGTGATCTGTTCATTGCACTTGGGGCAATAGCTTACTCCTACTCGAGCCCATAAAAGCCTAAGATAGTCATGAATTTCAGTAACCGTTCCTACTGTAGATCGAGGTGATCGTGATGATGTCTTTTGGTCTATAGCTATTGCTGGAGAAAGACCATCAATATTATCAACATCTGGTTTTTCCATTTGACCAAGAAATTGCCTTGCATATGCAGAAAGACTCTCCACATATCTTCGTTGACCTTCTGCATATATAGTATCAAAAGCTAAAGAAGATTTTCCCGAACCAGATAAACCTGTTATTACAACCAATTGATCTTTAGGGATAGATACATTTATATTTTTTAAATTATGTTCCCGCGCACCTTTCACTTTTATATATTTTTGATTATCCATCAACTTCTATTTCCTTTATCTCTTTATTTAATTCACGTAATTCATCTTTTAATCTTGCTGCAATCTCAAACTCTAGTAAGTCTGCTGAAGCCTTCATCTCCTCTTCCAACTTATGTCTTATATCTAGTAATTCTTCTTTTGATATATTCTTTAAATTCAGATTTGATTTAAACTTCTTTTTTTCTTTGTCTGGTCTGACCTTCTCTACCATTTCTAAAATATCAGTAATTTCTTTGTCAATTGTCTTCGGAGTGATCCCATGTTTTTTATTATATTTTTCTTGAAGCACCCTCCTTCTATTTGTTTCATTTATAGCTCTTGACATTGAGTCTGTTATCTTGTCTGCATACATTACAACATACCCATCTTTGTTTCTTGCAGCTCTTCCAATTGTTTGTATCAAACTTGTTTCAGATCGTAAAAACCCTTCTTTATCTGCATCAAAGATTACTACCAACCCAACTTCCGGTAGATCCAATCCTTCTCTCAAGAGATTAATCCCAACTAGTATATCAAACTCACCTTTTCGTAAGTCTCTCAGGATTTCAATTCTCTCCAAAGTATCTATATCTGAATGCAAATATCTGGTTTTATATCCATCGTCTAATAAGTAATCACTCAATGCCTCACTCATTTTTTTTGTTAATGTAGTTATTAATATTCTGTATCCTTTTTTAATTACAATATCTATTTCTTTTTTTACATTTTCAACTTGCTCATTTGTATCTCTGACTTCTATATATGGATCCACTAACCCAGTTGGTCTAATCAGCTGTTCAACAAATATAGAAGAATTTTCTTTTTCCCACTTACCTGGAGTTGCAGAAACTAAAATTGTATTTGAAACCTTACTTTCCCACTCTTTAAACATCAACGGTCTATTGTCTAATGCTGCTGGCAACCTGAATCCATAATCTACTAACGTTGTCTTTCTAGATTTATCAGCCTTATATTGTCCTCTTATTTGTGGTATTGCTTGATGGGACTCATCTACTACCATCAGAAAGTCATTTGGAAAGTAATCTAAAAGAGTAAACGGAGGTTGTCCAATGGATCTTCCATCAAAATATCTAGAGTAATTCTCTATCCCTGAACAAAATCCTACTTCTTTTAACATCTCTAGATCAAATAAAGTTCTTTGTTCTATTCTTTGTGCTTCTAATAACTTTTCTTGTGACTTGAAATCTTTTATTGCTCTATGTAAGTCTTTATTGATTACTGGAAGCATATCGTTTATTAACTCTCTTGAAGTTGCATAATGTGTTGCTGGAAAAATAGCAACTTCCAATACTTTTTCAAGTATTTCTCCTGTAATAATATCGATGCGATTTATTCTTTCTAAAGTCTCTCCATAGAATTCAAATCTCCAAATTGTATCTTCATAGACGGGGTATACATCTAAAGTATCCCCCCTTAATCTAAAATTACCGCGATTCAACACTAAGTCATTTCGTTTGTACTGCTGATTTATTAATTTTTTTAATGTTGTATCAAGTTCATAATCTTTACCAACAATCATTGGAATCATCTGATTCCTATACTCATTTGGTGAGCCAAGACCATAAATACAAGATACCGATGAAACAACTATTACATCTTGACGCATTAGCAATGCACTTGTTGCTGCATGCCTTAGCCTGTCAATTTCTTCATTTATGTTTGCATCTTTTTCAATATAGGTATCACTTTTAGCGACGTAGGCTTCTGGCTGGTAATAGTCATAATAAGAAACAAAATATTCAACTCTATTATTTGGGAAGAACCTTTTAAATTCATTAGCTAGCTGGGCAGCAAGAGCTTTATTTGGAGCTAGAATCAATGTGGGTCTTTGAAGCTCCTCGATCAACCAAGCGATTGTGGCAGATTTACCAGAACCCGTTATTCCTTTTAGAACTGAAAATTTATTTCCACTTTTAACTGAATTCTTTAACTCACTAATTGCATTTTCCTGATCACCCGCAGGAGAGAAATTTGCCTTAACTTCAAACCTCTTCATTGATCCAGTTCCACTCTTTCAATAAGATTAAAATATCTTTCTTTAATGATTCATCATTGATATTTTGTATGTTGTCACCTAACTTGTTCCACCACTCTTGTATCTCTTGTATTGAAATTCTTCTATTAATATCATCAATCGCCATACCCCTACTTATCAACCGTTTAATTCTTTGTTCTTTAGGCGAATTCAAAACTATAGTTTTGTATCCCTGGTAAGCCCCCTTGGGAGCAGAAACTTCAATAAAACCAAAAGTATTTAGCTCATTCTTCCATATATCTAGATACTTATTAACTTTTGGATGTATAAATCCTTCAAGAAATTTTAATTTTGTTTTATCTGAAAATACTTCTTTAGCAAGTAATTCTTTATTAAAGTCATTATTTACAAAAGTATTTGGAAAATTTACTTCTAAGAATATTTGCCCCTCATCTGATGACAATATCTGGTGAGATACACTATCTAAATCTAAAATGCGAAAACCATACTGTTTCAATATTTTACAAAGATGAGATTTTCCAGAACCTATGGGTCCCGTTATAATGCAGATATTATTATCCATAGTATTAAGAATAAACTATTGATAAGAAAAGGTACTCCTAAGTACTACCAATTCCTCTTTCTTTTAATTCTTCTAATATGCTCTCTAAAGACTCGTCAATACCCTCAACTGTTTGACGTTTAGGAGTAGTCTCTTCTGTGGTTTGAGACGAATGTCTATTTAAATTTTTATCTACAATAGCAGGTTCTTTCCAATCAGGATCAGATTGCTTGATTGACAACGCTACTTTTCTTTTTTCTGAATCAATATCTAGAATTTTAACTTTAACTTTTTGGCCTATAGCTATCTCTAATTCAGGAGACTTAATTTTATCATCAGAAATTTCACTAACATGAACCAATCCTTCTACACCATTTGCTACAGTAACAAATGCACCAAATGGTACGACTTTGTTTACTTTGCCTTCAACAACTTGTTCTTCTGTATAATTATCTGAAAAGTTGTCCCATGGATCCTCTGTTACTTGTTTCATAGATAAAGATATTCTTCCTTTCTCATTGTCAATCTCTAACACTTTTACCTTTACAACATCCCCAATGTTTACAACTTCGTTTGGATTTTCTACGTGTCTCCAAGATAGTTCTGAAACATGAACTAACCCATCCATACCACCTATATCTACAAATGCACCGAAATTAACTATAGAGGATATTTTACCCTCCTTAATATTCCCAACTTTCAAATCGTCTAAAAATTCTTGTCTCTCTTCTGCTAGATCTTCTTCCATATATGCTTTTCGTGACAAAACTATATTGTTACGCTGTCTATCAAACTCAACAATTTTTGCTTCTATTTCTTTACCAAGAAACGACTCTAAGTCTTTGATTCTTCTTACGTCTACTAGAGATGCAGGCAGGAACCCGCGAACTCCAATATCTACTATCAGGCCACCTTTTACAATTTCTACAACAGTACCTTTAACAGTTTCTCCAGATTCATTAATCTTTTGGATATCTTGCCATGCTTGTTCGTATTTAGCCCTCTTTACCGATAACAACAGTCTTCCCGCGTCATCTTCTTTTGTGATTACTAAAGCTTGTATTCTTTCACCTGGTTTTAAAATTGTTCGAGGATCAATATCTTTCTTTACAGTTAGCTCTCTTGAAGGGATTATTCCTTCAGACTTATATCCAACATCTACCATCACTTCATTACGATTAACATTTACGACTGTTCCTTCTATAATGTCTCCATTAGAAAATTCAATCATAGACTGCTCTAACACCTCAGGAAACTCATGTGGTTCGATTGTATCAGGAAGACTTATTATATTTGAGGGAGAGATATGTTCATTACTATTTACAGCTGTCATATATATTTTTTTTTATCCTTTTCAGTTTTATTAAGACTTTTATACAATAACATATTTAATAATTATATATACATTTAATTATTATTTGCTAGATCTAAAGATATAGAGGAGTTTACATACAAAGGAACGGAAATCCCTTTAACTGCTTCCATTGAATAAACTACTAATTTTTGCACTTCTTCAGCATCTTTCTCCAAACACTCTACAACAATCTCATCATGAACTTGTAGGACAATATCAGAGTTATTAATTTTTCTTATAAGCATTTGTTTGATATCTATCATTGCAAGTTTTACTATATCTGAGGCTGTACCTTGAATGGGGGCATTCATAGCCATCCTTTTCCCAACAGAATAGATTTGATTGTTCTGAGATTGGAGCTCAGGTATATACCTCCTTCTCCCATAAATAGTTTCGGTATACCCTTTTTCTTTTGCAGAAATAACTATGCTGTCTAAGTAATCCTTAACATTGGGAAATTGCAAAAAATATGAATCTATTAAATTTGTAGCTTCTTTGCGAGAAATATCTAGATTCTTAGCAAGCCCAAATGCTTCCATACCATAAAGTAATCCAAAATTTATTTCTTTTGCTTTTCTTCTCATCTCATAAGACACATCTTGATCATTTATTTCAAAAATTCTTGAAGCTGTTTCTATATGAATATCTTTAGTTTTGTCACTTAATATCTGTTGCATAGAAGTATCTTGACTCATGTGTGCCAAAACCCTTAATTCTATTTGTGAATAATCAGCCATAACAAAAATTTTTCCATCTGAAGGAATAAAAAACTCTCTAATCTTTCTTCCTAAATTGGTCTTTATAGGAATATTTTGTAAGTTTGGTTTTTCAGAAGAAAGACGACCAGTAGTAGTTCCGAATAAATTGAAGGTAGAGTGTATTTTTCCATCTACTATATCTGTTGATAAGCCATCTATATATGTAGATCGTAATTTTTCAATTTCACGATATTCAAGTAAAAACTCAGCTATTTTATATTTTTTGGATAATTCATACAGGACTGACGCATCTGTAGATGGAGCGCCTTTGGGTGTCTTTTTTAATACAGGCAAATTCATTTTTTCATAGAGTACCTGAGATAACTGTTTAGGAGAATTCAGATTAAATTCTATTCCACACTCTTTAACAATTTTTAGGCGTATTTTTTCAATTTGTGCAGTTGCAAATTTTGATAAAGATTGGATTTTTTTCTTATCAATACAGATTCCTTTAGCTGACATATCAATCAACAGTGGGAGTACCAATGCATCAATTTTTTCATAAATTGTTGAATACTCTTTTTTCTTAAATTGACTTGAAATTGAATCATAAATATATTCAACATTATTAAGTATTTCAATTAGATTTGGATCATACTGCTCATTTTTTATTTTCTTATAATTATTTAATTTATAGTATTTAGCTATTCTTTCATAACTGTCGGGCTTTGAATTTGAATTTATTATATATGTTGAAATGTCTAAAGAAAATTTAGGCTTTGGGATTTCCTTATTCAAGCTATTCATAAATTTGTAATATTGATTAGCGGAAGTTACATAAAAATTTCCATTTAAATTAACTAATTGCTTATGCAATTGTTTAAGATCCCCTTCGAATATACAGATCTGTTTATCTTTCATGATAAATACAGTATCTTTATCAATACTTACCCAGGAATTAATTTCTATGCTATTAAGGGAACCGAATACTCGATCCACTGCTGGTGTCTTTTCATAACCTACTCCTCTAAGAAAAGTAGTAAGTTCGAACTTTTGTAGATTTTTTTTGTTTGAAGCTACAACTTCATTGTCATTAAATATAGAATTCTTTAAAGAGTTCTCAGGAATTTCTAGATCAAGATCATCGACTATTGTAGCTAGCTGTTTACTAAGATACATTTGATCTCTATAAACTACCAAATTTTCTTTTTGCTTAGGTTTTAATTTATCAATGTTATCAATTATTTCTTCAATTGACTTAAATTTTTTAAGAAGCTCTAGTGCAGTTTTTTCACCTATCCCTGGTACACCAGGTATATTATCTGATGCGTCTCCCTTAAGAGATAAATAGTCGATATACTGATTAACTTTTATCCCATATTTTTGATTGAAAGTACTAGCATTCATTATTTCTGTTTCTGAAATTCCCCTTTTTGTATAAATGATATTTACATACTTATTAATTAGTTGAAAAGAGTCTCTGTCTCCGGTCAAAATATAAACCATGTTATCTTTAGATGACAATTGTTTTGCTAATGAACCTAACACATCATCAGCTTCATAATTCTCTTTACTAATTTGAGCTATATTAAAATTTGAGAGTAATTTCTTTAACTCAGGAATTTGGATTTTGAAACTATCTGGAGAAGCACTTCTGTTAGCTTTGTACTCATTGTACATTTCTGTTCTAAAAGTTTTTCTTGAAACATCCCAAGCAATAATAAGATTATCTGGACTGAAATCTTCTACAACTTTTTTGAGCATACTTATAAAACCGTGGAGTACACTTGTTGGAAAGTTGTCTTTCGTCTTGAGATCTCCTAAAGCAAAGAAAGCTCTAAAGGCAATACTATGCCCATCTATAAGAATTGTTTTCATTATCTCAATATACTAATTAGCATGTTACCTTATATATTAGTGGTTTATTACGCCCGGATGGCGGAATTGGCAGACGCGCGGGATTCAAAATCCCGTATCCTTTGGATGTGGGGGTTCGACTCCCCCTCCGGGTACTAAATGCTTAATAGATTAAATGTTAGTCTAGTAATAATCGCATCAGCTTTCGTATTAACAATTTCACTCCTATACATTAATAGAGAAACTTATGGCTCAGTTTTTGTTAGTGAAGTAAGGCTTGCAGATCAAGATGCTATTTTGAAAAACCTATCAGATGAGAAACTTATTCAATTAGGTAAAAATATATGTTCTGATGTAACTGGGTCATTAACTTTGTCTGAATCTAACGTAGCTGTAACTAATCTGATTCTACCTCTACTACCTAATCATTATGTAGACCAACTATTAGAAAGCTCTAATAGAATTATTATTATTTTAAGATACCAAGCTATTTATGAACTATGTCCAGATAAAGTATCTATATTAAGTAATTACATAAAAGAAGACCAAAATGATTAGAAATATTTTTACAGATTTTAATAAAGAAATTCCAAAAAGATTACCCCAACTCTTTTTTGGTCTTATTCTATGTGGAATAGGAGTTGCAATTGCTTATGAGGCAGGACTTGGCCTAAATCCATGGGATGTCTTCCATGATGGTTTAAGCAAAATATATGATATACCTATCGGTAGATGCGGAGTTCTGACTGGCTTTATAGTACTTTTAGCATGGATTCCGTTAAAACAAAAATTATTTATTGGAACAATAATAAACATTTTTACTATAGGTAATGTTCAAGATTTATTTATATACATAATCCCAAAACCTACGTCTCCAATTATGCAACATATATATCTATACACAGCGACAGCAATTTTTGCTACAGGAGTTGGACTATATATTGGTGCTGGACTGGGTCCTGGGCCTAGAGATGGAATTATGACAGGTTTTGCACGGTTGGGCCTAAGCATAAGAGCAGCAAGAATAGGAATTGATTTTACAGCATTTTTTATTGGAGTCCTTATGGGAGGTTCTTACGGATATGGAACCGTAGTTATGGTCATAGCTGTTGGCCCCATAGTTCAATACACTTTAAAAAAATTTGATAGAGGAACTATTTATTCACTTTAAATAATTAAATAGTAGCTAAGAATTCGAGACCTAATAAATAAAATATTTTCTGTATCATTCCTGAGAAAATATATACTTTATCAAGAGCAATCAATCCACCTAGAATAAAAAGAATTATTCCTGAAAAATAGTTTGAATATTTAGAAAGTGTGTTAAAAACAATATTCTTCATAGGAAAGTAATTAAAAAGGATACTAGATGATATAAAAGGGAGCCCCATACCCACTGAATACCATATTAGCAAACTAACTCCTTCAGAAATCGTCTCAGTACTAGATGATAAGGTAAGCAAAGCACCGAGGACAGGCCCAATACAAGGAGTAAAACCAAAGGCAAAAGTTATTCCGAGAAGTGAGTTTTTTAAATAGAAGTTTACTGTTTTTCGAAAAGATGGAAGAACTTGATATCGAAGTGGAAATTGAAATCGTGGAAAAATTAATGCAATACCAAAGAACATAATTAATGAACCGGCAGCTACTTTATAGAAATATAAGTTACGATATATTAATGATCCGAAGGTTGAGACAACTGAGGCTAGACTAATAAATACTAAAGAAAATCCTAAAACAAAACAAATAGTACCAATAATTCTTTCCTTATAAGGCTGAACTTTAGAATTGGATAAGGAGGCGAAAAATCCAGGAACGAGAGGAAGAACACATGGTGAAAAAAAGGAGAGAACTCCAAAAATAAAAGCTATCGGTATTGTAAGTTCCATAATTAAATAATAATAACTAGATGCAATTCTTATTAAAAAATAAGCAACGTTTAGAGTAGAAACATTCTGTACACTTTGGATTCTTAGCATCACAGTAGTCACGTCCGAATTGTATAAAACGCATTGAGATCCCACTCCATTCATTTAATTGAAATATCTCTTTAAGATCATTCTCAATATAAAGCGGATTGTTACGGTTTGTTGTCAATCCGATACGATTCGAAATTCTCATAACATGAGTATCGACAGCAATTGCTGGTATGTTGTAAATTTCAGATAGGTAAACTGAGGCTGTTTTTCTTCCAACACCAGGGAGCTGAACCAATTGAGCCATATCTTTTGGAATTTCTCCATTAAATTCTTTAATCAAAATTTTTGATAAGTTTTTAATATTTTTAGCCTTTTGTCGATAGTATCCACATGAATATACAAGTTTTTCTAGAGAAGATTTGTTTGCTTTTCCTATCGAATATACATCTGGATATTTATCAAATAATTTTTTTGTTGCTAAATTAACATTTTGATCGGTTGTTTGAGCAGACAAAACAACGGAAATAAGTAATTGAAAAGGGGTATCATATTTTAGATAGGTTGCACTTTCTGGATACATTTTTTTTAAATGGGAGTAAAAATATTTCGCTTCTTTCCTTATTGTTTTAATATCCATAAACAAAAATAATTCTACTATCCTCTCAGTGTGAAAATAACTGGCAATTATAAATATAAATTATCTCTATTTGTATCAGCATTCTTATTTGGATGTACTTTTTTTGTTGTTAAAGATCTTCTAACCACTATGACACCTGCATATATAGTTTTTTGGAGATATCTCATAGCTTCTATTCTCTTTCTAGCTATGGGTGGAAATCCAAACAAACAAACTATTAAAGACGCAATGCCTCTTGGTATTTTTCTTTGGCTTGGTTATATACTTCAAACCCAAGGTTTAATTACTACTTCAACCATTAATTCTGGAATAATAACAGGTTTTTATATTGTGCTTACTCCAATATTTGCAAAGATATTGCTTGATAAAAATATAATGAAAAGGACTGTCGCTGCGTGTATATTTGGCTTTTGTGGAATTATTCTTCTATCTTATAGCAAAGGTCCTTTTGTTGTTGGCAATATCATTACACTTGCCTGCGCTGCTTGTTATTCTCTTCACATAGTTTATGTTCAAAAAAACTTGAAAGATAACAACATCTTTCAACTAATGTTTGTCCAATCTATCATGGGTTTTATTCTTTCTATGCCATTATTAAATTCTGGACTAGTAATTCCCTCAATTGAGGAAATCAAATATATTGTTTTTCTTGGTGGTGCTGTAAATTTTGGAGCTTTTTATCTTCAATTATTAGGACAAAGAAAGGTTGAACCATCGAATGCAGCTTTAATATTGAGTTTAGAGGCAGTATTTGCAACGTTGTTCGGACTTATATTTGTGGGTGAAGTATTGAGTGCAATTAATTGGATTGGGATAGTTTTTACATTTTCAAGCATATATATTGTTTTAACTGAATAACTATTGTTGATTCAGATATTTCTGAAAATACATGCAGAGCCTTAATAAAGCAATCAGAAAGAAAAAAATAGCAACTAACTGAACAAAAAGTAAAGGGCCTTCTGTGAAATCAACTTTACAAAGCATAAGATCTTGGCAGAGACCATACCCATTCCCTCCTTGTGAGATATCAAAAATAACAGCAAGTGGGTATGCGAGTATTGCCAATAAACATACAAGAATTGTAAATACTAGTATTCTTAATAAGAACATATTTTTGACAATAGCACTGAATAGGAAAGAAAGTGAAAGTTAAATTAGTAAGCTACTCTAAACCGACTGAATCCTTTAAAAAGGATGGCATTATTGATGCACAAGAATTAATTGCTTATTGTGCAAGAGTATCAAATCCTTCAAATCAAATGAATACTGAGACTAGCTCTAAGCTGATTAAATACTTAATCAACAATGCTCACTGGTCACCACTGGAAATGGTTAATGCGTGTCTAGAAATTGAAACAACGAGAGATATTGCAAGACAAATCTTGAGACACAGATCATTTAGTTTTCAAGAATTTAGTCAAAGATATGCCAACCCAGTAGAAGATCTTGATTTTGTAATTAGGGAGACAAGAATGCAAGATAGTAAAAATAGGCAGAACTCAATAGAAGCCACAGATAATGAATTAATAGAAGAATGGAAAGAGAAACAGAGACAAGTTATAGAAATTTCAAAAAATGCCTATGCATGGGCTATTGACAAAGGAATTGCAAAGGAACAAGCTAGAGCTGTACTCCCAGAAGGAAACACTGTGAGCAGGTTATATATGAATGGGACGATCAGAAGTTGGATACATTATATCCAACTTAGGTCCGAGAATGGTACTCAAAAAGAACATGCAGAAATTGCTTTTGCTTGTGCTGAAGTAGTAAATAAAATATTCCCTATTGGTGCAGAAATCTAATCAGATGAAGAATCCAGTTCAATTTTTAAGATAATAGAATCCTTAGTGATTTCTATTTCTGAATTAGCAATTAAAGAAAAATCAATATAATCTATCTCTGCTTGTTTAATAAAAGCATTTCTATCATCACCACCTACAGGAGGTATCGATCTTTTTTTTACAGCCGCTGCCCTTTCCTCGAATCTACTTAGAAAGTTATCTGTGTTAAAAGTAACCATAAAGATATACTAATAATCAATTAGCAAAGAATGAAGCTCTTGTTGTAAATTTGATGATTTTTTTATTTTTACTGATGTTAATTCTAGTAATTTCGTCCCCTCGTCAGATGTAACTTCTAATTCAACATGCGAATTGCCAGGATGTCTTTCGAATAACTCCTTAAGTAATACTAATTTCTCTTTTCCTAGATCATTTTCAGATACACTAATTCTTAAAGGTGTCGTATCAAGGTTTGCAACTAAATTTTCCGGATTAATTAGCTGCAAATCCCTTGCCCTTAGTACGTTCTCTGACCCACCAACAAAAACTCCTGAAACTTTTATATAAAGAGAATCATCAAAATTACTATTAAATTTATCTACTAATTTATTAAAGATCAACACATTAACTGCTCCCGTACTATCTTGTAGGTCAAACTGAATCCAAGGATTTCCACGTCTTGATATTTTTTTTTGTACATTAGATATCATTCCTGCCAATACAACATTGATTTCTTCTTCATTTTCCACAGTAATTAAATCACTTATTCTATGCGAGGACTCAGACAAAAGAACATCCCCATATCCTTCTAAAGGGTTCTCACTAATAAAAAAACCTAGCATCTCTTTTTCTCTTTCTAATTTTTCACTTTTATCCCACTCGATATCAGTAAATTCTACTCCGTTTTGGTTATCTGGAATTATTTCAAATAATGATTCTTGGTTTGAACTCAACTTTAAACTCTTTTTAGCCATTTCTTGTAAATCTGCAATGGAATTATAAAGCGATTTTCTACTATAACCAAAAGAATCAAAAGCACCTCCCTGAATTAAAGCTTCTAAAGATTTTTTATTGACAACTCTTCCATCCATACGAGCTATAAAATCTTCTATTGATATATATTCACTTACTTTTCTCTCTTCTACTATTTTTTCAGCTGTTATATCTCCAACATTCCTAATAGCAGAAAGACCAAAAATTACTTCTTTTTCTTTAACGGTAAAATCTATGTCGCTCTTATTTATATTTGGAACGGAAATTGATAAATTTAGATCTCTTCCTTCTGATAAAAGAATGGAACTCCTTTCTTTATCTCTTTTAGAGGAAGTAAGGCATGCTGCTATATACTCTTCTGGATAATGAGCTTTTAGATATGCAGTCTGATATGCAAGTAAAGCGTATGGAACTGAGTGGCTCTTATTGAACCCATACCCTGCAAAAAATGCTATATCCTCAAATAGTTCCTTTGAAAAATCTTCTGAATACCCATTTTTTATTGAACCATATACAAATTTTTCTCTCTGTTCTTCCATTACTTTCGGTAATTTCTTTCCCATGGCTTTTCTTAAATCGTCAGCCTCAGACAAATCAAAATTTGCAATCTTTTGAGCTATTTCCATAACCTGCTCTTGATAAATCAAAATTCCATAAGTTTCTTTAAGTATCTTTTCAAGATTTTTGTGCATGTATATAATTTCTTTTCTTCCATTTGCCCTATCAGCAAAATCTATATGCATTCCTGCACCTAATGGCCCCGGTCTGATTAACGCAACAAGTGCCACTATGTCTTCGAATCTTTTTGGTTTTAATGATCGAGCAAGTAACTGAGCAACTCTACTTTCTAATTGGAATATTCCAATCATCTGACCCTTTGAAAATATTTCTAATGTCTTATTGTCATCTAAAGGTATATTATCAATATCTAACTCAGTGTTATTTATAAGCTCACAACATCTATCAATAATTGAAAGATTCCTTAATCCGAGAAAATCCATCTTCAGCAAACCAAGCTTCTCAACTGAATACATTTCATACTGAGTAACTAATTCAGCGTGCTCTCCTTTTTGTTGTACGGGTAGATAATTAGTAATTGGCCCAGGGGAAATTACTATAGCTGCAGCATGTATACCATCTTGCCTTCTCAATCCTTCAAGTCCTAGGGCAATATCAATTATTCTCTTACTTTCAGGATTGCTTTTATACTCTTTTCTAAAATCTGAAGTACCGATATAAAATTCTTTACCATAAGTTGTCTCTTTTGATAGATCATCCAAACATTCTGAAATACTTGCTGTATTTCCAAGTATGGGAGGAGGCATGAGCTTAGTAATCTTATCTCCAACAGCAAAAGATAAACCAAGAACCCTCGTTGCGTCACGAACTGCTTGTTTTGCTTTTATAGTAGCAAATGTAACTATATGAGCAACTCTATCTCTACCGTATTTCTCTATAGCATAATCAATAACATCATTTCTATATCTTTCATCGAAATCCATATCTATATCTGGCAATTCACGTCGGCCTTTGTTAAGAAATCTTTCGAACAATAGACCATATTTCAAAGGGTCAACCTTGGTAATATTTAAACAATATGAAACAATGGCTCCCCCTGAGGAACCCCTCCCTGCTCCAGTTCTTATTCCTTTGCTATCTGCAAATTCAATTAAGTCACTTACAATTAAAAAATAAGAAGCAAAGCCCATCGAAGTAATCACATCTAGCTCATAGTCGATTCTCTCTTGGATTTCAGTTGATAACTCTTCATCATATTTAACTTTGGCTCCTTTGATTACTTTTTCCTTTAAATAATTATCAGGAGACTGTTCATTATCTAAAGGAAAATCAGGGAGTAAATAAGTTTGAGTCTTTATGTCATATGAAACTCTATTAGCTATCTCAATGGTATTTTTACAAGCATTTGGATACAAATCTTCTGGAAATAATTCGTTCATTTCATCACTACTCTTGACGTAATACTCCTGACCATCAAATCTAAATCTTATTTCTTCATCAATAAGAGAGTTTGTTTGTACGCACAACAAAGCATCATGAGCCTCGGACTGATTTTTTGTTACATAATGGCAATCGTTTGTAGCAACTAATGGGGCCTGAATTTCAGTTGAGATAGTTAACAAATCAGGAAGGATTTTATCTTGGCCTTCTATACCATGTTTCATGATTTCTATAAAATAATTTTCCTTGCCAAAGATTTTTTGATAAGATTTTGCTATTTCTAGGGCTTTATCTAAATCTCTTAACTCTGCTTGCCCTCCTTCCTCTATCAGAGCATCCGGGCCTAGCATTTGTGCTACTTCTCCACCTAAACATCCAGAAAGGCCAATTAAACCTTCAGAATGGTTTTGTAGTAATTCAAGGTCTATTCTTGGCTTGTAGTAGTAGCCCTCCGTATAGGCCTTGCTTGCTAGCATTATTAGATTTTTATAACCTTTATCGTTTTCGGCAAGAATCGTTAGGTGATAACGAATATTTTCTGCTCGATTAGGCTTATCAAACCTACTACCAGGAGTTAAATACGCTTCATACCCAATAATAGGTTTAATACCTGACTCCTTGGCTATTTGATAAAACTCTAAAGCACCATACAAATTTCCATGGTCAGTTATTGCCGCAGCAATTTGTTCGTTTTCCTGTACCTGTCTTATGTATTCTTTTAATCTAGCTGCACCATCAAGCATCGAATACTCTGTATGGCTGTGTAGGTGAACAAATGAATTACTCATATTAATAATTATGCCACTTAGATCAAGATGTGATTTCTAATAATTTAGTTTTTTTAAATAAGTGGGAAGCTCACATTTAAACTCGAAATCTTTGTTGTTATATAAAAAACGTAAATTATACGAATGTAGAGCTATTGAATTTACAGGGAAATTAGCAAATGGTTTACCACCATATAGCTTATCATTTAGAATTGGATTCCCTATGTATGATAGATGTGTCCTTATTTGATGCTTTCTCCCTGTAATTAATTTTACTTTAAGAAAGGTAAAATTATCACTTCTCTTTATCACTTCATATTCAGTTACGGATTCACGTCCATTTTTTATTACTTTTTGTCTAGCTTTATTCCTAGGATCTATACCTATAGGGGCTCTTATTGTTCCCTTTTCTGTTGTAATAGTATTTTCAACAAAAGCATAATAATTTTTCATTACAGTTCTTGTAGCAAATTCTTTCTTAATAGCTAAATAAGCCTCTTCTTCATAAGCACAAACTAGTAAGCCTGATGTTACTTTATCTAGTCTATGTATTATTCCTTCCCTTAATTCTTCACCCCAATTAACCACGTTAGGATACCTATCTATCAAAGAATCTAGAAGTGAGGTTTCTTGATCATTACTAGATCTTGGGTGAGTTAATAATCCTGCAGGTTTGTTATAGACAATGAATCCATCAATTTCTTTTACAATTTGTGGATTTAGTATATTTTCTATTTCTGACTCCTTAATTCAACAAACAAAAGATAAACAATACCAGTAGATATTAAAGAATCAGCAATATTGAAATTTGGAATTGGTCCAAGAACAATAAAATCAGTAACTCTGCCAGCATTCCCAATTATTAATCCATAAGCTCTTTCAATAATATTCCCAAGAGCTCCGGATAATATTAAAAAAAGTGGAAATAAATTAGTCCCGTCGTGATTTTGATATATTTCATTAACTAGCCAGATGAGAACCCCCAGTGATAGTATCAAAGTGTATTCTGCATGACCTGATAAAAGCCCCCAAGCAATTCCAGTATTATAAGCTACTTCTAAACCGAAAAATCCCTCAAAAAAAAGATAACTTTTTTGAATAATATTATTTATATAATATTTTGAATACAAATCAATGACTATAAGGAAAAAAGATAATAAAAAATATTTTTTCAAATTTATGCTTCTTTTAATGTTGCGCAGTCCTTGCATGATGTGGTGTAAGGTAAAGCATCAAGTCTATTAACAGGGATTGGTTCGGAACAAATATCACAATCTCCATATTTTTTCTTTACCATACGGTCTAATGCCTTTTCTACCTGCATTAAAAGATCTTTGGTATTCTCATCTAACGTTAAGTCCTTTTCTAATTCAAAAGCCATTGACCCACCATCAGCAGTAGACGGATCCGGACTTCTATCTGAAGATGCTTCAGATAGGCGTATATTTTCTCTTTCTACCTGATGTTTCTCTAAAATTGTTGTCAGACTTGCTCTTTCATGAATTAATTTTTTATTTAATCTTTCAATTGTTGCATCCGATAACTTTCTTACCATACCCACCTACTTACTTACTTACTTACTTACTTACTTACTTACTTACTTACTTACTTACTTACTTACTTACTTACTTACTTACTTACTTACTTACTTACTTACTTACTTA
>Ga0115002_10004110_pt1 | contig 17801 bp, 13 predicted proteins | sample ArcticOcean_MG_C_8_FD_89576 | JGI IMG/M metagenome (GOLD analysis project Ga0115002, IMG submission 89576) | Marine microbial communities from western Arctic Ocean - ArcticOcean_MG_CB11_86 | ecosystem: Environmental > Aquatic > Marine > Oceanic | place: Arctic Ocean: Canada Basin | collected... | reverse complement strand
GTTAGCTTGAGCTCTCTAGTTCTGCCCTATCGGTCGATTCCTGTGAACAGCACAGCAACCTTCTTCACACCCACTGGCAAATCAGCCATTAGGCCTGCCAAACCGGCGGAGCCTGTCGGGGAGACTTTGATCTCAGTGTGCTTGTTCGCGAGGTCATATGCCTGGTCTATCGAAGGCTCGAGGGCGACGACGGGTCGGCCGCCGGTTTCTAGGGTTCGCTCAAGTAGCGGGAGCCAGTCATAGGTGATGTCATCCAAGATACCGGTTGCCGTGCTGGTCGGCTCATCCCACGCCCGCATGTACTTACCGGGGTTGGCCCCAGCCTCAACCAGATCGAAACCGGGGGCGAGTAGGTCCCAGGCTCGCCTCAGCGGAGCACAGCCGCTGCTTTGTACGGGGTAGAGCGCGGCGCTTGGCAGCGCCATCGACACCGCTGTTGCCAGCGCACCGCCACCAACCTGTATGTAGATGGAGCCAATGCCGGAAGCCTGTTCGGCTAGCTCCCAACTGAGGGTCCGCCCACCGTCAAACGTGGTCGGCGTGTCGGTCCCTTGCACGCTGAACGGGACTGACCCGCCAGCTACGGCTTCACGGAACCGCAGATAGGCGGGATCGCCCACCTCGTTGGGGCGACGTTCGCAGGACGTGATATTCGCGCCAAGCTCGATCAGACGATCAACGATGATCTGATCGGCCCATACCGGAACAAAGACTTCGAGTGGTCTGGCCATCGCTGCTGCGACTACTCCGGCAGCAAGTGCCGCGTTGCCACAGCTGGCTATGGCTAGCTGCCCAGATTCAGGGGCGCCCAAGGCCTCGCTGACGAGCATGTCGATAGCGACGCCCATGAGGTGCCGGGCCTTGTGAGATCCCGAAACATTGAGGGTTTCGTCCTTGATGATGAGCTCAGCAGTAAGGCCGATGGCTGCGGCAAGTTCTGGAGCCATCGTCACTGGGGTCTCAGTGAAACCACTCCCCTCGACCGAAGCTACCGCGGCATCAAGGTCGCTGACGATCCCGACGAATTCGTCATCCGACATGCGCCCAGACCGGACAGGCTGATACGAATCAAGCCGATCCCTGAATCGCAGGAAGGGGTTCGGCCCGTCAGAGCTCATCCGTGCGAGGCACCGGTCGCGTCGTTGAACTCCTCGATCAACCCATCCCACTTGTCGACAAGCGGACGAAGGCTGTTCCAGAAGCTCTGGTCGCGACGGAGCTCGAAATCAGGGATCTCGATACCTTGTTGCTCGACCCAGGTGAAGTAGCCAAGGTTGAAAACTCGATTGCGCTCCGTCTCACCCATGATCATGGAATGGGTGGTGTCGACATCCGCTAGATGTTCGTCCCACGTCCGCTCAGCTGCGGCAGTATCGAACCCGGTAGGGAAGTGAGTCTCTATAACCCTCTCCCGCTCCGAGTTGTACATCTCGCTGCCGTCTGTTGCCACGGTCACGATGACATCGTCTGAGCCTAGGTTCCAACGTTTGGCGGCATTGATCGCCGCCAAGATGTTGCAGATCGACGAGTAGCCCATATCAACCAGCTGAGCCACGACCTCTCGGGCGACGCCCCGCTCGGCCAGAACACTCCTGCCAGCGTCGGTATTGAAGAGAACATCCAGCTCATCTGTGGCTTTGTCACTGATAGCCACCACCATGTCGGTGTTGGTCACGTTATGAATCAACGGAATGTGCTTGTCGCCAATTCCTTGAATGTTGTGATCACCGAAGCCGTTGTACAACATCGTGGGTACTTCGAGGGCCTCAACGGCGACGATCTTCGTTCCCCGAACATCCTTCAGGTAGTCACCAGCGCCCAAGGTTCCCGCAGATCCACTCGCAGAAATGAACGCTGCCAAGGTTCCACCGCTGTCCTTCGTTACATGCTCAAAGACGGCTTCGAGCGCCCGGCCGGTGACGCTGTAATGACCAAGATGGTTCGAGAACTCGCTGAACTGATTAAGGATGATGTTGGTTGGGTCGAGCGCAAGCTGGTTGCAGGCATCATAAATCTCCTTGACGTTGCTCTCAGTCCCGAATGTCTTGATGACATCGTCTGGGTTCTCGACCCAATTCTCCAGCCAGTCGAAACGCTCTTGACTCATTCCCTCGGGCAGAATCGCCACACCACGGCAATCCATGATCCGGCTAATAGCGATTCCGCCTCTGGCGTAGTTTCCGGTAGACGGCCAGATTGCTCGTTGTGAGGTTGGGTCAAAGCGCCCAGTGACCAGGCGGGCCACGAGACACGAATACGCTGCGAGCACTTTGTGGGCTCGAATCATCGGGAAGCGATTCCCGAACGCCAAGACGATCCGAGCGTCCACCCCGGTGAGCTCCTTCGGTAGCTCTACATGATCAGGCACATCAACGAGGCCGGGGAAGTTGTCTCCCGTCTCGTCTGCCTTTTCATTGAACCAGTGGACTCGGAACAGGTTTCGGGGATCGGGAGCATCCTTCTCAACACCATGCAGCGAGTCTGTGACCGCCTGCGGGATAGTCGAGGGATCCCTGAGCTGAGCGAATGTCGGGAGGACGATGTTGTTGTCCCGGAAGCGAGTGAGGGCGTTCTCGAACCCACTCTTGCCGATTGGATCGAAGTTATCGAAGACGGCTAACCCGGAGCTGAAAGTCGGCTGGGTCATGATTCTCCTTCGGCGTCGGCCAATGTGAGCCTTAGCCTAGCTATTGGCCGCGAACCCTCGACCGGCCTCGTCAGCAGCTCGCCGCAAGAATCCTGCTGCCTCGGCGAGGTCCGAAGTGACGGGCATTGGAGGCAACGTGTCGCGGATGGCAGTGCCGTAGCGGGCTGTCACCAAGCGCGGATCCAACAAGGCCACCACCCCCAGATCATCGACGCTGCGAATGAGGCGTCCTGCCCCTTGAGCGAGCAGCATGGCAGCCCTTGGGAGGTCCACCGTCATGAAAGGGTTCTGTCTAGCTGCCTCGGCGGCTTCTCTCCTAGCCTGCCACAGAGGATCGTTTGGTCGAGGGAAGGGGAGCTTGTCAATCACGACCAACTGCAAGCTTCTCCCAGGAACATCAAGTCCCTCCCAGAACCCCATAGTCGCTACCAGCACAGAGGTCTCATCTTCTTCAAACTCCTTAACCAGAGCCTGCTTGGGCATCTCGCCCTGAACGAGCAACGTGAACTCGCGATCTCGTAGCGCCTCGGCCATCTCTTTGAGCATCCGGTGGCTGGTCGCAAGGAGTAGCGCACGTCCCCCAGACGCAGAAACAAGCTTCCCTATAGTCTCGTTGACCGCAGTAGGCCAGTCATCATGATTCGGTCGAGGGAGATCGGCCGCCACGTAGAACAACGACTGTCGATCAAAGTTGAACGGGCTCTGCACCCGCTTAGCATCGTACGTCTGCCCATCCCGGCCCAACCCGAGCCGGCTTGCTACCGGATCGAGGGACCCACCCAGAGAGAGGGTGGCTGATGTCCCTATGATCGTCACCTCGTTCAGCAGTGACTTCTGAAGTAGATCACCCACATCAATTGGCGAAGCCTTGATGGCTGGTTGCGGGCCGCCTTCAACCCATCCGACGACATCGTCGCCCAGATCAGAGATCATGCCCAGATCACCAAGCAAGTGCCCGATTAGCCTGATGATCCTCGCCTTTGCCCCAAGGAACGCTGGGTTGGATACCTTGGCATCTCTCACTTCAGCGCTGATCGCCGTCACCAGATTGACTAGGTCCACCAGCGACTCCGCCACCTTCAGCTCAGAGGCGGTGCGGAACCTCCCCTCAGGCGTGTCCTTCAGGTCCTCCTCGAACCGCCTCGTCGCTGCAGCTAGCCGGCGTTGGAAACTCGTTGCACGGCTGGCCGGAAGAATTGCTCTAAGGGCCGTCGTAGCTCTCGTCAGCTGCCACATCCGCCACCCAGCTAGTTCGGCCCCCAGCGCGGAGGCCATCGTGTCTTCAAGCCGGTGAGCCTCGTCGAACACAACAAATCGATGCTCGGGCAAGATCGAACTGTCGGCAGAGAGATGCATCCCGTAAAGGTGGTGGTTCACAACGATCACGTCGGCATCTTCGGCGCGATCGTGAGCCTTAAATGCGAAGCAGATATCGCCCTCTGGACAAGCGACTCGGCCGGGGCATTCCATCCCACTCACTGAGTAGTCGGCCCAGTCCTTCACCTCAAAAGGCAGCGCATCTCGATCACCTGTGCCGGTTTCTTCTGACCAAGCCTTCACCTGATGCACCTCACCAGTCGGTTCGTCTGATGCGAACAGGTCGGTCTGGTCACTCCATCCAGCTCCAGAGAGTTGCTCTTTCAGCCGTGACTGACAGTGGTAGGACGAGCGGCCCTTGATCACCACACTCTTGAAGCTCACACCCTGACCCTTCAGCGCTTCCGCGATGAACGGGAGATCTCGGTCCCCAAGCTGATCCTGCAAGCTCTTCGTTGCAGTAGAGATCACCACTTTCTCTCCAGAAGCGACCGCTGGGATGAGGTAAGCGAATGACTTACCTGTGCCGGTCCCAGCCTCGACCATGAGATGTCGCCGCTCGTCGATGGCGTCGGCTACGGCAGTCAACATGTCGACTTGACCCTCACGGTGATGTCCGCCGGTTCTCGCCTCTACCACCACGTCAAGCAGGGTCTTGGATTCCTTGGCAAGCGTCATGGAGCAGAACCATACACCGGACAAGGCCACAGGCGACACACTCGGCTACCGTTGCCCCGTGGCAAAATTCATCTTCACAATGCAAGACGTCAGCCGGCACCACCCACCGGACAAGGACGTACTAAAGAACGTCTACTTGGCATTCATTCCGGGCGCGAAAATCGGCGTACTGGGGCACAACGGGTCAGGAAAATCGTCGCTCCTACGCATCATGGCTGGCCTTGACGAGGGGTTCACGGGCGAGGCCAGACTGTCCGACGGATACACGGTCGGTTACCTTTCACAGGAGCCTGAGCTCGACGCAAGCTTGACCGTCAAAGAGAATATTATGGAGGGTGTAGCCGAGACCAAGAAACTCATCGAAGAGTACGAAGCGATCTTGGCCGAGTGGGCTGACCCCGACGCTGACTACGAATCCCTCGGAGACCGGCAGGCAGCGGTTGAAAAGCGTATGGAAGCCGTTGGGGCCTGGGATCTTGACCGCAAGGTGGAGATTGCGATGAACGCGCTCCGAGTACCTCCGGGCGACGAGGAGGTGGAGCATCTTTCCGGCGGCGAGCGCCGTCGGGTTGCTCTCTGCAAGCTACTGCTGACTCACCCCGATCTCCTGCTGCTTGATGAGCCAACCAACCACCTTGATGCCGAGTCTGTCGCCTGGCTCGAACGGGCGCTGTCGGAGTACACAGGAACAGTGATCGCCGTTACGCACGATAGGTACTTCCTCGACAACGTCGCCAACTGGATCCTGGAGCTCGACAACGGAATCGCCTATCCCTATGAGGGCAACTACTCCGGCTGGCTAGAACAGAAGCAGGCACGCCTGCAGTCGGAGGAGAAGGAAGTCTCGGCTCGCCAGCGTACACTCGGGCAAGAACTCGAGTGGGTTCGAATGAGTCCCAAGGGCCGCCAGTCGAAAGGTAAGGCAAGACTCTCCGCCTACGAGGAACTCCTTGCAGCCGACGAGAATCGAGACACCAAAGCTGGCAAGCTCGAACTGCACATCCCGATGACCCAACGCCTCGGCGACAGCGTCATCGTTGCCGACCATGTCAGAAAGTCCTACGGGGAGAAGCTCTTAGTGGAGGACCTTTCGTTCAATCTCCCTCCAGCAGGAATCGTCGGTGTGATCGGCCCCAATGGAGCAGGCAAGACGACCATGTTCAAGATCATCACCGGCGTGGAGAACCCCGACGACGGCACCCTCGAGGTCGGGGACACCGTTGATCTGGCCTACGTCGACCAGTCGAGGGACTCCCTGAATCCCGACAATACGATCTACCAAGAGATCACAGACGGGAACGAATGGCTCAAAATCGGCAATCAGGAAATCAACGGTCGAGCGTACGTGGCATCGCTCAACTTCAAGGGGTCTGATCAACAGAAGTTGGTGGGCGACCTCTCTGGTGGCGAACGCAATCGGGTCCACTTGGGCAAGATGCTCAGGCGCGGCGGTAACGTGCTGCTCCTCGATGAGCCGACCAACGACCTAGATGTCGACACGCTGAGAGCGTTGGAAGAAGCGCTCTTGCGATATCCAGGATGTGCCGTTGTCATAAGCCATGATCGCTGGTTCCTCGATCGAGTAGCCACGCACATCCTCGCTTTCGAAGGGGACTCGCAAGTGCGCTGGTTTGAGGGCAACTTTTCTGAGTACGAAGAGTGGATGACCGCGGAGTTTGGCGAAGAATCAATACAGCCGACCCGCATCCGCTACAAAGCAATCGAGCACTAGAGAAACGGTCAAGGTCGTCGCAGTTGCTTCCGATTATCTGATATCGGAAGCAACTCCAATGAGGCAGACCCGTTGACTCAAACTCGAGATCCCATCACAGACAACCGCCCCGAAGACCACTATGGGGAACTCTTCAATCGGATACCCCTGCCGCTGTACAGAACATCGGTAGAAGGGGACTGGTTGGCGGGAAACCAGGCCTTTCTCGACCTTGTTGAGGCGGACTCTCTTAGCGATCTCCCACATGCCCGCGAGCTGTGGGCCGACCCTGACCTAAGAATGGAAAGGATCGGTGACCTCGAGGCGGCGGAAGCCGATTACTCGGAAAAGCCCATCCTCATCAGGACGCTCAGGAACAATCTGATTTGGACCAAGCCCCAAACGGTCATCGTCAGAGAAGAAGGGAAGGTTGTGTACTTCGAGGGAGCGATGATAGACATCACCGCTCAGAAACAAGAAGAACAGGCCCGTTCGGAGCTTACGAACATCCTCGAGGAGACATCTGACACAGTGATCGCGGTCCTTCCCAACGGAACCCTCTGCTACGTCAACAAGGCCGCCCGAGAGCTGTTCAACCTCCCAGATAACGGCACTGAGGACCCCAGATCAATCGTCACTCTCCTCCCAGCGACCTTCCTCGACCAACTGCACCGATTCGGCGCATTCATGACTGAAATCGAGGTAGCAACCACCTCAGGTCCGATCGCCCTTGAACTCACCACCCAAGAGCACCGCACCTCGACAGGACAGCTCGACTACTACTCCGCCATCGGCCGTGACGTCACCGCCAACAAGCTCGTGTCTGAGCACCTAGAGGACGCTGTCCGCTCCAAGGATCGCTTCATCGCATCGGTCTCGCACGAGCTCAGAACGCCCCTCACCAGCGTTCTCGGGTTCGCTCTCGTGCTAAGAGACCTTAGCGCGACCGCCGACCCGACGGAGCGGGCGGAGCTCACTGAGGCTGTCATTGAACACTCTCTAGAGCTTTCCAATCTGGTTGAGGATCTCCTCGTGAATGCGAGCTTCGATGGCGGCTCGGTCCGGATCATTCCGCAGTCGATAGATTTGATGGACGAGCTGCAACGATCGCTCGTTTCAGCAGCCAACCCCACCACAAAGAGCCTCCTGATGAGCGGAACCGCCCGGGCTTGGGCCGACCCTCTGCGTGTCCGCCAGATCGCCCGCAACCTCCTCAGTAACGCCAGTCGCTACGGAGGTCCTGACGTGCGCGTCGACGTCCACGAGACCGATGTGCACGCCGTGTTGGAAGTGTCAGACAACGGCCCAGCGCTCAGAGAAGAGTCGTGGGATCACATCTTTGAACCGTACGAGTCAGAGCACGACAACCAGAGTCTCTCGGTTGGCCTCGGCCTGACGGTCTCTCGGAGACTGGCGCGTCTCATGGGTGGGGACTTGGTCTACTCCCACAAGGACGGACGCAGCATTTTCCGTCTCACCTTGCCGAGGATCAACACATTGGAGACTGACTCTCAAAAGAATTAGTCCCGACAGACTCCGTCAAGACTGGCCTGAGCCGCCACCGCGGCGGCTACAGCAACAGCGACGCTTCGATCAAGAGCAGCAGGCACGATGTGATCGGCTGAGAGTTCCTCCCCGACGGCGTCAGCGATCGCCCGAGCCGCAGCAAGTTTCATGTTCTCGGTCACACTGGTAGCACCAGCGTCCAACGCACCACGAAAGACACCCGGGAAGGCGAGCACGTTGTTGATCTGATTCGGGTAGTCGCTCCGGCCAGTCGCGATGATTCCGGCCACATCCTGAATAAGTTCGGGCATGATCTCAGGCGTAGGGTTCGCTAGGGCGAAGATGATGGGATCAGGAGCCATCGAAACGACTTGCTCCCTACTCAAAATCCCAGGACCCGAGACGCCAACGAAGACATCGGCGCCTGCAATCGCCTTAGAAAGATCCCCAGAGATACGCCGCGGATTGGTCTTCTCGGCGAGCCAGATCTTCGCACCAGAAAGATCGTCTCGGCCCTCGAAGATCGCACCATGACGGTCAACCGAGATGATGTCCGAGGCGCCAGCACCGCTGAGGATTTTCGCGATAGCCACGCCAGCTGCACCGGCGCCCACCATCACCACCTTGAGATCTGCGAGGGTCCTGGCCGTCAGCTTGCAGGCGTTCTGAAGAGCTGCAAGGCAAACAATGGCCGTCCCGTGTTGATCATCATGGAACACGGGAATGTCGAGCATGGCCTTCAGACGTTCTTCGATCTCAAAACAACGGGGCGCCGAGATGTCCTCAAGATTGATCCCACCGAACGTTGGAGCGAGATTGGCAACCGTCTTGATGATCTCCTCGGTATCAGTGGTATCTAGCACGATGGGCATAGCGTTGATGTTGGCAAACTCCTTGAAGAGCATCGCCTTACCCTCCATCACCGGCATCGCTCCCAACGGGCCGATGTCGCCGAGTCCGAGTACAGCGGTACCGTCAGAAATGACAGCCACCAGGTTGCCGCGCCCTGTGTACCGCCAAGCCTTCGCAGGATCCTCCGCAATGGCCGAGGAGACTCGGGCCACACCCGGCGTATAGGCCATAGAGAGCGTGTCGTTGTCCTCGAGGGGGAACCTGCCAACGACGTCCAATTTCCCGCCGAGGTGGACGTGGAACGTCATATCGGCCGCTTCAAGGATCTCTACCCCGTCGAGATCACCGAGCGTCTCCATCAGGAACGCAACGTGTTCCTCGTCTCGTGCGTCGACGACGAATTCTCGGGTCACAGACTCGCCCACCGCCTCGAAGCTTCGTAGCTTGGTGATGTTGCCTCCGGCTGCTCCAAGCGCGGCGGCGAAGCGCCCTAAGACGCCTGGTTGGTGATACAACTTCACGAGAAGCCGAACTGAGTACGCCGGTGTTGTGTGCATGACGTCACGATACCAACGCCTCCCAATCGTGGCTAGCCGAGCGCCCGTCCCGGCCGCAAGCTGAGATAACAGACGCCTCCGGTATGCTCTTCGTCATGATCGTTCGACCCATGAGACCATCGGATCAACAGTCTGTACTGGACATCTACGAAGAGGGACTTGCCACCAAGCTCGCCACTTTCGAGACCACCGTTCCCACCTGGGAAGAGTGGGACGTGACCTATCTCAGGTCTCCCCGGTTCGTAGCAACTGCGGGAGTTATGACAGGCTGGGCCGCCCTATCTCCGGCCTCTAGTCGATCCGTGTACCGCGGGGTCGCAGAAAACTCAGTGTATGTCGGCGAAACGCACCGGGGTCAAGGGGTCGGGAAAGCGCTTTTGGCAGCGCTTGTCTCCGCATCAGAAGACCTCGGGTACTCCACGCTACAGGCTTCAATGTTCCCCGAGAACGAAAACAGCATCAAGCTCCACCAGGCGTTCGGATTCCGAATAATTGGTCGCCGTGAGCAGATTGCTCAACTAGATGGAGTTTGGCGCGATACCCTACTGATGGAACGCCGGTCAGACCTGAAGGAGCCACTGACATGAGATCCAGCAAGAAAGCACTCAATTGGTGGATGGGGACGACGCTCACGATCACCGTCATCGCGTACGCAATTGTCCGCTGGCTCACGCCCAACGACCCCTTCTACCGCGCCCCAGACAGCGAACTCTTCCTCGGGATTAGCGACATCGGGAGGACGGACGTCCTCACCGCGCTCGTGGTGGCAGCATGGCTCGCCGCGACTGCGACGTTCCTCTCTAGGAAAGGCAGCACGCTGTGGCTCTTCTCAATCCTCGCCTTCTACCTAGTCCCGACGCTCTTCGCTCAACTCGACTTCCAGACACACATCGGGCCAGCCACGCTGATTCCCTGGGAAGCAATGGCCCACGGGCTTGACCTGAACCTCGCAAGAGTCGACCAAGTTAGCTGGGCGGGTGCTGCCCTTGAAATAATCCTCCTCCTTTCCCCGGGTTTCGCGAACCTAGGCAAAGAGAGATTCGGCTTCTCCCAAGTGGTCGCTATCACACTGCTAACGGGGTCAATCACCTTCGCCACATCGTTCTTTGGGTCGACCCTGGTGCCAGATGGAGGGGTTAGTCACGCCGCCCTCGGCTTCATCAGCTACTCGGGATACACCGGAGCCGGTATCGGTCCCAAATGGCCGCTCATCGGATTCGCCTCGCTGTATTCCTACGCCCTCTTCGGCTCGGGGATCATCGCCCTGATTGTCCTTGCCACCGGCGCCATCGGGCACGCGACGCGATCCCTCGGCAATAGCTAACAGCGACGGGCGCAACCAGATTGGGGAAACCCTCTAGTCCCAACGCTCCCATTGGCGTATACTGGTGGGATTGGCAACTGAATAGCGGGGGTGAAATGGTTTCGACGCTGAGCGTTGAAGCTGTGGAAGCGAGCCGAGGACCCCGGATCCTCGTAAAAAGCTGGGAAACACATAAGTGCTAACACTGATTACGCACTGGCTGCTTAACCATTAGCAACCCGTCCGCCAGGAGGGCTCCTACCTCGCCTGGTCCGGGCGCCGCAATGTAGGATGCCGCCGCTGCCAGCCAGGTGCAGCGGCGAAAGACTTACTGGCTAGATCGGCGATTAGTCCGTTGGCAGAGCCCGACGATCGAAACTTTCTGCCAACTGCGCTCGGAGACGCCACAGCGGATATCTCGACGGACCGGGGTTCGACTCCCCGCACCTCCACCTCGATCAAATGGGGCCCTCACGCTGGCGCCGACGATACCACCGTCCCTTCCCGGCCGCTCCGTCCACACCGACCGGACCGACCGACTATCCATGCCACCGAGGGCAAATAGCCCAGGTCTCCGCGCCATGCGAATCCGTGCGCAAACTCCCACGGATTCGTGTGGCCAGATCCAGTTAATCCGAGCAAGGACCCGCATGAATACTGGATGAAACTCATTCTGCCAAGACCCCCCTTGGTGATATGGGGCCTTCGGGCCGCGGAGTGGCCGATTACGTCCCGCTCTGACTGCCGCTCTTCGCCAAGTCAAGATCCAGCCGTAGCCCTAGTCCCGTTCGCAGAGCGGGCCCAGATCCCCTCCCGCTAAGACCGAGAGCCGGCACGCGACCCAGAGACGATTCATGGCGCTCCTAAAACGGCAATCTCACAAGATCGACGTTCTCGCATCGGTACCGCTCTTTGGCACGTTGTCAAAGAAGGAGCTCACCACACTCGCACGGTTGTGCGACGAGATAACTGTCGCTGAGGGAACGATCCTAATGAAACAAGGCGACCGCGCAGTCCAGTCGGTCATCATCTTGAAAGGAGCCTGCGCTGTCCGTCGGAACGGTCGAAAGATCGCCGACCTAGGTAAGGGCGACATCGCAGGAGAGATGGGGCTCGTCACCGATCAACCCTGCAACGCCACCGTGAAGACCACCAAGGAGTCAACTCTCCTTGTTCTCACCGGCGGAGCGTTCTCTGACGCAATGGCCCAAATGCCCTCCATGGCGTCGAAAGTCTTGAAGGTGGTCGCAACTCGCCTCGCCGAGAACGACCGACGGGCGACCTAGCTCTCAACAAACGCTGTCGCTATCGCTTCAATCTCCCCTATAGGCATTCTTCGGCCTTCGAGTGACAGCTCTTCCACCCTCTCGCCGAGTGATTCAGTCAGTGCCTGCATCAGTCTTGCTCTCGCTTCGGTTTCAGTGGTGTACACCGGAATCGAGTATTCCTCCCGGATCTGAGTTGCTGCGCCGGACAAAAGGGCAGCGGATTCTGGGAGATCGCTGCGAAGCATGAAGTGAGCTACCGACTCCAGCGCCGAGGCGAAGATTCTGAAGTCACTCATCTCCTTGCCTCGGTCCATCGCCTTACCAACCTCGCCGAGTGCCTCTCCCTTTCGTCCCAAGGTTGAAAGCGCGTATCCACGCTGCAAGAGAAGAGACGCGGTCCACCAACTGCCCCCGTTCTCGCGGGCCAAAGCTAGGCCTTCATCGGCAAGCGCTAGCGACCTCTCTCTGTCGTGCCTGCGTTCAAGAAGCGAGAGAGCGTTCAGGAGGGGGACGAGGGTTAGGAGCCTGCCAGCCTTCCTCGCATCGCGCACAAGTCCCTCGGACAGCGGACGGCTAACGTCATGGTCGCCCGCCCAATCCATTCCAGGTGGTGGCATCTGGAATAGGCCTGGAGTGTCATGCCAGATGCTTGTCGTACCACTACTTTGTTGCCATTCCTCAACAACCCCCTCTGAATCGGGCCGATCCCAGGTCATCACCCCGGCTACCGACAAGGTAAGTGGGTGCTGAGTCAACCCGGCCGATGACGCTACCTCCATAGATTCAGCAACCGTTCGAGTGACTTCTTCATGTCTAGAGCCCATCCATTGGCACACCGCGAGCGTACTCAGAACATCTACTCGTTGGCGAGGGCTCAGCTCTTCCGAGAGGAGGATATTGGCCATGAGGATGCCAGTCTCTAGGGCCAGATGAAAGAAGTATGGACGCAGCTCCGAGTGTGCACCGGCAGCCTCATCAATACGCCCCCGGTCCACCAAGGTGCGGAACGCCATCACCGCCGAAAATCGAACCGAGTGCAACTCGAGCATCCCAGAAGGCTCCCTATCAAGAGTGTCAGCGAACCCAGGTTTGCAGGCCTCAGAAAAGCTGTCGGCCCAACCATCGAGAATCAACTCACGTCTACCTGACTCGTCTGCTTTAGCGCTGGCATACGCCCTCACGGAATTAAGAAGCCGGTAGACAGGATTGCCAAACGGACGCACAATCATCAGCAGTGACCGTTCCGCTAGTGACGCTATCGCCTCCAAGAAGACATCTGGAGACAGATCGATTCGCTTTGCGACAAACGGGGCTACCCATTGACGCATTCCGTTCTCAGACACGCTCACACATTGAAGGACGACCTGCTCCTCAGCTGAAAGAAAGTCATACGACCATCCGATAGCCGCATCAAGGGACGCGTGGCGGCCTCTCGCCCGCCGGCTGGCTTTGAGATCGAGAGCTGAGCCAAGGCCTTCCAATATCTCCTCGGGGCTCATGCTCACGGTTCGGGCGGCCGCCAACTCAATGGCTAGCGGAAGTCCGTCTAGCTTTTCGCACAACTCGACAATCGCCCCTTGATGTTCGTCTAGATCCAAGTCGGTTACTGCGTCTGCCCGGTTTCTGAACAACTGGGTAGCGGCCCGCGAGGCTTCTTCAGAACCAGATAACGGGCGTACCTGAATCAGGGACTCTCCTGGTATATGGAGAAGTTCCCGGCTGGTAGCCAGAACTCTAGAGCTCCGAGATCCGGCCATAAGCTCCTCAATCATATCTGCGGCTTGGTCTAACAAGTGTTCACAGTTGTCGAAGATCAGCAAGCACTCCCTCGATTGGGCCCAATCGGTAACCACCCGCAGCGGAAGTCGAGCTGGGTCTTCCGGGAGCGATAGGACCGAGGCTGCCAAAGCAGCAACATCGCGAGAATCCGAGATCGTGCTCAAGTCGATGAACCAGACGCCGTCAGGAAACTCCCCAAGGAGTTTGTTTCCAACTTCGACAGCGAGCCTTGTTTTCCCAACCCCGCCCGGGCCGACAAACGTCACCAAACGATGTTGCTGCAAGGCTGTAGTACCAGAACTGGCTTCGGCATCCCTTCCAATAAAATCCGTAAGCGCCACAGGCAAGTTATTTGGCGCAACCAAGAATCCGGAGCGGTCTTCCTTGAAGCCATCGGGTAGATGATCGCCAAGGAGTTGAAAGAGCTTTTCGGGACGTGCCAAACCACGAAGCTGGACCATTCCAACCTCCCGGCTTTGATGGGCTTTGGCTCGGTCGGCTCCAGCCAACTGAGCTGCTTGGGAGAGAAGGATCTGCCCGCCCTGCGCCAAGTCGCAGACCCTTGCGGCTCTCGAGACCGCGGTGCCAAACCAATCGCCGTCTCGTTCATAGGCGGTGCCGACATGTACCCCCGTTCTCAGAAGAAGAGGGTCCGGCAGCGGCCAGTCCAGGGATTCCATTGCGATGACTATCTCTTTGGCCGCATCAATTGCGCTGTCGATGCTGTCGTAGACCGCCATGTGCCCATCGCCGGTGTGCTTGAGAGCGAGGGCGTTGCGCCCGAGATGAGCTTCAGCCATGGCGCTATACCGCGCCAATGCCTCATGCATGTGCTCCCCATGCTCGGCCCATTTCTGCGTTGACCCCTCGAGGTCAGTGAAAAGGACGGCTACGAGCTTCGTTTCAGCCACTAATCATCGATCCACAGTCGGCGGGTAAATATCCACGGTTGGAGACTACACCAGAGCGACCCACCATTCCCGAGCTGGCGCCCCGTCCGGGGTAATTATGGCTGTAGATGTTGTGGTTGCGCTACTCAATACCCTTTACGCGCACGACCCTCCGCGCGCTGAATCTCTCGGTTGGCATCACGCTCTTTCGTGGCTTGTCGCTTGTCGTGCTGGCGCTTTCCCTTGCCTAGGCCGATCTTCAGCTTGACCTTCCCGTTCTTGAAGTAGAGGCTCATGGGGACGGCCGTGAGGCCCTTCTCTTGGATCTGACGACCGAGTCGGTCTATCTCTTTGGCATGCAGCAGCAACTTGCGCTTGCGTTCGGGTTCGTGACCGCCGTCTCTGGCGAATTTGTAGGGGGCGATGTACAGGCCGTTGATAAAGGCTTCACCATCCCTCACGAGCACGAAAGAGTCTTTGATGTCTGCTTGGCCTTCACGGAGGCTCTTCACCTCCGAGCCCAGAAGGACCAACCCTGCCTCGAACTCGTCGCTAATGGCGTAGTCAAAGGTGGCGCGCCTATTGCGAGCTACGGGCTTTATCTTGTCAGTGGACTCGGCAGCCATCGCTATCGGCCAAGGTAGTTCATGGGATCGACAGGAATGCCGTACTCGCGGGTCTCAAAGTGGAGATGGTTCCCGGTCGAGAAGCCCGTCGAACCGATGTAGCCGACTGTATCGCCGGCGCTGAGGAACTGGCCAGATGACACAGCGTCGGACGACATGTGGGCGTACAGCGTGGTGAGTCCACCGCCGTGACTGATCACCACCGCGTTGCCGTAGCCTCCGTAATACCTAGCAAGGATTACGGTTCCGCTGCGAGGAGCGACGATGATACGCCCATTCGGCGCACCGATATCGATCCCAGTGTGGAGCTTCCTTGCGCCAGTGATGGGATGTATCCGATACCCGTACGATGACGTCAACACGCCTTTGACGGGCCAGAGAAACCCCGATCCCGTTGGATCTTGGTTGATCTCCGCGGCCAAGATATCCTGCTCAAGTTGCACGGCGTCGTCCTCAAGAGCCGACAACTCGTGATCCATCTCGTCAATGAGGCGTTGCACGGCTGCGAGTAGATCGGCATACTCCTTGACTTCTGCAGCTACGGCGGCCGATCGCTTTTCCACCTGCAGCTGGGCCTCTTCCAACGCTGTCTGGTTACGCGCCAGATCTTCCAGTACTTGAGCATGGCGAACTTGCTGCGCCTCAACCTGGGTTTGCTGTGCCTCCTCAGTGCCTTTCAAGGCTTCAAGATCTCGAATCGCACGCTCGGTCGACTCGATCGTTTGGCTGGCGTACTCAGCCCCAATCAGTACATCAGTTACCGATGACACGTCGAAGAACCCCAAAGGCACCTCGGTGGAGTGACTCATGTACGAGTCCACAGCTCGCCGCGTGAGCTCGCCGCCCGTCTGGGCGATGCCCAGCCGGGTTGTGGCCAACTCAACAGCGGCCTGTTCCAGTGTGCCCTGGATTCTGTCGGCTTCGGCCTGTGCCCCGCCAATTCGCGCAATCCCCGTTTCTACAGCATCCCTGGCGGCTGCGAGCTCTCCCCGCACAATGGCTAGACGCTCTTCGGCAGCTCCGAGACCTCGTTGAAGCTGCGTACGCGCGGCTCCTTGCTCCTCGATCTGTCGGTTAATTGCCGCAATGCCATCCTCAACCTCGGCCAGGTCATCCTCGAGATCAGCGCTTGCAGCAGTGGAGCTTGCCACCAAGACCAACACGACGGCGGGTATCACCCACAGCCAGCGGCTCATACCCGCATGAATCGGCGAACGCCGAGGGCGCTCCCGAAGAACCCTGCTGCCGCTCCGAAGACGAGGTAGAAGAAGCCTTGTCGGGCAAAGAACCCTGGCGAGACCTCAATCTTGAGGAACTCAAGCAACGTGAAATTGTCCTGTGCGTAGCGCAGCGAGAACCACACCGTTGCAACGGCGAGACCGGCGCCCAACAGCCCCTCAATCAAGCCTTCAATCAAGAACGGAATCTGAATGAACCAGTTGGACGCACCCACCAGTCGCATCACAGCGATCTCGTCGCGGCGAGCATAGATGGCGAGCCGAATGGTGTTGGCGATGAGGATTACCGCGGCGCTCCCCTGAATGACTGCGATGCCAACGGCAACTCTCTTGAGCGTCTTGGAAAAGCTGCTGAGACGCTCGATCACCTCACCCTGGACAGTGATGCGACGAACCGCTGGATGACCTTCAAGGCGGAACTGAATGTCTTGGAAGCTGTCGATCTCCTTCAACTTGATCCGGATAGACCGAGGTACCACCGACGAATCTGACAGTTCGAGCACTGAGGGCGAGTCCTTGAACAACTCTTGATACTCTTCCCAAGCCTCAGCACGGTCAACGTACCGAACTTCGGCGACTTCGTCCCAACTTTCGACCTCTGCCTGGAGGCTTTGGTGATCGGCCGAGGTGATGCCGTCAGGGACATCCTTGAGGAAGACCGCTATGTGCTCACCTTCCTGCCACTGCCCAGTGTTTGAAGCCACCACTTCGTTGCCAACCAGCGCTCCAAATGAGAGCACCAGCGACACAAACACAGCAATCGTGGCACCGATGGCCACGAAAACGTTTCGCCGCATGTTTTGGAGGGCGTCGCGAAGGACGTATCCGAGCCTAATCACGTTGTTGGCTCCTCAGGTGACTCCGCTCGGTGAGTTTGCATAGCCTCTACTGCCTCCTGCATCGGATCGCTCGGCGACCCCTCCTCTGCGGCGATCTCACCAGAGCCCTTATCCTCAGCCGCGACCTCGTCGGCAATATCCGGGGCCTTAGGCTTCGGAGTGGCTGCGGGAGCTTGCACCGTCCGGTGGGTCATGGTGTCGTCGTAGCTTCCCTCATTCACATCGCTGACAATGCGCCCATGGTCTAGGGCGATGACTCGTCGACGCATGGCATCCACGATGGCGTGATCATGGGTTGCCATGACGATGGTCGTGCCCGTACGGTTAATCCGGTCGAGCAGGCGCATGATCCCCACCGAGGTGGCGGGGTCGAGGTTCCCTGTTGGCTCATCGGCCAACAGGATGGGAGGTCGGTTAACGAAGGAACGGGCGATGCTGACTCGCTGCTGTTCTCCGCCGGACAATTGGTCGGGATACCGCTCGCCCTTTCCGGCGAGACCGACAAGCTCCACCACCTGGCGGACCTGCTGTTGAACAACGCCTCGAGGGTGACCGAGAACCTCTAGGGCGAAAGCCACGTTTTCGTACAC
>Ga0115002_10004109_pt1 | contig 17801 bp, 17 predicted proteins | sample ArcticOcean_MG_C_8_FD_89576 | JGI IMG/M metagenome (GOLD analysis project Ga0115002, IMG submission 89576) | Marine microbial communities from western Arctic Ocean - ArcticOcean_MG_CB11_86 | ecosystem: Environmental > Aquatic > Marine > Oceanic | place: Arctic Ocean: Canada Basin | collected... | reverse complement strand
CGCCGCCGCCGCCGCCCTCCGCGTCGCCGCCCGCCCGGAAAGCGCCGGCAAAACCATCGTCGTCATCCTGCCGGATTCAGGAGAACGATACCTGTCAACGGCGTTGTTTGATGACGCACGGGATTAGACGGCACTCAGTTGAAGACGAAACCCCAGAAGCCCGGCATCGTAAGATGCCGGGCTTCTCTTTTAACAAGAATCTACATTTCGCCCGAGTGAGGCGAACAAAAACGGAGCTGAATGGTGCGACTAACACCAAACAGCCCCTAACCGCCCCCTGCGTCAACAGGAGAAGGCTGCATGGATTCTCTACGTGGAAGTTCTGCGGCACAAGCTTCAAGACTGGTGCCCGTTGGTGAAGCAGCAAGATGTCTCGGTGTCTCTGGTCAAAGCATCAGAAATTGGTGCGAATCTGGAGACCTTGAAATGGGCAGGGTAAGGATGTAGCCATAATCGCGAAACAGGTCTGCGGTCCGCATGAGGACCAACACCAGCTCCGGCAATTCAACTTTGTCGTATTTCATCTTCGTCGCGTCACAATAGTCACCAACCACCACCGACGCAGCGATAACTGACGCCGAAAGCAGCAGGGCACAAATTACGGCGACAACGTATCGCACGGTCACGTCCACTTTTTCAACTATGTCTTGAAAACACCATTCAAATACGCTTGAAGCAAGTCCATTTGTTCTCCTACTCGCTTTGGGTCTGCACCAGTTGACCATTGCAGCCAACTTTTCACTTGGATTGAGCAATGAGCTGTAGCAGGCTCGCTGTCAGTGATGGAAACCTTGATTGTGGTGGGCGTCTTTCGAATGTCAAAAGAATAGAGTGCTTGAAGTTGCGAGCCGCGAATGAATTCCCATTCTCCGCCAGAGTCTCGCGTACATGTATAGCCATATTTCAGAGACCAGTAACCTAGACAACGAGCGGCCGACTCCACACCTTCGGAAATCTCAAAAGACCGTTCAATGCTTATGTTCATTTGGTTTCCCTGTCTGTAATCCAGTTTCACGGATGGAATCTGTACCGACCTCACTGGCAGCCAGTTCAGCCGATGATACCCGTGTGGAATGTGCCCTGCCACAAGTTTCTATCTTATGAGCTGCCGTTCGAGACCCTACGCCTTCACAGGAGTTTGCAGTTGGCTGTCATCTGGTGACGCCCTTCGACCGAAGTTGGTTCAACGAATTCTGTGGCTTCGTGGCTAAGACACAAGAGCCGACAGCGTTCCGGCATGCTGGTTCAGAATGCTCTCACACCTCTCACACGACGTTCTCACTGTCCCGTTAAATCAGGGTGGGTGAATGGCCGTCCCGAAATAGATTGCCCCGGCTTCTCGAAGAACGATGTGGAGACGCTTTATTAGGGTCTATGGGGCCAGTTCAGCAAGGACATTTCACTCTTCACTTTTCGTATCGCGTGTGCAGGCCGTCGCGATTTTTATGCCTAAACCGGGTAACATTTTATGAACAAAAAAATGCCCTCACGACTCTGGGTTATCAATCTCGATAATCCGCATCATACTGTGGAGTAAGGGGTTACAACACATTTTATCTTGCCTATAATACTCTCAGATGAGAGGTTTACCGGCTGATAATCCAGTCCGGGCTTTTTTCATTGTCCGGGGTGGTGCTCTACGCCTAACCCATTTCAGCGTGTTTTGCGTTCGTTTATTGGTGTAGTCAGGCTCTTGATACGGTCAGCTTTTTTTTTCGTGGCTCCTGCATGTCAAAAAGGACACATGTATCCACACTCGGTCTGTTGGCTCATATGTGAGGATTATCGCGAAGTTTCCTTGCCCTATTGGGAGCTTTCTCTGATTGAAAAAGAGGCGAATCTAAGCTTATCTGCCAGACAAGAAATGGTGGCATGACAGGTTACGAGTGCGTATGCTTAGCATGACCGTTCCTCTTCGAGATTGGTGAAACTATGAAATCTCTTCTTGTCTTGCTGCTGACGTGTTTGATGCTTGTCAACGATGCGACGGCACAGACGCCGAGCAAAACAAAGCCAACGGCCGCTTCCGAAATAAGGAAGCTCGTTCCGTTTGCAGCGGGAATGAAGCTGGGCGACATAGACAAGCTCGCAACGGCTGTGTCCTCGCCCAAACCTTCCGACGTGAAGTCGAAGACGCTGACCTTGATGCTGCTCTCCTTGAAGGTCAAAGCGGATGATGAGAAGGCACGTGAGGAGTTTCACTTTCTCCGCGACCGCCTTGTAAAACCCTCTGAGCTAGCGAAGGAAATCAATCGCTCTGTACGCGGCATTGGCCGGTTTCGCTTTGCCTTGGGGCCAGTGACCATGATTCACACTGACCGAATAACGAATTTCACTTGCAGTGTTGACGGAGACACCGCAACCGGAAAAGTGTCGTTCAAAGCGCCCAAACTCTGCCAAGGCAAGGTCAACTACGTTGCTCGCCGAAAGAGTGGAAAATGGCGGCTCGAAGAATTCACGATGCCAGCGAACAAAATCCACATCGTGCTCGCAGACAAGGGGATGTGGGTCCAGAAGTGACTGTCAGTGTCTTCCGTGGTTCCTAAAACCGTGCCTGCCGTTGCGACAAATATTCCACCAGCGCTTTGTCGAACGGCATGCTGGTGTCCAGCGGGACGTAGTCGACGCCGATGGAGAGGCATTCGCTGCGGTAGCGGTCGCGCATTTCCGTGAGGGTTTCGAGATAGTCCGCCCGGATGCCGGCGGCGTCGATGACGAGCGATTCATCCGTTTCCGGATCCTTCAGGTCGACCATGCCCTCGAACGGGAAGTGCACCTCGGCTTCGTCGAGTACATGGAACAGGATCACATCATGCCCCGCATGTCGCAGCATGTGGAGCGATTCGATGACCGGGTCGGCATCGGTGAGCAAGTCAGAAAAGATCATCAGCAAGCCGCGATGTTTGATCATCGAGGCAATTTGTCGCAAGTTCGTGGCGATCTCGGTGCCGCCGGTCGGTTGGGCTTTGGCGAGCACGGCGAGCAGGTTGCCCAGTTGCGTGCGTTTGCTGCGAGCCGGGAGGCTGTTACGGATTTTATCGTCGAAGGTGATCAGCCCGACCGGGTCCTGCTGGTGGATCATCATGTAACTGAGCGCAGCAGCCAGGCAAATGCAGTAGTCGAACTTCGTCAGTTTTTGTCGGTAGGTGTAGGCCATGCTTTCGGAGAGGTCCATCAGCAGGTAGCCGGTGATGTTCGTCTCGGCCTGATATTTCCTGACGTAGAACCGATCGGTTTTGGCGTAGACGAGCCAATCGATATTTCGTGGATCGTCCCCCTGCGTGTACCGCCGATGCTCGCTGAACTCAACGCTGAACCCGTGAAACGGACTGGTATGCAACCCGCTGAGAAACCCCTCGACAATAAACCGCGCCCGCAGATCCAGTCGGGCGACTGTCTGGATGACTTCGGGTTTGAGGTAGGATTCGGCGGAAGACATGGCGTGTTAGTGGATGGTGGGTAGAATTCTTTTTGGATGCCGGTGAGTTGATGAGCGTGTTCGATGGGATAATACCAGCCCGAAACGCAAGCGAGTGGATCTCGGACCGCTCACCCACTCGCTTGCGCTTCGGGCTAGTATGTTTTTTACCTTCCCTTATTCATACTTCGAAATCGTCGGCTCGGGAACCTCTTCCAGCAACCTCGCAATAATCGTCTCTGTCGTAAACCCCTCGGCCTGCGCTTGGAAGTTGGTGGAGAGGCGGTGGCGGAGAACGGGGACGGCGACTTTGCGGATGTCATCTAATGAGACACTCGGGCGGCCATCCATCGCGGCGACCGCTTTGCCACCGGCGATGAGGTACTGACCGGCGCGCGGGCCGGCTCCCCAGTCGACCATGTCGCGAACGAACTTGGGGACCGTGTCGTCACCCGGTCGTGTGGCACGCACCAGTCGGGCGACGTAGTTGACGGTCAGCGGTGTGGCTTCGATGAGGTTGACCTGCTTTTGCAAGTACAGAATCGACTTGGCCGAGAGGACTTTCCGTACTTCGTTTGTTTCGCCGGATGTGGTGGCGGTGAGAATCTGCTCTTCTTCTTGCAGATTGGGGTAATCGACTTTCACGTTGAACATGAAGCGGTCGAGCTGGGCTTCGGGCAGCGGGTACGTGCCTTCCTGCTCGATCGGGTTTTGTGTGGCGATCACGAAGAACGGTTCGGGCAGCGGGTAGGTCTCTTGGCCGACGGTGACTTCGTGTTCCTGCATCGACTGCAACAACGCCGCCTGCGTTTTCGGTGGGGTACGGTTGATTTCGTCAGCCAGCAGAATGTTCGTGAACACCGGACCTTTCACGAAACGAAACTCCCGCCGCCCCGTGTCGGACTCTTCCAACACATTCGTGCCGGTGATGTCGGATGGCATGAGGTCGGGCGTGAATTGAATGCGTTTGAACTGCACATCGAGGATGCGGGCGATCGTGCTGACGATGAGCGTTTTCGCCAACCCCGGCACACCCACCAGCAGGCAATGCCCGCCGGTAAAGATGGCCGCAAGGATTTGGTCGATCACGTCATTTTGCCCGATGATGACCTTGTGCAACTCGGTCACCATCAGATCGTGATGATTTTGGAACTTTTCGAGGAATTCATCGAAGTCGCGTTTTTCGGCAGCCACGGATCGTCGGCCTTCCGTCTGGGGCGCTAATGTCATCCAGCCGCAACACGCGGCCTGTTCGTGGATGATAGAGCGTTCGCAATCGTCATCCAAGAGCGCGTTGGGCTGGGGGCGTTTTTAAGGGAGGGCGAAGCTCCTGCTGAGCCGCATGGGCTTTGTGCGCACGGGGACTGTGTCGGCTCAGCAGGAGCTTCGCCCTCCCACGTTCGCCGTCGGAACGAGAAAGCGATATGCTGGCATCTGCATCATTGACCGAAGGAACTTCCCATGACTGCCGACTCGCCCCTACGACTCCTTATTCTTGGTGCCCACCCCGACGATGCCGAGTTCCACGCGGGTGGGTTGATTGTGCGGTATCGGGAAGCCGGGCATACGGTGAAGATGGTTTCACTGACCAACGGGCAGGCGGGGCATTTCGACACGTCCCGCTCGGCTAATGAGATGGCGGCGATTCGTCGAGCCGAGGCGGCCGCTGCCGGGGCGGTCATTGGAGCCGAGTACGTCACGTGGGACATCCCCGACGGCGAATTGCAGCCCACACTTGAGGTTCGCGAGCGCGTGATTCGCGAGATTCGCACGTTTCGGCCTGACTTGGTACTGACCCATCGATCCAACGATTACCACCCCGATCACCGCGCCGTCGGCCAGTTGGTGCAGGATGCGTCTTTCATGGTTCGCGTGCCGCGTGTCGCGTCGGACGTGCCGGCGCTTGATCAGGATCCGGTTGTTGCCGCGATGACCGACCGCTTCAGCGTGCCGTCTCCGTTGCGAGCCGATGTGGTACTTGATACGTCCAACGAAATCTCCACCGTGATCGCCATGCTGTCTTGCCATCGTTCGCAAGTGTTTGAGTGGCTGCCGCATGTGGAAGGCCTGCTCGACAGCCTGCCCGAAGACGAAGCGGAGCAACTTGTCTGGCTGGCCGATTGGTATTGCAGCCGGACGACATGGCGCGCGGATCGCTTCCGTGAGCAACTCATCGCCAAGCATGGCTTGGAACGCGGCAAGGCAGTCGAGCATTGCGAGGCGTACGAAATTAGTGAATACGCGAGACAACCGGATGCAGCGCTGTTGAGCCGACTGTTTTCTGGCTCCACAACTTGAAAGAACATCCCATGATTGCCAACAGAATGCGCCCCGTTGTTGCGGGCTTGCACGGTGCCGTCGCTTCAGCACATCCACTGGCAAGCCAAGCTGGGTTGGAAGTCTTGCGTACCGGTGGCAACGCCGTCGATGCGATCGTGGCGACGGCGGCAGCGTTGAATGTTGTTGAACCGCAAATGAGCGGTGTCGGGGGCGTTGGTTTTTTGGTGCTGCACATGGCGGGTGAAGAAACGAGAACGTTGAACTTCAGCGGTAATACGCCGGCCGCCGCCACGCCCGATAAATTGACCCCCGCAGAGCAGGACATCGGACCCAAAGCGAGTCTCATTCCCGGAAACGTGGCGGGTTGGCTGGAAGCGCTTCGCGCGCACGGCACGAAGTCGGCGTCTGACGCATTCGCACCGGCTGTCCGCATGGCGGAAGAAGGGTTTCCGCTGCATCCGTCCAATGTCGACCTGCTCACGAAATGCCAGCCGCGATTCAATCCGGCCGCAGAGGCAGTCTATGGAGCAGTTGACCAGCGAATCGGTGCAGTTTTGCAGCAGCCCGATCTCGCGAAATCATTGCGTGCAATTGCTGAAAACGGAGCCGAGTATTTCTATGACGGCCCGCTCGGGCATCGCATCGCCGACTATGTGCAATCACAGGGAGGCTTCCTGACACGCGGGGATCTCGCGGGCTACGAACCCGAATGGCAAACGCCTGTTACGGTTGATTATCGCGGACTGCAAATCAAAACCTGCCCGCCCAACTGCGAAGGATTTCAGATTTTGCAAACGTTGAAGCTACTGGAATCGACCGACCTGAAATCGCTCGGACACAATTCGACCGACTACATCCATCTGGTCAGTGAAGCGATCAAACTGGCGACGGCCGACAGAATTCAATGGTGCGGCGACCCGAAATTCCACGACATCCCCTTGGACCGTCTGCTTGGCGAATCCTACATCGCCGAACGACGCGCGTTGATGGATTTCAACAAGGCTTCGCACAGCGAAGGCGAACGCTGGCGCGGCGACCGTACCGAGCGGCACATCTCGCCGGGGAAAATCGATGGGCTGACGACGCATTTGACGGCCGTCGATGAAGCGGGCAATGTGGCCAGCATTACGCAGTCGCTGGGTAACGGATTCGGATCGGGCGTGGTGGTGCCTGAAACGGGAATCGCGTTGAACAACTTCATCTATTGGACCGAGATCGACCCCGACTGCCCGACACCGAATCTCTTGCAACCCGGCAAGCGTTGGTCTTGCTGTATGTCGCCGGTGCATGTTTTTCGGGATGACAAGTTCTGGTTCTCGATCGCCACGCCCGGCAGCTACGGAATCTTGCAGACGACCGTGCAGATGCTGTTGAACATCGTCGAGTTCGATGCCGACCCGCAACTGGCCATCGAAGCAGCGCGGTTCCGGGTCTTTGAAGAGACCCTCATGCAAATCGAGAATCGTGTCCCAGCGGCCGTTCGCAAGGAACTGATAGCGCAGGGACACGTGTTGGAAGAACTCGGCGATTACTCGATGCTCGTCGGCGGCGGACAATCGGTGATGATCGACCACGACTCAGGCGCACGACTCGCCGGTGCCGATCCGCGGCGTGATGGTTACGCCGTGGCGTATTAGAGCGAAGCTCATAACCCCTTCACCTCAACTCGGAAATCGGTTTTCCATAGGGAAGAATCGGCATCGGGCGACCGGTGTGGTCGATGAAGGCGGCTTCCTGGTCGATGCCCAGAAAGCGGTACATCGTCGCCAGCAAATCGTTCGGTTCGAGCTTGCGGTCTTTGGCGTAAGCCCCGTTGTCGGTCGTCGAGCCGATGACTTGACCCATCCGCATATTACCACCGGAAACCAGTACCGACATTGCACCAGGCCAATGGTCGCGGCCGGGTTGCATGACGCCAGAGCGAGTCCCCGGACGCGCGTTGATACGCGGGGTGCGGCCAAATTCGCCCGAGACGATGACCATCACCTTTTTATCCAGGCCACGCTGGTAGATGTCTTCGATGAGCGCGGAAATCGCGTTATCAAACACGGGCAAGCGAGCACGGGCGTCATCGTAAAGGTGACCGTTCACGGCGTGGATGTCCCAGTTGCCAATGGCACCGGGGATGCTCGGGTTCTGCATCTGCATCGTCACGAACGTACTACCCGCTTCGACAAGTCTGCGAGCAAGCAACGCACGTTGCCCCCACTTGTGGCGTCCGTAGCGATCACGCGTTTTCGGGTCTTCCTTCGAGATATCGAACGCATCGCGTGCTTTGTCGCTGGTGAGCAGACCCAGTGCACGCTCGTTGAATTTGTCGAGCGAGGCCAGTGACCCGGCCTGATCGATATCGCGTCGCATGCCGTCGAACGATTTGAGCAGTGCGATCCGATCGTCGAGGCGGTCTTTCAATCGCGGATCGACCGACAAATTCGGCACCTTGAAGTTCTCGGCGTTCGGATCACCACCGACGACGAACGGTAACGAGGATTCACCCAAGTACGCGCCACCACCACCGTAAACGCGTGGCTGGTTCCCCACGTAATTCGGCACGCCCACGTTGCGGCCTTCCTTGACCCGATTCACAATCGTGCCGATCGTTGGGAACTGCGATGTGCGTTCCAGCGGCCTCAGCGGATCGCGACCGGAAAGAAACCGACCGGCACCGCCGGCGTGGTTGGCGAACTTGTGCGAGATCGAGCGAATGAGCGTAAACTTGTCAGCCACCTGGGCGTGTTTGGGCAGCAACTCGCAGATATCCATGCCGGACGTGCTGGTCGCGATGGGGTTCAACTCGCCACGGTATTCGATGGGGGCTTTGGGCTTCAGGTCGTATGTCTCCATATGACTCGGCCCGCCTTGCAACCAGATGAGAATCACCGCTGTATCGGTTTCCGGTTGCGTGGGCGAAGCCTTCGCGGCTGCCCGCATGCGGAGCACATCACCCAAACCCAGGCCGCCCATCGCCATGAAACCAGCTTGCAAAAAGCTGCGACGCGTTTGCGGCTGCGGACGGTAGATGGAAGACATCGACATGGCGGTAGGCCTTCGATAGTGGGGTGGGCAATTGAGGCGGGAACGCGGCGGGGACCGAGGCGATGCCGAAAACCCATCGCCTCTGACTTCCTTATCGGCAAATACAGTATACCAACTGGCGTCGGCTTGAGTCAAAGTCGGATGATGTTGTCTTGACGGGAGGGAGAGGCTCCTGCCGAGCCGCCGCAGTCCTTGTATGCACAAAGCCCATGCGGCTCAGCAGGAGCTTCGCCCTCCCAACCCCAACCCCTGAAAAACTTTCTAGACGAAAATGACCGTTTTTCTTATCCGTGCCAATCCGTGCAATCCGTGGTTTTTCTTCTTCTCTGCCGAAAGCATTGCGAACCCGAGAGACCGATACAATCCCCACAGATGCATTCCAACGGCCCGGCCGGTATGCTGGTTTATCTGGTATGGAAGCGGTTTTTCGCCCTTTGAAATCGATAACCGAGGTCACCACTATGCTGCCACTTCGCATTCTGTTTACGTTGATTCTGCTGACCGGTATTTTCTCTTGGGGGTCGCCGAACGCCGCGCGGGCTGATGCCGAGGATGGCCGGTTGGACATCTACTTTATTGATGTCGAAGGCGGAGCGGCCACGCTGTTCGTGACGCCTTCGGGTGAATCGATGCTGATCGACTCGGGTTACCCCGACCTCAATGGGCGCGATCGCGATCGCATTTTGAACGTGGTGCGAAAGGTGGCCGGGCTGAAGAAGATCGACCACGCAGCCGTCACGCATTGGCATCGCGACCATTACGGCAACCACGCGTCGTTGGCGTCGCAGATCAAAATCGGCACGTTTTGGGATCGGGGGATTCCCGATGCGTTAATGGAAGACGGACAGTTCGTCGATCGCATTGCCAACTACCGCCGGGCTACGCAGAACAAATCGAAAGCGGTCAAGCCGGGTGACATGCTGTCGGTCAAGTCGGGCAAGACGAAATTCTCGGTAAAGATCATCACCGCCAGCCGCAACGTCATTCCCAACAAGGGACCGGCCAACCCGTTCGCGAAGCTGCATCAAGCAAAGCCGGAAGACAAGAGTGACAACGCGGCCAGCGTGAGTTTTCTGGTGCAGTTCGGCAAGTTCAAATTCCTCTGCTGCGGCGATCTGACGTGGAACATCGAAGCAAAGTTGATGACGCCCAACAATCCGATCGGCCAAGTCGACATGTTCATGGCCACGCATCATGGTTTGCCGTCAAGCAATAACCCGGCGATGGTGCTGGCGATCGATCCGCGCGTCATCGTGATGTGCAACGGCCCAACCAAAGGCGGCTCGGCCGATGTGCTCGAAACATTCGGGAAGGTGCAGTCGCTCCAAGCGCTTTACCAACTGCATCGCAACATCAAGTTGAAAGCCGCCGAGCAGACACCTGCGAAGTTCATTGCCAACTCGGGCACGACAGCCGACTGCCAAGGCGTGCTCGTGAAAGCGTCGATTGCTCCTGACGGGGGCAGTTACACGGTGCAGATCGGCGTCGACGGCAAAGAGCGAACCTACGTGACCAGATAATCCGTAGTAACCCGACGCGTCGGGCTAGGATTCTTAGAGATCAAGAAAGGACCAATTCCATGCGCAGCCTTTTTGGTGTGGCCGTTGTTGTCTCGCTCAGCCTGAATGCAGCCAACGCGGCCGATCCGGTGAAAGGGATTTGGAACTACCCTCCGAAACTGCCGGGGTCGCGAACCGAGGTTTACAAGACGATCGGCAATGTGAAACTCAACGCTTACATCTACGAACCAAACAACCACAAGGCGGGCGACTCCAAACCGGCGATCGTGTTCTTCTTCGGTGGCGGATGGCGGGGCGGCACGCCGGGTCAGTTTCATCCGCATTGCACGGATTTGTCGAAACGCGGCATGGTGGCCATCACCGTCGACTACCGGGTTCTCAATCGACAAAAGACGTCGCCGCAACAATGCGTGAGCGACGCCAAGTCGGCCATTCGCTGGACGCGCAAAAACGCGAAGCGGTTGGGCATTGATCCTGATCGTATCGTTGCGGGAGGTGGATCGGCGGGCGGTCACTTGGCCGCTAAGACCGGTGTGGTTCTCGGCTTCGACGAGAAACGTGAAGACGGCAAGATCAGCTCGGTTCCCAACGCAATGGCGTTGTACAACCCGGCCGTGATGCTGGCTCCGCTGGGCGAAAAGGACTTGCTCGGCCTGGAGAAGACGAAGATGATCGCCGAACGATGCGGCGGGAATCCCGATGGAATCTCGCCCATCCACCATGTTTGTAAAGGGCTGCCGCCGACGATCATTTTCCACGGCACGGCCGATGAAGCCGTCCCCTATCCGACCGTTGTGTACTTCACCGAGTTGATGAAGCAGTCCGGAAACCGTTGCGAATTGAACGGTTTCAAAGATCAGCCGCACGGCTTCTTCAATATGGGCCGCAGCAGGGACAAAGGGCCAAAGATGTATCTGGAAACGGCACGCCGGTTGGATACGTTTCTGGTGTCGCTGGGGTACTTGCCGGCGAAGAAGTAGTGACCGAAAAACGTTGCCAAACTATGAATCGTAACCCGACGCGTAAGCGAGGGACGCAGGGAACAGGTTCGGTTCTCCTGCGTCCCTCGCTTACGCGTCGGGTTAATTTGAGTTCTCCGACAAAGCCTAATGACCACTGGAGAGTTTGAAGATCGGTAGCAACATCGCCAAGGCGATCATGCCGATCACGCTGCCCATCACCATGACCATGATGGGTTCGATGAGGCTGGTGGCTGCCTTGATGGAGTTGTCGACTTCACGGTCAAAGTAGCCGGAAACCTTTTCGAGGATATGCCCCAGCTTTCCGGTCTGCTCGCCGAGGAAATCATCTGCAACAACGTGGCGGGAAACAAACTGTGGCCTTCGAGCGCTTCGTGGATTTGCCGCCCCGAGGTGACTTGCTCGCTGACATCCTGCCAGCAGCGTGCGTAGAAGATGTTGTTGGCGACACCGGAACTGAGTTTCAGCGATTCCAGCATGGGAACCCCCGCGTTGATGGTCGTCGCGAGGGTGCGCAGGCTGCGGCTGAGGATCACCTTGCGCATCATCGGCCCGAAGACCGGCATGTTAAGCCACATCCAGTCGAAAGCCATTCGCCCCCACCATTGGCGGCGCATGTAAATAAACCCAACAACGGCGACCACGAAGCCAAGGATGAACAAGTACCAATAGTGCGTCAGGGCGAATGAGATGGCCATCATGAACTTCGTCGGACCGGGAATGTCCATCGATTTCGCTTCAAACATCGGCGTGAGTTTCGGGAACACATAAGAAAGCAGAAAGATGCATACGCCGACGCACATCACGAGCATCGCGCCGGGATACATCAAGGCTCCCTTCACTTTCTGCCGCGTGTCTTCAGCGACTCGCGACTGCTCGGAAATTCGATCGAGCATGTGAGACAACGTTCCGCTGGCTTCGCTGGCCCGCACGAGATTGACGTAGGTTGTGTCGAAGTACTTCGGAAATTTTTCCAAGACGTTGGAAAAGTCTTCGCCGCCCTGCACCTGCATTTGAATTTCGCTGACCGTTTCCTTCAGCGTAGGATTCTCGGCCTGTTTTGCGATTCCTTCGAGTGCCGTCGCCAACGGGACGTCGGCATCGACCATCACCGCCAGTTGGTTGGTCATGTAGATGATGTCGCTGCGAGAGACCCGCTTGCGAAACAGGGACAATCATCCACTCTTGGCATCTTCGTCGCGTTCTTCGAGCGACATCAGGTACATGCCGTCTTGCCTCAGTTGCTGCGTGGCTTCTTCCACGCTGGCGGCGGAGAGTTCGCCGTCGCGGATCGAGCCGTGAGCATCTCGGGCTTGGTAGGTGAAGAGCATGGGATCGTGGTCGGTGGTTAATGGCTAGTGATTGGTGACGGCATGCTTTAGGCAGCATCCTTTAGACGGTCGCGAAGCTGATGTCGAGTTCTTGCAAGTGTTCGTCGGCCGCGTTGAGATCGATGCGGCCGTTGAGAATCAGTTCCTTCAGCGATTGTTCCATCGTCTGCATGCCCGACTTCCGGCCGGTCGAGATCATGCCGGAGATCAAATGCGAGTTTCCTTCACGAATGCTGGTTTGTACGGCTCGCGTGGCGACAAGAATTTCTTGGGCTGCAACTCGTCCCTGTCCGCTCGCGTCGGGAAGGAGTCGTTGTGTGATGACGGCCCGCAGCGATTCGGCCAAGTGAGACCGAACCTGCTGTTGTTCCCCAGCGGGGAAGACTTCGATGAGTCGGTCGGTCGTTCCCGCAGCACTGGATGAATGCAACGTGGCCAAAACGAGGTGACCGGTTTCAGCCGCCTGCATGGCCGTGCGAATCGTCTCCAGATCGCGTAGTTCTCCAACGAGAATGACATCGGGATCTTGCCGGAGCACGTGTTTTAGTCCCGAAGAGAAGCTAGGGCAATCGTGACCGATTTCGCGTTGTTCGATGAGGCAGCGCCCGTGCGCATATTGGTATTCGATGGGGTCTTCCAGCGTGATGATGTGCTTCGGATCGCGCTGGTTGATATGTTCGATCATGGCAGCGAGCGTTGTTGTTTTTCCGCTGCCGGACTGTCCGGTCACCAGCACGAGTCCGTTCTTGAGCCGGGTCAACTCTTCGATGACTGGCGGTAGCCCGAGGTCTGCCAGGCGTGGAACATCGCTGGCGATAAAACGAATGGCAGCCGCGTAGCTGCTGCGTTGCAAATGCACGTTGAAGCGGAACCAACCGAGGTGCGGTACGGCAATCGAGAAGTCGATGTCTTGCTCTTGTTCAAGCTGTTCCACCTGCTGAGAGGTGAGCACTTGCTTGCAAAGCGTTTCCAACGCGGGGGCGGTGAACGCTTCAAGATTGGCCGGCTGTAGGTCGCCCGAAATACGGAACATGGGCGGCGCACCGGTGGCGAGCAAAATGTCGGACGCACCGCTATCGACGGCGGCGTGTAGTAGATCGTTCATTTCCATGATCGGTCACCCGTTGCGAATATTCTCTGTTGTTTAACGGCAATCCGCAGGCGACTGCGTTGGTCGCAAACGCAGTCGCCTGCGGATTGCCGTTAAACGATCAATTCTGGAATGTTTTCAGCCACCCTGGAAGGGATCCATCCGTCGTCGGTCACACGGAAGACTTCCTCCACCGTGGTAATGCCTTCCTTCACTTTTTGCAGTCCGTCATACCGCAGTGGGACCATGCCCATGCTTTGTGCGTGTTCGCGGATTGATTGGCGGTTCGGATTTGTGGCGACGATCTCACGCAGCTCGTCGTCGAGGACGAGTAGTTCATGAATGGCAATCGGACCTGCGTACCCGGTGTTACGACATCGCTTGCAGCCCCGACCCTCGAAGAATTCATCGACTTCGATTCCGTTGACTTCCAATGCCAGTTGCATGGCCTTGGACGGTTCGTAGGCCTTCTTGCATTTCGAACAAATTCGACGACAAAGCCGCTGGGCAAGCACCATGTTCAGGGCGGCCCCCAGCAAGTAACCTTCCGCTCCCATGTCGATCAATCGCGAGACCGTACTGCACGCGTCGTTGGTATGCAGCGTGCTGAAACGTCAGCGCTGCCTGAATGGCAACGCGGGCCGTTTCTTCGTCTCGAATTTCACCAACCATCACGATGTCTGGGCCTTGCCGCAGCAGACTCCGCAGAACAACGGGAAAGGTCAGACCGATTCGTTCGTGGACCTGGAATTGATTGATGAGCGGCAACTGGAATTCGATCGGGTCTTCGACGGTACAGACGTTGCTTTCCATCGTGGCCACCGAATTCAACGCGGCGTACAACGTCGTACTTTTTCCGCTACCGGTCGGGCCGGTCACCAACACGATCCCATTAGGCTGGACGATTTGTTTTTTTAACGGTTCGATGATGTGCGTGCTGAAGCCGAGTTCTTCCAATGAAACGTTGACACTCTGATTGTCGAGCACACGAATCACGATCTTCTCACCCAACGGCATGGGCAAGACGCTGACGCGAAGATCGATCGGACGGCCTTCCATCAGCACGTGAATTCGGCCGTTCTGCGGCAGGCGACGTTCACTGATATCAAGGTTCGCCATGATCTTGATTCGCGAAGCCACCGCCGGCGCAAGGTGAACCGGCGGCTCCAAAGCCTGATAGAGCGAACCGTCGAGTCGATAGCGAATGCGCAATTGTCGCTCGGTCGGCTCGATGTGAATATCACTCGCGCCTTCACGAACCGCGTTGTAGACGATGTAGTTCACAAGCCGGATGATCGGGCTTTGATCGCCCAACTCGAATTCGACGCCAATATCATCGAGCGATTCTTCAATGAGTTCAACGGAATCGCTGTTGCTGCCGTCGATGATGTCGTCGATCACAAACACCCGCGTGTTGGGCAGGTAGGTCTGCACCATGCGGCGGATATCTGTCGCGCTGGCGATCGCAATCTGCACATCACAGCCGGCCGCTTCGCGAATTTGGTCGACGAGAAACACATTCGTCGGTTCGGCGACCGCCACCGTCAGAACATTGTGCACCTTGAACAACGGCACAACGGTGTATTTCTCGATGAACTCGCGAGAAAGAATCTCGAACTGCTTGGGGTCGAACAGGCGGTTGTCTAATCGCACATAAGGCACGCCGAAATCGACGGCCAAGCATTCGAGCACATGCTCTTCCGAACAATACTCGCGGTCGATGAGCACCTCGCCCAACAGCTTGCGACCGCCGCTATCGCGTTGTTCCTCGAGCGCTTGCTCAAGTTGCTCCTGCGTAAGAAACCCATTGGTGACCAACAGGTCACCGAGCCGCGGTTTCGGTTGTAGGAGGGGAGAGACCATGAGGGGTTAGCTAGTGGTTAGTGGGTGGTGGATAGTGGGTAGTAAGAGGTTTGGAACGGTGAAACAGCAGATGTCTTGATCTATTGGAAACTTCCGACGGCATCGATGACGGAGTCGTAGAGGTCGAAACGTTGGTCCAGCCGGGTGAGTTCGAATATTTTTCGACCTGGGTCGCCGAGTCCGCTGACTTTCAAGTTGCCGCCCGCTTCACGAAGCCGTTCGTGGAGATCGACAAGCGACGTGAGACCCACGCTGTCGTACTGTTCGGTATGATCCATTTGCAAAACGATATTCACCTGGCCCGATTCGATTGGCGCTTCCAACGCATCAATGAGGACGGGAGTGTTTTCATCGTTGAGTTCATCGGGAGTGTGCGCGACGAGCACATGACCGAAAGTTTCAGTGGAGATTTGCATTACGAAACTCCTCCGGCGACCGGCGGCCCGGCCACAACACGATTCCGTCCGGATTCCTTGGCGACATACATGGCTTCGTCGGCGATCCGAATTAACTCTTCGCCGTTATCAGCCGGTTGGCCGAATTGTGCCACGCCGAAACTGGACTTCACGCGTAACTCTTGCCCGTCGAACTGCAAGACGCGCGATTCGATCGAGTTTCTGAGAAGTTCCGCGATCTCCACACCACGGCTGATGTCGTCTCCCGGCAACGCACAGATAAACTCTTCGCCCCCGTATCGCGCGATGATGGCATGATCCGGCAGCACTGCTTTCCACAAGGCGGCAACTTCACGTAATACGTGATCTCCCGCCTGATGACCGTAGGTGTCGTTGAATTGCTTGAAATGATCGATGTCGGCCATCACCACGCTCAACGGTGCCGAACTCCCTTCCGTCTCGGCAATCGAGCGTTGGAGTTCTTCTTGAAAACTGGCGTGGTTGAGTAGCCCCGTTAATCCGTCTCGACGGGCCATCTCTTCGATGCGCTGGAACAGTTGTGCGTTCTTGATACCCAATGCGTAGATGTTCGCCAGAATGTAAAGCAAGCGAACAAAGTTGGGCGAGACGGTTTCAAAGTCGTCGACCACCAGAATCCCCAAGAGTTCCCCACCCACCGCCAACGGCGCAATCGCCTCAGGCATGTCGGGGTCTTCTTCGAGCAATGAGTTCAACGCATAATCTTCTTCGACGCTTTTTCGCGTGAGGATTTGTCGGTTTTCCAGTACCCAATGTGTCATGCCAACCTTTGGACGCGGGGAGTAGCCGCTAGCGTCTCGGCCCCGTTTGGCCAGCGGGTTTCGCAATGTCGATTCGCGACCGTTCCACAGGTAGACACGGCATTGCCCACATTTCAGCGATGCTTTCGCGGTACTGAGAATCGTGGGGATGAGCGTGTCGACATCGAGGTTTGTCGAAATTCGCCGACCCACGTCCTGCAATGTGAGGAGCATCATGGCGTAATCGACGTTCCCCATGTCGTCATCTGCGGCAGTCGATGTTGCTTTCGATGTTGTTTGGTTCGCTGGATCCGCCGTCGAATTGTCGTCACTTTGACGTTCCAGCCGGTACAGGTCGCGAACGTATCGCGCGTTGTTCTCTTCCAGCCGATCCACGTCACGACGCAAATGCTCGACAACCGCCGTGACGGTTCCCGCGAGTGCAAAGCAACCGCCGGCTGCGAACAGAGGGAAGCCAAAACTTACAGCGGTCTCTGTTGTCGAGGCGGCGTACAACGCCTCGCCGAAACAGCCCGCGGCCGAAAACGCCGACACCGTCATGGCCGTAACGCAGTTGCCACTCAATGCTGCCGCCGAAAGCGGCAGCAGCAGCACGGCCAGTGAGGCCGCACCGGGAGTCCAACCCCACAGCCAGCCAAGGTACGCTGCCAACGGGCAGAGCACAACAACGAGCAGTGCGTAAGTCCACAAGGGGATGGATGAAAAGAAATCTCGCATCGAATGCATCTAACGTGTGTGAGAATTAGGGGCGAATCGTCATCACGACTGGTCTTCCAAGTGACCAGTGTCGTCAGTATTCATCAGGCTGAATGTTCCGTGGAGACAGCTTCGATGGCAGCCAATGTTTCCTGAACGGTTTTAAGTAATTCGCGCGGGCTGAACGGCTTGCAGACCAAGTGCGACACCCACAACTCGGCTTTCAACTCGGCCTCGTCTAGTTCATCCCGCATTTCCCAGATAGAAACTAAGATCAGTTGTTCCCGACGACGTGTTGAGCCTACAAAACAAGAGGTGTGAAGCACGTAGGCAACTCATGGATTGGGGGATGCGATGGGTGAAGGCAAACGGAGTGCCTTGCGGGTCGATTT
>Ga0115002_10004107_pt1 | contig 17804 bp, 15 predicted proteins | sample ArcticOcean_MG_C_8_FD_89576 | JGI IMG/M metagenome (GOLD analysis project Ga0115002, IMG submission 89576) | Marine microbial communities from western Arctic Ocean - ArcticOcean_MG_CB11_86 | ecosystem: Environmental > Aquatic > Marine > Oceanic | place: Arctic Ocean: Canada Basin | collected... | reverse complement strand
TCCAGTGGCGTTGTCACTGTCTGTTGCGGTGATTGAGACATCAAACACGCCTTCGGTGTCGTAAACGTGTGAAATCGTAATTTCAGCAGGGACCGTAGAAATCGATTCGGTAACAACAGTCGAATCTCCGAAGTCGAATACCACAATCCAAGGATCGTCCAAAGAGCCAAAATCGGTCAAAGTGACCGTGCGTGAAAGTTCGGCTATTTTATTTTGGATATCGATACTAACCGTGCCGTTGTCGTGGAGCGTCAGTTCCGGTGGCGCATTCAAAACAGGCACGTACACAAACGCGGTAGCGAGCTCGGTTTCATCAGTGCTGTCGATCGTTATTTTCGCCTCGTATCCGGGAGCCGCGGTGTCGTCGTCGTACATGTATGTCACCAGAAGCGGGGTAGCGTCGCTGTCGATGACGCCAGTTACTGGTGTGCCGTCGTCCCCGGGATCCAGCGTCACCGTCCACTCGTCGGAGCCTGCGTCAGTAAACACGATATTGAAACCAAACGGATTACCTTCGATTCCGCCTGTCACATCGACGCTGAGAATCTGGGGCACTACGTTGTCTACGACGACCGATAGGGGCTGAGTAACGATGTCAGTGCCATCGTTCAGCGAAATAATTCCGTTGTAAGTGCCGGGATTCGTAAACGTATGTGCGGACGCGTAAGTGTGTGTGCTCGAGGTTTCGCTGATTTCTATAATCGCTGCTTGTAGATTTGACGTGTCTCCCCAGTCGACTATGACTTCCCACAAATCGTCGTAGGGATCGGTAAACGTCCCGGACAATTCGAACGGAGTTCCTTCCGCTGCATTGCCAGTTGGGATGGGCGGTAGTGTCGGCTCGATGTTAGCGATAAGGCCCTGGAAAGTTGACGTGACTGTATGCGATCCAGAACCGTCCTCAAGTCCGTCCTTGACAATGATCGCTGGCCAGAACTCGCCATCTTCTTCGAATATGTGCTCGATTGTCAGAACTGTGCCATTGGAGCCAGTAACGAATTCGGTTGGGTCGGTGCCATCACCCCAATCGACGTAAATCGACCAGACATCCGGGCCTGGATCGGTAATAGTCACATCGGTGGAATACAACTGACCTTCAGCAATGGCGAACGAGCCAACGACGTCGACTACAGGTAGTACGTCGTTGACGGTCACGAGAAGGCTCGAAGTGACGGTTTCCGTCGTATCCGTTACGGACAGAATCAGAACATAGTCGCCGTCATTCCCGTAGAGGTGGGATAGCGGAATTGGCGAGGTGACGCTGGTGGATGTCGGTCCAATGACAGCGGTGCCATCGCCGTAGTCGATAGAGATGTCCCATGGTCCGCCTGATCCACCTAAGAAGGTACCTTCGCCTATGTAGGTTGAACACCTTCATTGAGGGTAGCGGGTGATCCCGCTGACACCACAAGTGGGGAATCAGCGAAAACTCGGGTCGGCATTAAACCGATGATGCCGATGATTGTGAGCAATATTAGAGCCGAGACCGAAAGGCGATTGATTGTCAGCTTCGGTGCTGCGAGGTTAGCGAAAGTGCCGTGCAATTATTTGTCCCTGAGACTACTTTGTGTCACCCCGTTATTCACCCCTACACGAAAGCCCTGTGTCACGAAGGGTCGCAACCTAGCACACATTTCTGGTACTGGAGAAGCCGTATATGAGCTCTTTGGATAATCCTTGATTTATGTCAGGCATTTTCGATAGTCGCTTGTAAAGTAGTAGAGCACTGCTTGTCCTATCAAGCTCTGGCTCGCGTTCGCCTATTTCATACTTTCATTAGGTGGTTATTCCGATGTCGCAACGGTAGGTTGGTGAGTAGCGTGATTACGTGGTCGTTATCTGAACAACGGTCTTATGAACGGTCTGGCAAGCAAGAGAGAGTGGAATGGTTACGAATTTGGATCACGATCTAACTGGAAAGACCGCTGTTGTGACCGGAGGCGGGCGTGGCATCGGGCGGGCGATTGCTCTGGCGCTTGCTAGTGCTGGAGCCGATGTGGCGGTTGTTGCAAGAACGTCGTCGCAGGTGGGCGATGTTGCGGAGATGATCCGGAAGAAGGGCCAAAAGGGCCTGCCGGTTACTGCCGATCTGACTGACCCTTCGAACGTGGATGCTGCGGTGAACGTGATCAGGTACGAGTTTGGTCAGGTGGATATTCTGGTGAACAACGCCGGTGGAGCCACTGATAGATCGCTGATGGCGGAGTCGAGCCGAGAGGGCTGGCTTGGCGCTCTTCGCTTGAACATCGACAGCGTTTATCTGATGACGACGGCGCTTTTGACGACGGCGCTTTTACCGATGATGGAGCGTGGATCGAAGATCATCAATATTGGATCGGGAATGGGCCATTCTTCGGGCGATTCGAACTCTTCGTATCGGGTGGGTAAAGCAGGAGCGTGGATGCTGACTCAGTGCATGGCCGAGGAGTTCTGGGAGCGGGGCATCGATGTGAACGAGCTAGTTCCGGGACCGGTTGAAACAGACGCTACGCGAAGTCGGTTCCAGGTTGGCGGTCCACCTCCGTTTTCACCCAGCGAACGTGTGAAATCACCCGAGGAAGTTGCACCGCTTGTGATGTGGCTCGCGACACAGAAACTGGGCGGCCCTACGGGTCAGTCGTTCAGTCTGGCACGCCGACCGATATAAACGCGGTCGGCTTTGGATTCTGGATTGTCGAGAGTTCGGTGAAGGTGCTGGGCCGGAATAATTTGGGATTCGTATATCTCAGCGGCTTTCTCTCGTGAGCCGAAGAAGTCGGCATCTCTTCTCGTTCCTCGTTCCAGTATTTGGTCATCGCTGATGTCGAGCCAGAATGCGGCGTCCCAGTATTGCGAAATATCAGACTTCAACAGGAACACGCCTTCGACAATGATGATGTGATTCTGGTCAGGTAGATCAGCGTCGATTTGCCGCTTGAGAGTATTTAGATCGCGCAATAAATGGTCAAAGTTGAAGCCATTTCGATAGTAGTCCTCTGCTTCGTTCGGCAGGCCGGTTCTTTGCTCACGAGGTCGAATGTATGAATCCGCTGCGAGTGCTGAACATTTGATATTTTGCTCGCTTAAATTGTCCAGAAGCCATCTGGTGGCAGTGCTTTTTCCAGCACAATCAGGGCCGGTGATCGCCACCACGAATGTTTTATAGGCCACATTCGACGACAGATCGAGTATTCGCCTGAGCAAGTCTGGGTAAAAATCGGCACAACCGCTTGGGTTCATTTGGAGTACCCGAACCAATGTCAGTCGGTTCTGTGATCATTCTCCCTCTCGGCATCGAGAGGGAGAGGATCTGTCGAAGTCAGCCAGTAACGGCGCCGGTTGAAGCGGGGTGTACGAGCTTGATGTACTTGCTGAGGACGCCTTTGGTGTAGGGCGGGGGCTTGGGCTGCCACTTGTCGAGGCGGGCTTTCATTTCTTCGTCGCTGATCTTGACGTTCAGTTCGAAATTGTCGAGATCGACTTCGATTAGATCACCTGCCTGAACAGCTGCGATGGGTCCGCCAACTGCGGCTTCGGGCCCGATGTGGCCGATCATCGATCCGTGGGACGCACCCGAGAATCGACCGTCGGTCATGAGCAGAACTTTTTCGCCGAGTCCCTGACCAACAAGTGCGGCAGTAACGGAAAGCATTTCGCGCATGCCGGGTCCGCCCTTGGGTCCTTCGTACCTGATAACGATTGCGTCGCCCTCGTTGATTTCGCGTTTCTGGAGAGCCTCCATAACGCCTTCTTCACCGTCGTAGACCTTGGCAGGTCCGCCGAACGTCTGGCCGAACTGGTGCCCAGCTACCTTCAGCACACAGCCGTCGGGAGCGAGGTTGCCGAAGAGGGTTACGAGTCCTCCGGTCGACGAAATCGGGTCTTCGACCGAGTGGATAACGTCGTCCGGTTCCCCAACGTTCACGCTGGCGAGATTCTCGGCAACAGTCTTGCCGGTGACCGTCATGCAGTCTCCGTGAAGCAGGCCTGCGTCGAGGAGTCGCTTCATCACGACAGGGATGCCGCCGCTGCGATCGACGTCGAGCATGACGTACTTTCCGCCGGGCTTCATGTCGGCGATAAGCGGCGTTCGCATTGAAATATCGTGGATGTCCTTGAGGGTTAGCTTCACGCCCATTTCGTGAGCGATCGCCGGGAGGTGAAGCGTGGTGTTTGTCGAGCCGCCCATTGCAACCACGACCATTACCGCGTTTTCGAATGCGTCGCGGGTGAGGATGTCGGAAGGACGGATGTCCTTTTCGAGTAGGTTCATCACGGCGCGACCGGCTTCACGTGAAGACGCAGCTTTGCGCTGGTCGACGTTCGGCTCGGACGCTGAACCCGGCAGCGATAGGCCGAGTGCTTCGCCGATGGACGACATGGTGTTGGCGGTGAACATTCCGCCACATGAGCCCGAACCGGGGCATGCGTGGTTTTCGATTGCGTAGAGTTCGTCGGCGTCGATTTCACCGGTCTGGAACTGGCCAACGGCTTCGAATACGTTCTGGATCTGGATATCTTCGCCGTGCAGTGAGCCGGGGAGAATAGACCCGCCGTAGATGAACACCGAGGGCACGTCGAGGCGCGCCATCGCCATCATTCCGCCGGGGAGTGATTTGTCGCAACCGGCTACGACGACCAGCCCGTCGTAGCGTTCTGCGAATATAACTGTTTCGATCGAGTCGGCGATGACTTCACGAGAGACCAGCGACCCTCGCATGCCTTCGGTTCCCATCGAAATAGCGTCGGATACGGTGATTGTTCCGAACGTGAAGGGAGTGCCGCTGGCAGCAATGACACCTCGTTTTACTTCTTCAACAAGCGGTGCGATTCCGGAGTTACAGGGGGTGACTTCGTTGTGTGTCGAAGCGACTCCGACGAACGGTGCTTGGATGTCTTTATCGCTGAGCCCCATTGCCTTCATCATCGAACGATGGGGTGCTCGTATGGCGCCTTCGGTGGTCTCCCATGATCGCCATTTTCCGGGTGCTCGCTTGGCGGCGCGGGATGTTTCGAGTTTGTCTTGAGGATCGCTTGTTGTGGTCATTTTGATACTGGTTTCGTGCTGTTAACGAACTTGAATCACTGTGTTTTGCGACCCGTAATAGTACACGCTGAACTGGTGACTCACTGTGGAGATTTATGGTGATCGGCGTATACGAGGATCGTGGGCAGTGGTCGCGTTCTCTCGGTCTTATAGAAAATCGCTCAACTGTCATGCTGAACTTGATTCAGTATCTCGGTCAATTTGGTGGAACGTGGGAGAAGTAAGCACTCGACCAAGTCGAACGATTTAAGCAGGTGCAGGTGATACTGAATCAAGTTCAGCATGACAATGGAGATGGAGCATGGCAGTGGCGTTCCCGTTTGCGCCGACACTGGTGCTGGCGATTGACCGTTTGAGCAGTTAGGATTCGGGTCTGTTCACAAGGAGATTAATTTGACCTCGAATTCGATTGAAATGGTTGCTGACGATCTGTTTTTTCCGGAGGGGCCGCGCTGGCGTGCTGAAGATAACAAGCTGTACTTCAGCGATGTAATGGCAGGAAAAGTGTCTCGACTGGACGATGCCGGGACGGTAGAGACCGTGTTCGAGCCGGGTGAGTTTCCGAGCGGGCTCGGCTTTCTGGCGAACGGCGACATGCTGGTGGTGGCGACCGACAGCATGGCGATAGTCCGGCTGGCGGCCGAGAAGGTTGCAGCAGGGAACGCCGTTCGTGCTGATGCATCGCATCACGCGGATATTTCGACTCCCTATGGCACAGGTAACAACGACATGGTGGTCGCACCGAATGGCAACGCTTACGCTGGAGCTTATCTGGACGGATTGAGCGAATTCGAGGCTCCGAGTCCGACGAATCCGCCACAGTTCGGGAATCTGGTGCTGGCGCGCCCTGACGGTTCGGCTCAGGTTGTCGCTGATCGGGTTTGCTTCCCCAATGGCGGAGCGATCACTCCTGATGGCAAAACATTGATCATTGCGGAGACGTTCGCATTCACGCTAACGGCTTGGGACATCAACGATGACGGGACGCTTTCGAATCGACGTCCGTTTGCGAATTTAGCTGCTCCCACAGATGGGATAAGTCTCGACGCCGAGGGCTGCATCTGGGTGGCGTGTCCGTATTTCTCCTACGGCGATTCGGGCGGTTGGGTTCGGGTTGCCGATGGCGGCGAGATCAAGCAGGTTATTGCGCTGGAAGATGCGGACAAGAGCGCCTACGCCTGCATGCTCGGAGGGGCTGACGGTCGGGATCTTTACCTGTGCGAATCGACGTTGCTGAGCAAGGATCGTTTCCAGGGCGATGGTCGGATTCGACGAGTGAGGGTCGATGTACCGAAGGCTGAGAATCAGTTCTAGAGGCGCGAGGAGCCCTCGACCAAAAATAATTGATCGAGGGCTCATGATTTACGGTTGTTCGTACGAAGCCCTTGATGTTCTAGGCTTCGTCATCATCTGAGTCGTCATCAACGTCGGGCTCGTCTACGTCGGGCTCGTCAACGTCGGGTTCGTCCACGTCTGAGTCGTCGTCGACATCGAGTTCGTCAACGTCGGGCTCGTCCACGTCGGGTTCGTCCACGTCGGGTTCGTCCACGTCGGGCTCGTCTACGTCAGGTTCGTCTACGTCCGAGTCGTCGTCTACATCGAGTTCGTCTATGTCTGAGTCGTCGTCAATGTCAACGTCGTCTGAGTCATCTGAGCTGTCGACTTCGTCCTCGTGGTTGCCAGAACCTGAGTTGTCGACTTCATCCTCGTGGTTGCCAGAACCTGAGTTGTCGACGTCGTCCTCGTGGTTGCCAGGACCTGAGTTGTCGACTTCGTCCTCGTGGTTGCCAGGACCTGAGTTGTCGATTTCGCCCTCATGGTCGTTATGACCCGAGTTGTCGGTCACGTCGTCGTCGTCGATCTCACCTGAGTCGTCAGTACTGTCATCGTCGATATCGAGATCATCGCTCTCTTCATCATCTTCGACTTCATCTTCGTCGAAGTCCGGCTCATCGATATCATCGTCATGTTCGAGTTCGATTTCGTCGAAGTCTGGTTCGTCGATTTCATCGGTTTCGTCCAGGTCAAGAGAATTATCGATTCCGACTTCGAAGGCTTCCATCGTCAACGGATTGAATTCGACCTCGATCTCAGCGCCCGGCTGGATGGCCGCAAATGCCGTAATGCCGCCATTACCGAACTCAGTTGAGCTTACGACGGAAAAAGTCGACATCGTGCCATCATTGTTGGCGAGTGTGATTGTGTGTGCCACAGGATCGACAGACGATACGACGCCTGTCACACCATGTGCAGTATTCGCGTCAACATCTTCAGTTGACGGGGGCGGCGAGATTGAAGCAATGGAGTGAACGCCATCAAGCTCGAATTCGACCGCGGCGCCAATCTGAGGGATTGACGATCCGGCGAATGCCTGAAGCTGCTCAACGTTTGCGTCCGCAAGATTGAAAGTCGTCGTGGTGCCGTCTTCCAGTTGAACGGTTATCTCGCCAGTCACGGAGTCAGTGTTCTGCAGCACGTCGGCTGCAAGGGCAGCATCAGCACCTTGAAGGTCGGAGCAGCCAACGGCCGCAGCTAGAGCGGTGAGACCGATTAGCAGGCCGGAGTATTTTGTTTTTCTGAAGAAATTGGAATGGGTTCGTTTCGTAGCCATCGTATTAGTCCTGTAGAGCCAGATTGAATAGTTGTCGTTGCCGTGCAGTGCTATTCGACATTAGTCCGCATGAAGCCGGGAGTAGCTGGGAGCTGGTTTGGAGTTCCCTGAGAGTCTCCTGAGCGGCGGGAGGGCTAAAGGTGTGCGCCCGGTACGGGCACAGGATGATGGCGCGTGAAATCGAACTCAATCAGGTTGAATTTTGGCTATTGACGCTGAAGTGAAGTGTGACTGGGCATCTCGATGCTCTCAGTCATTTCGTAGCTGTGGGCGACGCCGTACTGCCGTACTACGGAGCGGAGATTCGCCAGGAGGACTTGCGGCTTGAGGCGTGCTCGGAGGCGTCGAGGCGGATCATCAACGGAACCATGTGGTCGAGGACCACTGCTTCGGCGAGCCCGCCGCAGTTGATTGGCTTGAAGCCGATCTCGCTGATGAGTCCTTCAACAACACTCATAGCTTCTTCGTCATCGCCTGCGAAGTGGACTTCTCGGGGTACGCCTGCGGAATCGTTCGGATCATCGAAGGTCTGGGCGAAGTTCGTTTTAAACGCAGCCACGACTCGCGCTCCTTCACCGATGATGCTGGCTGTGACCTGCGCACCGGAATCGCCGTTGTTTGGCTGCGCTGCGAACGGGTTTGTAATGTCGATCACGATTTTGCCCCGCAATGACTCAGCAAACTTTCGTGCAATGGCGGCGACCTCTTTATAGGGCAGAGTAATGACTACGATTTCACCGGCGTCGATGGCTGCCTGGTATCCCCAGATTCGTGATTCCGTTCCGGCTACCTCGTGAAAATCGTTCTTAGTTTCGGGTCGGCGCGATCCGTAGGCGATGAAGTGTCCTGCTGCCATGAACGATTTGCCCAGAGCGAGTGCCATGCTGCCGGTGCCAAGAATTGCGATGCGGGGTTTTCGTGTCACGTGTGACTTTCTGTGTTGAGTGATCGGTGTTGACTGAATCGACTGAACGAGATGCTGTTCGCTGATTGCCACCCATTCTCCTGTGCTCAAGGCAGGCGTCGTTCCTGCTCACAGTGACAGGGAGCAGGAGCAACGGAGCCGGTGTCGGATGTTAGAGATATTGTCCATCGATGTATACCTTTTACGTGACCACTGCGGTAGGCTTCGTATCTGTGCTCGATGGTGATGCACATTAGATTTTAAATGTCCCTCGGGACCCGTGAGATAGAGCGTAAATGACTGACTACCTTCCTTTGCCCGGTACTCCTGTTGAGGAGTTGGATACACCCTGCATCGTTATCGACCTCGACATTGCGGAAGCGAACATCGCAAAACTTCAGGCGGCCGCCAACGAGATGGGTGTCGATGTTCGACCTCACTCGAAGACCAACAAGAGCCCTTACTGGGCACGCAAGCAGATCGATGCCGGTGCGATCGGCATCTGCTGCGCCAAGGTCGGCGAGGCCGAAGTGATGGTCGATGCCGGCATCCCGGAAATCATGATTCCTAATCAGGTGATCGGTGCTCGAAAGATTGCTCGACTCGTGGCACTGGCGCGGTCTGCACGAATGATCGTGGCTGTTGAAGCTTCCGAAAATGTTGTGGAGCTATCCGAAGCGGCGAGCGATGCGGGCGCTGAGCTCGGTGTGATCGTTGAGGTCAACGTCGGTATGGATCGCTGTGGCGTCGATGGCGATGGTGCGGTCGAGCTTGCGAAGCAGATTGATGCTGCGCCCGGTCTTCGGTTCGATGGCCTGATGGGCTACGAAGGGCACACGGTCTCAGAGCGTGATTACGAGGTTCGAAAGATCAATGCCGAAAAGGCGATGTCGATTCTGAACGGAGCTGCCAACCAGATTCGCGAAACAGGGCTCGACGTGAAGTTGGTTTCAGCTGCTGGAACAGGCACTTACAACATCACGGGGCGTGTCGACGGTGTGACTGAGCTTCAGTGTGGTTCGTACATCTTTATGGATGGCGACTATCTTGAGGTGTTCAACGATTTCGGCGCAGCGCTGTCGGTGATGGGGACTGTTATTTCTCGTCAGAAAGACGAAGCTGCGATCGTCGATATGGGGCTAAAGTCGATTTCGGTTGATCGGGGTCTTGCGACGGTTATTTCACCGGCGAACGCCGAGGTAGTGTCGCATTCTGAGGAGCACACGAAGATTGCTCTGAACGACGCCAATGCTCGATCATTGAAGGTTGGCGACAAGGTGAGCGTTCGCCCGTTGCATGGCGACACAACGATCAACTTGCACGAGTACTACTTCGGTATTCGAAATGGCAAACTCGAAGCAGCAATCCCGATCCCCGGTCGCGGCAAGTTCAGGTAGGCCCGACGGATTATTTACTGGGGACGGACGTGTGTTGGCTGGGTCGCGCGAAGAGGGCGTGGGGTGTTTTCGCCCACCCTCTAACTCCCTCCCACTCTGGGAGGGAGAACCGAATGTCGCGAGCGACTTTTGCCGGGGTTGGCTGAAATGGATCGGTAATACTTCTATAATCTCGGCGACTTATCCAACCTTGTTGAGAGAGAACCATGCCGAATAAACCGAATCTCTTGTTTATCTGCTCTGATCAGCAGCGGACAGACACGCTTGGCGCGTACGGGAACGACTGGATTGAAACACCGGCGCTGAATGAGCTGGCGAGTCGGAGTTTCGTCTTCGAAAACGCTTATGTGACGCAGCCGGTTTGCTCGCCGGCACGTTCGACCATGATGACGGGTTTATACCCGCATTCGGCAGGTGTTGTTCGCAACAGCCAGCCGGGTCGCCCTTTCAGCAATCTATTTCCAGACGCCAAAACCATCGCTGAAATGGTTACCGATGATTACGTCTGTGCCAAGTATGGCAAGTGGCATCTGGGCGATGACCTGTCGCCCCAGCATGGGTTCACCGAGTGGGTGAGCACCGAAGACGCCCACGACAACAATATTCCGACGTTTATTGATCCAGAGAATAAGGATCGGAAGTCGGACTATTTTGACTATTTGGTCGGGCAGGGACATGAACCCGAGGGCGATCACGAAGAGCACAAATCACATACACAGGCTCAGCGTGGCTACTTCCCGATGGAAGATACGATGGCGATGTTCTTGAGTCGAAATACGGTGGACTTTATTGGCGACCGTGGTGCGGACGGTAAGCCGTGGTTGATGTACGTCAATATGTTTGAACCACACCCACCGTACAACGGTCCGCTGAACGATATGTACGATCCGACTGAACTGCCCATGGGTCCGTTATTTTTAAAGAAACCTGGCGAAAATACACCCGCGTTCAACCGAGTTCGCGCCGAGCTTCACATCGCCGAAGCCGAAGCGGAACGACCGGACGACCCTGAGTCGTACTGGCGAGAGTTACGGGCCAGATATTTTGGAAACGTGACAGTTCTGGACCGAGGTATTGCGCCAGTATTAAAGGCGCTTGAGGAGTCGGGGCAAGCCGACAACACGATCATCGTATTTACAAGTGATCACGGTGATTCACTTGGCGACAGAGGCATGATCAATAAGCGGGCGTTTTACGATGAGGTCGCCCGGGTACCGCTCATCGTCCACGTACCGTGGATGTCGGACGGCGAGCAGCGGATCAGTGGCAGCATCGGGCATACCGATCTGGTTCCGACGCTGCTTGATCTGATGGGGCAGGATGTGCCGGATCATTTACAGGGGGCTAGTCGTAAAGACGTCCTGGAAGGCGTCGGAGAGCTAACTGACGATGTGTTTATGCAGTGGCACGGAGGCGCAGCCACGGTTCCGCTGGGCAACGCTGAGGTCGAGCGATTGTCGGAGATTCCGTGGCGGTGCATGGTCTCGGGTGATCGTTGGAAGCTGAATCTTTCACCGGACGATACGTGTGAGCTGTACGACCTGACCGGCGATCCGCTGGAGCTTGTGAATCTTTACGATCACGCCGAGTACGCAGAGCGAGTACGGGATATGACGGATCGGATGCGGGACTGGCAGTTGCGAACGGGTGATGAACTAGCGCTGTAGGGCTTAGCGCTTAGCGCTTAGCTCTGGGCGTCTTGCGTTAGTCGCGCTCGTGACATGGTCACTCGGCTCCGAGTCTCCTACCCCCGGCCCCTTCCGATCCGGAAGGGGAGAAAACTACTTGGCGTTATAGCTCTGGGCGTCGTCGAACGACTTGGTCGCGCGCTTCTCGTTTGGCTCCGGGCGTCACTTACGTGACTTGGTCGCGCGTCGCAATCTACCCTTCACCTAGCCCCTTCCCGAAGGAAGGGGGACCGGACATGCTCCGGGCGTCACTGGCGTGACTTGGTCGGTCGCTGGAATCGACTCTCCCTTAGTCCTTCCTGTGAAGGGGGAGGGACGGGTTTGGCTGCGGGTGAGCTTTGTTGTTGGTTCTAGCGTGATTTGATGATCGTTCTTACTGGTGTATATTCATCGGCATGTCGATATGGTCACAATCCGAACGTTCAATACTGGTCCTATCACAGGGTCCTGGAGTTTATTAATGAAGCACGACAGTTACGAAGAATCTTGTTCCATTTGCAAGGCAAATGATGTAGGTGTGCCCGGTCAGGCCGGAGTGATATGGGAAGACAAGCACTGGTTCGTGCGCCATATGCCTGCGAAAGGCGCCCCGCTTGCTGGCTGGCTCATGTTCCACACCCAGCGTCATGTACAGGGTCCAGCACACTTCACCGATGAAGAGGCGGTTGCCTTCGGACCGGTTCTGCGCCACATATCTCGGAAGCTCGAAGAAGTCACTGGCGCGCCCCGTGTCTATCTGCTTGCGTTCGGAGAGAGCTTCCCGCACATGCACGCGCACTTGATACCTCGTTATTCAGACCTGGCACCTGAATACACGGCATTTGGCATCGCTGATCTTTCTCGGGCGGTTATGAGCGGTGCTGAACCCGGCATTTCTGAAGAAGATGCCCTGGCGATGGCTGCAAAGCTCCGGGAAGCTCTAGAGGCCGATCCGCCGCCTTCGTAACCCCGGTCGGACGACTTGGTCGCTAGCTGCAATCTGGCCTCGTTAGGCTCCGGGCGTCGTCGAACGACTTGGTCGCGCGTCGCAATCTACCCTCCCTCGGTCCCTCCCGAAGGAGGGAGGAGCGGAGGGTGCTCCAACGGCTAGTGCAGAATTCGTTGGTCGGAGAGGTCTTTTCCGCCTATGGATCGGGTTAGGCCGCCGCCGAGCCACTCTTTGACTTCGAGCTCGGCGAGTCCGTTTACGACCTGATAGAACGTTGGCAGGTCTTCCCAACGCGCCGGATTCCATGTGACCGTGCCTTCACCGACGAGATCTTCGAGGACACGGCTGTTCGGGTTCTCAGCGGGAGTGATCACTGCGTACTGGTTGTCGGCTGTGCCCCATTCGCCGGTTCGGGGCACGTACTTGTAGTGCATCGTTCCGTCTACTTTGGCGATCGTGCTTCCGGCGCTTGGCGCTGCCGCGGCAGGTTCGGTTCGTGGCTTGAGATTGTTTACTTCCATATCGAGGAACTTGTAGCCGAGCCACGACGCCTGTGATCCCGCTGAGTCGCTGACTACTCGAATGTCGGGGAGTTCACAGTAGATCTTTGCGAAACCAAGCTCTTCACGTCCTGTAATGATTGGGTCGGCTAGGTTCTCCCAGAGCACGGTCAGGAACGGCCCGACAGCCGTGTCTTTATCGCCTGTGTACTTTGCCGGGATTGTTGCACCAAGCACGGAGTAGCCCCGACCCGCCAGCCACTCGATTTCGGTCATGTTGGTTTCACTTATCGTGACGATTGGGTCGCCGTGACGTGTGAAACCGGGTGGCATCAGCTTTTCGAGCTGGGTTGCGTTCGAGAGAAACGAGACTTTCAGTGACACTGATTTTGGGCTGTTTATGCCGTTGAATTTCCTGCCAGCGTGTCCACGGCGAGGTCCGGTAGCAGGCCCGAAGCTGGTGGGCATGCGGTACATCTGATTGGGGTCGAACGTGAAGGACATTTTGATCTCCGTAGGTTGGATTTGAGTGCTGGGAGCTATCGTAGTCAGGCTGATTAAATAGCGGGTGAGAACAGCCAGACGGTCGAATCTGAGATGGGTTTGTATCCGATCTGTTGATAGATCGAGTTTGATGTCGGATTGTCGAGATCGGTATATAGAACGGCGTAATTCTTACCGCTGTCTAAAATTTTCTGTGTTACGGCAGCCGTGAGCGCTGTAGCGTACCCGTTGTTGCGGTGCTCAAGCGACGTGTAGACGGCGCCTACGGTTCCGGTGTTTTCCATCCCTCTGCTCATAACTGCCGTACTCACAGGTTGATCAGTAATCCATAGGTAGATGCTGCCGTCTTCGATCTGCCTGGTGACCTGATCGACATTTTTTGGAATGACCACCTGCGCCTCAATGCAGAACGCCTCGCGCCACTCCTCAACGAGATCGATGTCGTCCATAGTCGCCTGCTTGAGTGTGCCATCAGCCCATTTCAACTGGGTTACGGAGGTGCACTCGTAGATGCGGGAATTCATGTTGATTTCGAGGTCGCAGCGGGCGAGGCCTTCCCACTCCTCGACGAACGCGAGGGCCGTATCTTTGGGTCCGTTAACCCCTCTCATCACCGGGATTATCGGGAAGAAGTAACGAGCGAGCAGCCGTGCCGCGTCGTCTGGTCCTTCGGTAAGCAATGGCCATATGCCCTCGGTAAACATTGCTGACAGAAGTGGTTCGTCGCTCTCGACCACGCAGTAGAAAGTTGTGGTCATTGCCGATTCGATGCCCTGTGTCTGGCTGTGGGCGTAGTTGAGAATTATTGCGTTGGCAGCTTCGTTTTCGAGCAGCAGCTCTTCAGTCGTCTCAAGGCATTCTGCTGCCGACGAGTATTTGATTACGTTCATTTTGACCAGACCTGCTCGAACAGTTTGAGCCAGTTTCCGCCGAGGATTTTTGCGGTGTCGGCGTCGGAGTAGTTCCGAGCCTGTAAGCCCTCCGCCACGTTAGCCCACTCGGTCTGGTTTTCGAATCCCTTTAAATGGGTGTAGGGCTCGGGCGTGTACGCCACTTCTTTTGCGGGAATGGTGCCCTGTGACGAGAAGATCCAATCGAAGAACGAGCGGGGATGCTCGGTGCAGAAATCGGTACCGATTCCTACGTGGTCGATACCGACCATCTGGACGAGATAGTCGATTGCATCGATGTAATCTTCGAGGGTCGAATCGAATCCGTTCTCGAAGAACATCGGGAAGCCGTTTGCGCCTATTACGCCGCCACGCTCAACCAGCAGCTTGATCGCTTCGTCGGTTTTGCTTCGGGGGTGGTTGATCTGCGAACGGGCGTTGGCGTGGGTGATAGCGACCGGGCCACTTGAGTTTTCGATAGCGTCGAGGGTAGTGCGATCGCCGACGTGGGATAGATCGATGAGGATGCCGAGTCGGTTCATTTCTTCAACCGCGGCAAGCCCGAAGCGACTCAGTCCGTCGTCGGTACGTTCGTAGCAGCCGTTCCCGAGCAGATTTCGTTCGTTATAGGTGAGTTGGATCACGCGAACGCCCAGTTCGTGGAACAGTTTCAAGCGGCTTAGATCATTGCCTATTGGCGCGGCGTTTTGCCAGCCGAAGATGATTCCGGTGCGGTTTTCTGCTTTGGCTGCATGGATATCTGCAACGGTTTTGATAGGGCGAATCAGGTCATCGAACTCCTCGAACCATTCGAGGTATTTCGTGATCGTGTTGAGCGTTGATTCGTAGTCGTCCCAGACCGCAATCGTGGCGTTGATGGCCGTCACGCCGCCGTCTCGCAAAGCGCTGTACACGCTCTCCCGTCCCCACTTGCTGGTGTCGAGTCCGTCTATAACTATCGCGTCGTTAAATTGCATGCTGCCTCGCTCTGGCGTTTTGTCCTAAACGTACTCGTAGTCGTCGAGGATATTATTGATGAGACTCTGGGGTCCTGCTGCCATAAGACCGGCATCGACAGGGAGCAGTACACCGGTGATCCAACGCGCTTCGTCGGATGCAAGGAACGATGCTGCCATGGCGATATCTTCGGCCTTTCCTTCGATGCCAAGAGGTGCGAGGTCACGACGAATCTGCCGTCGTCTGTCGTCCATCGCCTCGGTCATGGAGGTGAAGAGCATGCCTGGGGCGATGCAGTTCACCCTGATGTTGTCGCGTCCGTGGTGCACGGCCATCGCCTTCGTCACGGTGATCAGCCCACCCTTGGCTGCGTTGTATGGAATGTTCTTGGTCATTGCGGCGCGCATGCCGTCGACCGACGAAACATTGATAATCGATCCGCCGCCGTTCTTGATCATTTCAGGTACAGCATATTTCGATATAAATACTGCGCTTTTGAGATCCACATCGAGTACGCGGTTCCAGTTTTCTTCGGTGACCTCCGTCACCATCCCGCGTCCGCCAATGCCGACGCTGTTCATCAGTATGTCGAGCTTTCCGTAGCGTTCGACTGCTGCATCGACTAGCGCTTTGCAACCTGCTTCGCTGGCGACATCAGCCACGAAAATCGAGGCTTCACCGCCGGCTTTTGTTATCGCCTGCTGGGTGGTGTTCGCAGCCGCTTCGTCCATGTCGACGATGAGCACTTTTGCGCCGTGGGATGCGAAATTCTTAGCGGTCGCCATGCCGACACCGGCTACGTTTGCTGACCTCGTGCCAGCTCCGGTGACGATAGCTACTTTGTCTGTGAGTCGAGCGATTTCACACCTTCTTTTTTGGCTTGGTTATGACTTGGCTGGGCGGTCTCTTTAGATATTTCCGAGGAAACGTCGGTCATCATGGATGAGATTGCCGATCGTGGCCTGGGGTCCTGCTGCCATCAAGCCAGCATCGACTGGTAAGACAATTCCAGTGACCCATTTTGATTCATCGCTAGCGAGGTAGACGGCGGCCATCGCCACGTCCTCGGCTGTGCCCTCAGTGCCGAGCGGAGCGATGTCACGACGGAGCTTACGGCGATCATCGTCGACTGCTTCGACCATTGCTGTCCAGATCATGCCCGGCGCAATGCAGTTCACGCGGACATTGTCCCGTCCAAGATCGACGGCCATCATGTAGGTGAGCGAGATCACGCCGCCCTTTGATGCCGAATAGGAGACGCTATGTCCCATGCCTCCACGGATACCATCGACTGATGACACGTTGATGATCGATCCGCCGCCGGATTCGATCATGGCTGGTACGGCGTATTTCGAGGTGAACACCATGCTCTTTAGGTTGATATCGAGTACTTCATCCCATGTCTCTTCCTCGATTTCGGTGACCGATCCGCTTCCTTGAGCGACACCTACGTTGTTCATCAGAATGTCGAGTCTTCCATAGTGTTCAACGGCAGCTTCCACAATCCCCCGGCAACCGAATTCTTGCGAAACATCTGCAACGTGGAACGAAGCTTCGCCGCCCCCGTCTGTGATTACTTCAACTGACGTTCTAGCAGCCGACTCGTCCATGTCGACGATCAGAACTTTCGCACCTTGCCGTGCGAACTCCTGAGCCGTAGCTGCACCAACACCAGACACGTTTTTCGAACGGGTGCCGGCTCCTGTGACGATTGCAACTTTATTGGCGAGTCGGGTCATACGTATCTCAGTTTCTGTCGATGATTCTCAGCGCCTGTCAGTTAGTTTCATTTTTGACCGGTGCGGTATAGCGGAGGATAATCCGCCCGAACGGGATTGCGAGGCTGATTCGGGCGAGTATAGTCGCCTACGAAAACCACCGGTACACAGAAAGAACGATGTAACTATGAAAGCAGCCGTGATGCGCGGGACTCAACAGTTCGTTATTGAGGACATACCGACGCCGGAACCGGAACCGAATCAGGTATTGATCAAGATCAAGTACTCGGCGATCTGTGGATCTGATGTTCACCGTTTTCAGTACGGCATGGCGAACTCGGGTTCGGTGCTGGGGCACGAATATATCGGAGAGGTCATTCAGACGGGCAGGGATGTAACCAAGCTGAAAGAGGGCGACCGAATCGTTGGCGGAGGTGGCTCGCCACCGGCTGGGACGCAGACGAGTGTTTCTGCTGGCGACAGGTACAGCGCTCGAACTGTTGGCGTCGAAGCCACCCGAATTGGCGGCTTCGCAGAGTACGTAACGATGGACGAATGGCGTCCGCTTGTGATTCCTGATGGCGTGAGTGACGAGCTCGCTGTGCTTACCGAACCCGCTTCTGTAGCGATGCATGCTGTTCGTACTTCGAAGTTTAAGATCGGTGATTCAGCTGTTGTTCT
>Ga0115002_10004105_pt1 | contig 17822 bp, 14 predicted proteins | sample ArcticOcean_MG_C_8_FD_89576 | JGI IMG/M metagenome (GOLD analysis project Ga0115002, IMG submission 89576) | Marine microbial communities from western Arctic Ocean - ArcticOcean_MG_CB11_86 | ecosystem: Environmental > Aquatic > Marine > Oceanic | place: Arctic Ocean: Canada Basin | collected... | reverse complement strand
GAAGTTAAATCGTTTTTTGAGATTAGCGATCAAGACTGGTCATCGATGTTCGAACTTAACGTCATGAATGGCATTCGTTTATCCCGTACTTTAGCGAAACAAATGCTGGAGCAGGATTGGGGACGAATAATTTTCATCGGGTCAGATCAGAGCTCTAAACCTAACCCAGAAATGGCCCATTACGCGATGACTAAAACTGCACAAGTTTCTATTGCCCGATGCCTGGCTGAGTTGACCCGCGGTACCAATGTGACAGTTAACACTGTACTCGCAGCACCAACCTGGACCCATGGGGTAGAGACGTTCATGAAGCAAATGGCGGAAATTGAGGAAACTACGCCTGAAGAAATGAGTAGTGATTATTTCGCGAACGGTGAAGGTCAAACTTCATTACTAGAACGCTGGGCAACCCCCGAAGAAATAGCTGTTTTTGTCACATTCCTGTGTTCACCCATTGCTTCAGCTATAAATGGCGCTGCGCTCAGGGCCGATGGGGGTATGATTACGTCGTTATTTTAAGAAAAACGAACTTATAGATCCAATTTAGATCAAAATTTTCCTAATTAGTAATTCAACGATCGAGTTCGATCACGCCTGAATTCATTGCCCGCTCCTGGAGGTCAAATAGTCCTATTTAAGGTCCAATTTATAACCACCACTGAAGAACATAATCGTAAGGGCTTTCACGATTAACTAGATCAGCCCGCTGCAGCGCAATTAGGTATCCGCTATCGGTATGTTTTAGATAATGCCTATATTTTCCAGTAAAGTTGCGCACTTCGTAGCGCAGATATTCTGCGCAATGAAAGCGGGATCGGACAATTATATCCCCATTTTCGCCTTCATTTTCCACGATCACGTTTGATACAACGTGGCAGAGGTGATTCTCAGGGGCCTGGCTGTGTGCCTGGGGATGATTGTTGCGTGCGATATGCATCCTCATCAGGTCAAGATTTTCCCAGAAGATATTGGGTAACCCCTCCCCGTCTGACTGATCTTCTGCCGCTGGCATCCAAAAACTCGGCCTGCTGATGGAGAAAACGTTCAACCGACGACTGGGTAGCAATGCTTACCTCCGTCACCTGAAAATAGTTTGAATTGGCAAGTATTTTTCCAAATTCGCCCACGCTCATTTCCCGCCGTCGTTAGAGGCCATATAGTTTTTCCAAACCTGCATCATGTGACGCATAGGCATTTCGCTCATAGACCCTGGTGTCGATTTCCGAACGTCATCCTCTACCACGTCAAAACCGGCATTGCGATGAAAACTCACCCAGTCGCTAGCGTTCGAATTCAGTTCATGCTGGACTTTCCACCAGTTAAACAGATCGTCAGCGTTAACCATGGTTGAAGGGGAATTAACCAAATAATAGTAGCCCAATGCACGCTGATAAATAACCTCCGGCGCATCTTTCAGTCGAAAATGCCAAATCTCCGTCAAGGTGCGGTCTGGGCCCAGCGGGCGCACAGCGCGCAACTGCTGCAAGGGGGGTTGCACAGAGAGACACGGATAAACCAACACATGGTGCAAGTTCACTCCAAGAATTTCTTCGGCTTGTTCCTCGCCGTAGGCTTCGTACATGAGCCTGACATATCCGTTAGTGTCTTCGTCGTCGGGGCGCAATCCCACTATAACCTTCAAGGGTACAATGCCCCTGGGGATGACCAACAGTGCCGAATTTACCCCAGCCATCGATGCCGAGGCGGGCAAAGTCTGAGAGAAAACCATAGGCTACCGGAGGTTCGTTACCTACTCCTCTCATTTCGCGTTCGACCGTCATGGCGGCAACATCGGTTGACTCATGGGTGGCTCCTGGGTGTGAGGCGTCCAATTGGTTCTCCAGAAAGATCTTCCAGTTGGACTGCTGGATCATGTGAAAACACTCCCCGACCACCTCTGTCTCACCACCTGGTGCCCGGTCGATCAACTGATCAAAGGCAGTTTTTGTATAACCTAAATGGGATTCAAGATCGGGGCCTTCCTCCGCCAATGAAGCTAACCAAAAGCCTCGATAATTATCAGCACGGGGTGCCCTTTGCACCTGAAACTCCGGAGCATCCATCTTAAGATCGGTCCCATCATAACCCTCCGATGCCGGAATGCGATCAAGGCTGCCATCTAGATTAAACATCCAAGCATGATAGGAACAGCGGATGCGCTGCCCGGTGTTTCCTTTACGGGCCGAACTTAGTTGTACCCCGCGATGAGGCATCGGTTATAAAGCACATGGATTTCACCGTTATAATCACGAGTCATTACCATTGGCTGGCGACCGACCTGCGCTAAATAGTAATCGCCAGGGCTCTTTACCTGGCTCTCATGACCTATGTAAATCCAAAGACGTTCAAAAATACGTTCCATCTCGAGTTCAAATAGATCCGGGTCAACGTAAACTTTACGATGTGCACGATTGGGTTCAACCAAAGCGGAGATTGTTTTGTCTGTCCAGCCCATTGTACATCTACCATTCCTCGAGTTTTCGATCGTTCTCCGTCGTTCCACAGATTAGACAATATGACGAATAGAAGATTTCCGTCAATCCGTTATGATGGCATGAATTTGCCAAAGAATTTAGTAAACAATTGGACCCGGATACAAAACATAACGGCTAACTAAAACGCCCCTGTTTCCATAAATTAATTTTGTCTTTAGCCAGGGACCACTATGCCACCTCGATTTCCGATTGTGGTCGCTCCAAATCTCTCGGTAAAACAATCCGGCAAAGGGCGATCACCTGGCACGCTGAGCCACAAACGCAGTAGGTGGCGTTTACGCTCTGGCTCTGGCCAATCCTCAAACCCGGTTCTGTCATGCAGAAGGGTATGATTGTGAACAAATTGTATGTCCCCAGGCTCTAACATCATGGACAGTGTTAGGTCGGGATCGTTAGCCAGTTCATCAAACAAATCCAGGGCTTTTACATGGTTTGGTGTCATTTGCCTAACGTCGGCAAACCGTTGAGCAGAATCGATATATTGCCGCTGGTACATGATGTTCAGGTATCCCCTATACCAAGTAAAAACAGGTATTTCAAAATACGGCTTCATCCCATCGGGTGTCTCACCTCGTCGGTCGGTCGCAACAGGATCAAAAAGGTATGGGAGCAAGTCTGGTCGCCGTTTTAAGAAGGCATTGTAAATACTGGAGGCACTAACGAGCAAGGACACTCCCCCTGACTTCGCCCTCCGTAGGCACATCAATCCTACCACGTCACAGGAATCCGTATGAAAGGTTTGGCGTTCACTTGTCTGATAAATACGGACGTTATTATCCAAACCATTACCACCCAAGTCTTGGACGTGACCGAGAATTTGCCCTGCGGCATTTTGAGTGCGAGCATTGCCGAAATATGATCCCAATCCAAAGAAGAGAATACCAATCTCCCGTTCTGTTAAATTTCCAATCTTTAAACCGCGTATGAGACCGAAACCGCGCCCATTTAACAGTTCATGTTGCAAATCCATAAGAACCGGACCTAGAGATGGCAAAGGAAAATTACCTTTATTAATGTCCTCCATTTTCACGCCGCCAGATATCACTTTGATCAAAGCCTGGCGGAGTTCTAAAACATGATCCGAGGACAAGATCGTCGTCCATTTTTTTTGTTGTTTTTGCAAATCATACCCACGCCAGGCTGCTAAACCATCCTGACGTGGCGGCAGAATAAATTCGTTTGATACGGCCATACAATTTAATCCGCAATTACCTCTGAATGTACCGTAAAACTTTTAATAGTATTGAGCAAAGACCCTCTTCACTCCCACTGAACCGGGAAAACTATATGCTACTCAAGCTTGCAGGCCACGAAATAATGACAGACAAGGGTCGGTGTAATGTGGTTTTAAATGGAATGGATCAACCATTGCCTCTAGACCCCTTGAAGGATTAAGGATGAGATTATCAATCTTTAGATACCAAACGGCTTTCCTCCGCCAAGTCCTCGGTAATATGTTCAACGTAAAGGTGTTCCATCTCTTCTCGGTTAACTTTTATGTGATCAGCATACATATGCCAGGCGGCGGGAAGGTACCCTTTGTAACTCTATTTTCAAGATCCCAGGTGTCGAGTCTTATCAAGGCTTTACCACAATGCTGGAAAGCTTCTTTGATCCGAACAACAATGGCCGAATTAGGTTCTTTACCGTTAATTTCCAGAGACTTAAGAATTTTAGGATCCGAAGTGATTTTTGCGTTACGGCGGATCCTAAACGTCACGTCCATTCCCGAACCAAGAACAAGGTCGCCACTTTTGGATTACGATAAATTTCGCGCAGGGCATCAACAGTTACTATAATAAAATCATTCATCATTACCTACCCAAGTTAATTTGGGTCCTATTCATTGAACACGCCCTAAATTATGACCTCTCAAGGTTCACCAATTATCTTTTAATTGCTTGAATTACCTGGTTACAGAATTACCGTCTTTAATCCATTTAACAATGCCTTCGTTCACATTATAGACTTCCGTATAACCAGCCCGTTCGACGAGCATATTTGCTATAACAGAAGACCGATTTCCAGATCGGCAAATCAATATGATGGCCTCATTCTCACCAGCTAAGCTTTTTAGCTTGGCCGGGAATGTCCGAACAAAATTTCCCCTTCCATCGAAAGCGGTTAATTTATGGCTACCTTCAATGATTCCGGTTTGATCCCATTCCTCCTTACGCCGAAGGTCAATTAATTTAGTACCTTTAGCCAGTAAAGCTTTCAATTCAATATTATCAACATGGCTATATTTGGGTGGAGTGACCGAAAGCAGCGTGATTTCAAATTTCAAAGTTGCATTTGGAGGGATTACTCCCCCTGCACCTTTCTTTCCATAAGCTAATTTGGGTGGAATGATGAGTTCCCGTTTTCCACCAACTCTCATATTTTTTACGCCCTTATCCCAACCCGGTATAACCTGTCCTACTCCAAGAGTGAACTCAAATGGCTTGCCCCTATCAACACTGGAATCAAATTTTTTCCCATTTTTTAGCCAACCAGTGTAATGAACCAAAACCTTGGAGTGACGAACGGCCCTCTCTCCATCCCCCTCCACTATAATGTTTTTAATGACGCCTAGATTACTATTTGCACTCACAGTATCCCCGGGGATCGACAAAATCATTGCAAAGATAAAGATAGAACTAAATAGTTGTTTGTTCGACATAACGTAAATTATCCGTTTTATTTAATTAATGACTTTTCACTTAAGGCTAATCTCTAATGAGATCGATTTAGACTTAAAAGTAAAATCTACTACACCGATGGCGGCACCACTTGCAACCTCTGGCAAAGGCCGCGTAATATCTATGGATATAGCCAGGTCCTCTTTTTTAATGCTAACACCCGATGTCCGGAACTATCTACGAACATCACTTTAGCTAGTTTAATTCAGGTAAACATAGAAATTCAAGTGCAGCCATGGATTTTGATCTTTCTCTTTTTATCGAAGCTTTGCCGGCTCTACTTGACGGCGCCCTTCTTACGTTTCAACTGACGATTGTTTGATACCGGGGTGTGATAGCCACACTCCGGTCTCATTATGGCAACATAAGCATAATAGGTTTGCAACGAGGGAATATGTCTCCAGTATTTTGACTGCTATTTAACTTTTTAAAAGAATGAGAGTTTACCGGTAAAATTAATCAGTAAACCCTTTTAGTTGCGGTTGGTAAGTGCAGTGCTGCCACAAGGTAAAATGATTACTATCGTGCTGCCTGAGATTTCTTGTGCGGATTTTCTGAGTGACTGATCAAAAATTTCCTACCTCTATGGTAGTGCTTGTTTGCGGCACGACAATTTTACTGCTGTCGTTTGGTCTAAGGCAAAATCTCGGCCTTTATATGTGGCCGATGAGTACAGACCTCGGTTGGGGACGGGAGGTTCTCTCTTTCGCAATTGCGCTGCAAAGTTTGATATGGGGAATTGCAACACCATTAATGGGGTTTCTTGCTGATCGCTTTGGTCCAGCAAAGGTGGTGGCCGCGGGTGGGTTGTTATACTCATGCGGCCTTTACATATTATCCAACGCATCGTATCCGATCGACGCCACCATTGGTATTGGGGTATTCACGGGTTTTGCCCTTAGCATGACTAGCTTTCCTATTATCCTTTCGGTGATAGGCCGCCGTTACCCGCCGTTAAAGCGAAGCTTAATTCTGGGAATCGCAACTGCCGGTGGTTCCTCAGGTCAGTTGTTCCTAGTACCACTCGGCCATTGGTTAATTGGCGATGTTGGTTGGATACAGTCGCTGATTTTTCTCGCGATTTTATCCACCCTCATAGTTCCCTTATCCGTCGCGATGGTGGGTGGCAATCAACGCGACGACGACGATTACGCAAATCAAACATTTTCTGATGCGATACTCGAGGCTAGAACCCATAGTGGATACATTTTGTTGACCACCGGGTATTTCGTCTGCGGTTTTCAAACAATGTTCATCAGCGCACATTTACCCGCCTATTTGACCGACCTCGGTCAGCCAAGTTGGACAGGTGCAATGGCCTTGACGCTAATCGGAGGGTTTAACGTAATCGGATGTGTTTTATGGGGGAAATGGGGGGACACCAAATCTAAAAAGAACTTACTGGCGTTACTTTATTGTCTGCGTGCTATCGTTATGTTTGGCTTTATCTTGATGCCGATCACGCCTACGTCGTTGATTATCTTTTCCTCGCTCTTAGGTATGTTGTGGCTCGGAACAGTACCGTTGACTACCGGTGTCGTAGTACAGATATTCGGCACGCAATATATGGCTACCCTCGTCGGCTTTACATTTGTCAGTCATCAGATTGGCAGCTTTCTCGGTATTTGGCTTGGTGGTGTCGTCTATGACCTGACCGGTAACTATGACTACATTTTCTGGGGTGGTGCCGTTTTAGGCCTGATTGCAGCAATCATTCATGTCCCTCTTGACGACAAACCGCTAGCAAGAATTGCTTCTTCAGCCATCAGGACGGCTCGCTAAATTTTGGTTGTTGGAACAGTATTTACAATTTTATCTTACTACCTGCGATGCACTACTGACGGGTTGAAATCCTGGTTCATAGTGCGGTCCGCTCATAGTACCATCAACTGCCATACCAATAATACTATGCGACAGATCTTTAAGTGCCAGGAAAATGACATCCTCATCTTCTGTTGCGACAATGGAATGGGGAGCATTGGCGGGAATAAAGATTAGTGCCCCTTCCTGTGCTATAAATTCTTTTCCACTAATCACTCCTTTGAGGGTGCCCTTAACAACAAAATTGAATTGCTCATTCGGATGGGTATGCATGCGAGATCCTGTTCCCTTAGGTTTATGTATATACCCTACGAGCATACGTTCCCCTTCAACCACACCCCCTCTAGATGTTGAATAACCCGGCCCAGCATCAATGCCTTCCAATTCTCTGATCGCAAAGCAATACTCACCGTTTTCCGCCTTCACCGCACCTTCCGTTTTGGTTTCAGTCTGCGTCGTTTTTATACTCATCCCTAACACTCCCTATTTATTTCAAAAGGTAGCAAGAAGATAAAACCTAGTTCAACTTAGTGGCACTCTAATTTCAAATCCCCCAACCTACTCGACAATCACGGGATTGTCATTTTTAAGAAATTTTCTAAGCCTACCATAGTTGCTGCCGCATCTTTCTTACAATACTTGTAATTGATGCAACGGTTGCCGTTCTTTCGTCTATTCACATCCAACGAGCCGTTAAACTCCACCATTGATAGCTTTTTGTACAAAAAAAGGGGCAAAAAAAACTTTTTATATTTGGGATTTAAATCATATACTAACCATAGTTCAAAGTGCCTCGGAAAAACCCAAAGACCTATCCAAAATAAGCTTATTTTGTCACCCCTGTTTTACTCTGAGTTTATTAATAAAGAAATATGAAGATGAAACGACAAAACCTCCATTTTGGGTTTCTTAATGTGGGACATTTGTTAGATCACCTCTTCATGCTAATTTTCGCAACGGTAGCTGCACTTGCTTTAGCCACCGACTGGCAGATGACCTACGCAGATCTTATCCCTTACGCCATGCCGGGTTTTGTAGCCTTTGGTATATGCGCAATACCTGCCGGCTGGATAGCCGATAAATGGCACCGACATGGCATGGTTAGTATTTTTTTTATCGGCATCGGGGTTGCGTCGACCGCAACCAGTTTTGCAAGCACGCCGTTACAGATTGGTTGTGGTTTATTTGTCATCGGTCTGTTTGCTGCAATCTATCATCCTGTAGGCATCGCGATGGTGGTACAAGGCCGAGTCAAAACCGGTATGCCACTAGCGTTAAATGGCGTTTTTGGGAATATTGGCGTTGCGGCAGCGGCCCTAATCACTGGAATTATAATTGATACCTTTGGCTGGCAGGCAGCTTTCCTTGTACCCGGTGTAATCTCTGTCGCGATCGGTTTTGCTTACGTGATTTTTACACGGGCGGGAGATCTCGAATCCTTGTATCCAAACGAAATATCAAGTGATGCCGCGAGAACATCGAAGGTTGAAATTGACCGAACAATCTTGGTTCAGGTCTTTTCAATCATCTTCTTCACTACGGCTATGGGCGGCTTGATATTCCAGAGTACAACCTTCTCTCTACCGAAGATCCTAGACGAGCGTCTGAACGATTTTACAACAAATGCTACCGAAGTAGGCGCCTGGGCTTTCGTTGTCTTCACCGTGGCTGCTTTCGCCCAGCTCGTCGTGGGTTATCTAGTGGACCGGCATTCGGTGAAGCTGGTCTTTTCTATCATAGCTGGATGCCAGGTGGTCCTGTTCGCCTTGATGATGAACCTCGACGGTGCAGCTGCTCTAATCGTTTCGATTGGCTTTATGTTGATGGTGTTTGGCCAAATTCCTATCAATGACGTGCTCATCGGGCGGGTCGCAAAAAGTGAATGGCGGAGCCGCGCCTTTGCCATACGCAGTTTCATCACCTTTACTGTAATGGCTACCTCAATTCCTTTAATCGCATGGCTTCACGAAACTTGGGGCTTCTCCGCCCTTTTCTTGGTACTTTGCATTTGCTCTGCCCTTATTTTTAGCGCTGTTGTTATGTTGCCCAAAACCGAAGTGGTAATGAGAGTTTCAACAAAATAATACGGAGGCCTACCTTCATAGTGTCGACTTCAAATTGACTTGAGATCAAAGTTATTCAGGGAACCTCATGTTTCCAAACTTAGGCAGAAATATATTCACCCCGGAAGAAACAACTACCTAGATGTTACCATCTAAAAATTTGAAAATTGTAAGAAGAGATTGGTTGCGTGAACCCTTGATTTTGCTAATTAAGGAACTGCCGCTAGATAAATTGAAATTAAACCTCCCATAGTTGATGTGATAATATACCAACCCTATCTTCAATGACCTGAGCAACATCCAAACACATCGTCTCATGGTAACGACGCCCGATTAACTGGACGCCCGTTGGTAGTCCATTGCTTATGCCAGTAGGAACGGATGCCGCCGGCAAACCCAAGAAATTAGCGGCAATGAGCCACCTTTGAGCCTCTAGTATTTGTTGGTACCGTTCATTGCTTTCTTTATCTTCTTGGGGACCTATGGGGGGTTCCAGAGAGACAGGCGCTAGAATTAGCGGATAATCTTCCATTATTATCGACCATTGTTGCAGTACTTCAATGCGCCTGGCTAATGCCTTTACGTAGTCTTCGAGTGTAGCATCCGGATATTTGCTCAATCTAAAATTGATAACTGAAACGATGTCTTCAGAACCATAGTCCTCTATCATTTCTTTCTGCATTACACGAATATCGGTGAATAATAATGTACCCCAAAGTTCTAACATCTCCTCCACAGAAGGAAGTTTAACTGCGTCCACCTGGAAACCGGCATCGGATAAAATCCCGGCTGCGGTGTCGATTGCTTGCTTGACCGAAATATCGACTTTGTCACCTAACTGCTCGGGTTACGCGATACGAAGAGTTGGGTTTTCCGGCATCGAAATTTCAAGCGGAGGGCTCCAGAGTGGATCCAAGATATTTCTGCGGGACATGACATCGAAAGCAAGGCACACATCTGCAACGCTACGTGCAATCGGCCCTTGTACCGCCATTAGTTGAAAACTTATGGGACGGGAGGCTCCGATGGACGGGTTAAAGTTAGGAACACGGCTAAAGCCTGGTTTGATAGTTGCCAGTCCGCAGCAATAACTTGGATAACGGAGAGACCCCCCAAGGTCGTTGCCGTGTGCAATTGAGCCGATACCCATGGCAACTGCAGCGGCTGCCCCACCACTTGATCCCCCAGGTGTACGTTTCGGATCCCACGGATTATTAGTTGAGCCCCGAAGAGGGTTGTCAGTAACCCAACGTAGGCCAAACTCTGGCATATTGGTCTGACCAATGATGATTGCCCCTGCCTCCTTAAGAGATCTAACAACTGGAGCATCGCCAGGTGCCACGTTGTTGAGAAAATGTGACACTCCAAGGGTAGTCGCCTTACCTTCTAGATCAATATTTTCTTTCAGGGTAATTGGAACACCATATAGAGGACCCGGGTTAATCCCATTCGACAGGGCTAGGTCAGCTTCTTTTGCAGCATCTAATGCTTCTTTGGTAAGGTCCACTGTTACCGCATTGAGGTCCGGATTAACACTTGATAATCGGGCCGCGGCAGATTGAACAACCTCAAGGCAGCTATATTTTCCTTCCCGTTTTGCCAACGCCGTTTCACAGGCACCCAGCCGCCAAATTTCCTCTGTCATACATAATTCCCGTATTTATTTCTAATCAAAAAGACAACAAAATCGAGATACAAATATATACGAAATCACACCAATTATTTAAGCTACATGAAACCGACCCATATCAGAATTATGATTTTTTTCTAATCGCTATTTGTATAACCCGGCAACAGACGTCTAGCTATTGACGGTTGCTCCGGATCAATTTGATATTCTTCACAGAACTTAAGAAGATCCGTTTCATTGCCAAGAAGGAAATCCAATACACCTCCTAAAAATTCCTTTTCGTGAACGGCTTGTCTGAAATCTGTCGGCGTTATTCCCGTTATTGACATGAACCTGCCTTGAAGAACTTCATCAGCAAGAACAAATTGTAACACCTCAAGAGCTAATGTTTCTGCTTCATCGCTATTTTTTATAGATCCCCGGGTCATTCTTGAGATTAATCCTTGGAAAAATCAAGCTGTAGGCACAACATGAAAACACCATCGCTGACAAGAAGGGGGCAAAGAAAACGCTTTTACCGTCATAAACGACTTCCGAACACAACTGAATACTAGCCTTGGCATGTTCACATTTTCTCTTCTCTCTGGATAGGCATGTCATTGGTTGGCTCACGCCCAACCCTAGTCTATCATTGCTGTGAGATAGAACCCAAATCGAGGAGATCGTCAAACATGACCATGATGAGTATCGGACAACCAGTCCGACGGGGGGAAGATGAGCGGCTACTTCGAGGTCACGGCCGCTACACTGACGATGTCGATGCGAGCAAGCAGGCTCGAGCTTTTGTTCTCCGATCGCCTCACGCCCATGCTGACATCCTCGCTATAGATACCTCGGCAGCACGTTCAGCTTCAGGTGTATTGGCCATCTTCACAGGACAGGATCTCGACGACCGTGGGCTCGGCACCTTGAAACCGATAATGCCCAGTAAACGCAGTGACGGTTCTCCGGGTTTCGTGTGCACACAACCCCTTCTCGCCCAAAACCGGGTCCGCTTTGTCGGTGAAGCCGTGGCCTTTGTAGTTGCCGAAACTGCTGAACAGGCGAAGGATGCCGCTGAAATGATTACCGTCGATTACGCAACTCTGCCAGTTGTAGTAAGAGTTGACGATGCCCTTACTTCTGATGCGATAGCAATCTGGGAGGATAACCCCGGTAACGAGGCCTTTACCCATGAAGTGGGTGACGCAACTTCCGTTGACGCCGCCTTCAGCAAGGCTGTTCATATCGTTCGGCACCGTGTTTGCGTAAACCGAGTAACAGGCAATCCCATGGAGAACAGGGGTTGTATCGCGGAGTACGATGCCTTCGAAGATCGATACACGTTAAGAGCAACCATCCAATCAGTGCACGGCATCAGAGCTATTCTTGCTGGACAAATTTTCAATCAACCGCAAAGCAAGTTCAGAGTTATCTGCGACAATATGGGCGGAGGATTTGGAACACGTGGCGGATGCCATCCAGAATACGGGTTATCACTTTGGGCGTCGGAAGTGCTCGGCCGTCCCGTCAAGTGGATCGCGGAACGATCGGAAGGTGTGATGACCGATGAACAGGGGCGCGGCGGCCTTGTAGATGCTGAACTGGCACTCGACGAAAACTATAGATTTCTGGGACTTCGAACCCATACGAAGGTGGCGATTGGCGCCTACTTCACGTCTGATCGCAATATCGGATCAACAATCGCGGGTTTAGGCGGACTTGCAGGAGTATACATGACGCCTGCAATTCACGCCCGCGTCACTGGTGTGCTCACTAATATTATGACACTCGCTCAATACCGAGGGGGTGCAAAGCCCGAACCATGTCACATAATCGAGGTAATGGTTGATCAGGCCGCTCGTGAATTGGGAATTGATGCTGCTGAGCTTCGTCGGAGGAATATGATAACACCCGCAGACATGCCATTCCGGACCGCCCTCGGGTACTTATATGATTGTGGTGAATTCTCCAAGAACCTGGATGATTGCCTGGAGATTGGGGATTACGAAGGCTTCAAATCGCGACATCAGGGTGCACTGAAGAAAGATAAATATCGCGGCATCGGCATGTCCAACACCATATCCGGCGTCGCACAGGTTAATTTTGAACACGCAGAGGTCCGCTTTGATAATGCCGGAGGCATCACACTCCTCTGCGGCGCCATGGACCATGGACAAGGCCACCAGACTACCTTTCGTCAAGTCCTCTCCGACAAACTGGGAATTGATGCAGACCTCATCGAATACCGCTACGGCGATACCGACAAGGTGACCACAGGCGTTGGTACCTTTAATGCTCGCTGCGCCGTGCTCGCTGGTTCTGCAGTCGTCCAGGCCGCAGAGAAAATTATTGATAAAGGAAAACGGATTGCAGGCCATATGCTGGAGGCTGCGGACAGTGATATAGAATACGGAAATGGTAAGTTTTCCGTGATTGGAACGGATCGATCCTTGGAGATTTCCGAAGTGGCGAAGGTCGCGTTTCAGAAGGCAAAACTGCCACCTGACATCGAACCAGGCCTCTATGAGCATGGCGATTTTGGCAGTGATGCGGGGCCGGTCTTTCCAAATGGCGCCCACCTTGCGGAAATAGAAATCGACGCCGAGACCGGCAAAGTAGAACTGATAGGCTATTTCTGCGTGGACGATGCCGGAACCATCCTCAATCCACTTCTATTCGATGGGCAGGTCCACGGTGGGATAGTCCAGGGAACAGGCCAGATATTGATGGAAGACGTTAACTACGATCCTGAAAACGGGCAACTCCTGTCCGGCTCCTTTATGGATTACGCGATGCCACGTGCCACAGATTTCTGCCATTTCGAGCTCGTTACCAATGAAGTACCCACAAAGCACAACCCACTAGGTGTTAAGGGTGTAGGCGAAGCTGGGACAGTTGGATCGATGCCCGCGGTAATGAATGCCGTCAACGATGCCCTTCACCGTATTGGTGCACCGCAGGTGGAAATGCCGACCACCGCTGAAAGGGTTTGGAAGGCGGTTCAGGAAAGAAGTGGCATTTGACGTAGTAGGTGGGAGATCATTTTAATTTATATCCCGATCGAGAAATTCGGCGATGATCGGATTTACTAATTTAGGATGGGAAACAGGTAACATATGACCACAGTTGGGAATATCCAGAACCTCCAGGTCAGGTAGGTTAATTTTCAACAACTCCACGATCTCGCTGATTTCTCTTCTCGTGTCAGCACCCTTTAAGACGAGCGTACGGCCCACAAACTTCTGCCATTCGGAGATATCGTCTTCACATCCAAGTACGGCATCCCACTCGTAGAGAATGGGCTTTACCATCTCAGTCAGGTTAGCTCTTTGTTGGTTGGAGAGTAATTCCCAGAAACCCTCTGAATTCCAGTAGTCCACGAAATGTGCCGCGACTTTCGTCCATTCACCGACATTGCCGAATTTTTTTACAAACTCACCCAATACCTTAATTTCACGATAAGCTTCTATACGACCGTGGTCGTTAAGCAAATAAAATGGGTTCGGCTCAATCAATATAAGCCTCTTCACCCTTTCATTCAGATTGAGTGCCGCCTTCATGGCGACTGAGCCTCCAAATGAATGCCCAACTAGTCTCACGGGTTCCTCAAACATTTCCGCGATAGCAATCACGAGGATGGCCTGATCTTTCAGTGTCTGCCTCTTGTTTTTTGGCCATGGACTGGTTTCTCCATAACCAAATAAATTAACCGAAAGCATCCTATAGCGATCGGAAAGTGCGCCTACGAGTTTCCCCCACTGTCTATTACCGCTTCCACTGCTGAGGATCAGAATTACAGGTGGACCTTCACACACATCCATATAATCAACAGTAAATTCACCGCATGTGATTAGGGGCATAGCATTTCTTTATTACTTGGATAAAATCCGAATATCCACCACAGGAAAAAACTGTCACTATTCGAATAAACTATATAGGCATTAGTTCTAAATATTATTACACCAAGTATTTTATTTATATGTATATATTTTTCAGAGCTTTCACTCTAATCTTGTTAACGCTTACACTTGTCTCGTGCCAAACGAATAAAATCTTTGATCAAGGTTTTTCCCCAAGGGAAAAAACAACAGAGAAAAAGCGCAAGAATACCTTGAACCGCAGTGTCACCTGGAACCAGGGACAAGAGGAGATCGAGGCGAATAAAAGACATCTTCAAATTAAGCTGGACGGAGGCGACGCCCGCCACCTACTGGAGCGCTCTGGTATTGGCGCCCATCCGTCGGAGATTGCTGCTTTAATGGGTATGACCCGTTCAGAAGCCATTAGCAAAATCATAAGTGAATTCTCTCATACAACGTCCCTTCCGTTGCCGTCATTCATTAACTCGAGTCTGGCTCCTTATTGGATCAGATACGACTACGATGAAAACAAACGCGAGGGATTTCGCATGTCTAGGGATCGCGAGATGTCGGAATACCGTCTGTGGTGGATCCGCGAAATGGTCCAAACCCCTTCACCGCAGACCGAACGAATGGTGTTGTTCTGGCATAATCATTTTGTTTCCGGGTATTCGTCCATCCAACAACAATCCATTGCCATTGCCCGCCAGAACATGATGTTCAGATCTCTGGGGATGACAAACTTTCGAACCCTGACCAAAAACATTATTCGCGACCCGGCGATGCTCAACTATCTCGACAACGATCGCAATGAAAAGGGGAAACCAAATGAGAACCTAGGCCGAGAACTTTTGGAGCTTTTCACCCTTGGTGAGGGAAATTACGATGAAAAAACAGTAAAGGAGTCTGCGAGAGCTCTGACGGGTTACTCGGTCAATATCCTCAAGGATTTTTCATTCGAATTGAGAAAGTGGCAGCAGGATGTCGGAATTAAAAACCTATTCGGCCGCACCGGCAACTTCAACGGTGATGACCTCGTGGATATAATTCTTGAGCAGCCAGCTGCCGCAGAATTTGTTGCTCGAAAATTCTGGCGGAATTTTGTTTCGGAGACCTTTGGTGAGAAAGCTGAAATATCCGCAATTGCAGATAGGTTCCGCGCCAGCGACTATGATTTGAAAACGCTCTATCGGGCAATTTTTACGACACCGTCTTTCTGGGATCCGCGCATAAGAGGAACAATTGTGAAATCACCCGTCGATATGATTATCGGGACAGTTAGATCAACGGGTTTTCTACCTGCCGACTGGACGTCTATTCCCTCAAAACTGGAAAAACTTGGACAGCACCTCTTTGAGCCACCTAATGTAGCGGGCTGGCCCGGAGGATCTAGATGGATCACGCCTTCCGGGCTTCTGTCGCGACGCGACGCCATGATGCGTTTTTTTAACACTCAGGGAGATGGTGTCCGCTCCATGATAGAGATGTCTGGTTCCGGCGTAATGGGACAAGAAAACAATATCACCGTCCGGTATGGCGGGGAGAATTTTCAGGGTCCCCCAAAATTCCTGGTAAAACTGTATAAAGAAAAAGGCGGCCGGAAGATCGTATGGCGCAGCGATATTCTCACTGCTATTGGCGGTCATGACACAGAATTAAATGGCCGCATTAAAGACGACGCCAGCATCCCCTGGCAAACTATGGTTCTGGATCTAAACTATCGCGGGAAATTCAAGGAAGTGTCAGTGGAGTTCATCAACGACCACTGCTGCGGTCCCGGCGGTTCTCAAGGCGGTGATAGAAATTTCTTCGTCGACTGGGTCGGAATTGGTCAGAAGGTCTATCTGGCTAGCAAAGGTCATCAGAGGTCCGGATGTATGCCTAAAAAAAAATCAAGATCTGGGCGTCTGTATTGCAGGGGTGACGTTGTCATGAACGAGCCAATATCCCTTTCAACTACTGTCAAACTTCCGGAAAGACCAAAAAATCATCTCGTCGTAGAGCGAGTTGCATTGGACTGGCTCAACAAATTTGATCCTGATAAAAACTATCAGGAATTCTCCATTTCCCTTTTGAACCCAAGTTTTAACAATATCAGGCTTCAGGGGATGAAAGCTCAATTTGTTCGCCGCGGGGACGGCGACATTCATCTCACCATTGATAGCCGTCATTGCCATCCCGATTGTTTAGAAGATAACTGGCCGAACAGCGCCCAATTGAAAAAGAATAGGTCAACACGTCTTATAAATATTTCTCTTACCAGCGAATATCGGACAAGACACGAAAAGCATTACCAGGAGCTTACCATTGAGCAAACAGCGTTCGTAAACGCAATCTGGGCATCATTCCCGCAACTTCTGCAGGAAATCAAGAAAGGCCGCCGATGGCGTAGAAACGGTAACAAACGTTATCCTGGTTGGAAGGAAACCATCGATTACATTCTGCGGACACTACCCCAAACGCGTCACGTAAAAAATAGCGTTGAAAAACCTCTTATCGTTCTCCCTACCGCTAGCCGCCAAGGTATGATGATGATGATGGCATCTGCACGGACAGAACCCCCTAACCCCGCAGGAAGACAACCTATAGTTACTTCATCTCAATGGAATATTCTGGCAAACCCGATTCTGAAGTCTTCCAAACCTTCAGAGATACTACTTGCGCTGGCACCTGTCGTTGCATCGCCTGACGAACGGGCAGTCTCGAAGCTGATCAACGACCCAGTGTTCAACCTGAAATAGGGGAATAATCGATGGATAGACGCACCCTTCTGAAAGTCATGCTTAACAGCATTGTTATTCCCGTGGTCCCTTTGAAAATCGCAAAGGCCTATGCAGATAAAGGCCGTCGGTTGATCCTTGTTGAACTTTCAGGTGCGAACGACGGTCTTAACACGGTCGTTCCGATAAGCGATCACCGTTACCGTGAACTTCGCCCGAATATCGGGCTAAAGCCATCGGAGGTTTTTGACATCGGAGACGGAATAGCCCTCCACTCAGCCATAAAAAACCTTGATAAAATTTGGCAGGATGGTGAATTGGCAATCGTTCAGGGCCTTGGCTATCCGGGTGCAAACCGTTCCCATTTTAAGTCAATCGCCCTCTGGGAAACAGGCGGTGACGGCAATGGGAGCCGCCGCACAGGTTGGCTGACTGATGACATCGAGAACATAACCGCTTCAGGTGGGGTAGATGCCCACGGTATCAGTCTTGATGGTGGCATGGGCGTCTTTGCGTCCCCTGGAGGCCTGTGGCTGTCTATGGCATCGGCACAGGAGTTCAGCCGGCTTT
>Ga0115002_10004102_pt1 | contig 17829 bp, 15 predicted proteins | sample ArcticOcean_MG_C_8_FD_89576 | JGI IMG/M metagenome (GOLD analysis project Ga0115002, IMG submission 89576) | Marine microbial communities from western Arctic Ocean - ArcticOcean_MG_CB11_86 | ecosystem: Environmental > Aquatic > Marine > Oceanic | place: Arctic Ocean: Canada Basin | collected... | reverse complement strand
GGCTACTCCAGTAGCATGCTGTTTCCGTTTTGATGCACGATTCTGGAGAAATCTAATGGTATTCACACTTTGGCTGCCCATTCTGCTATGTGGGGTCGCACTCTTCTTCGCAAGTTTCCTGTCCTGGATGGTTTTGCCCATTCACAAAAAAGACTGGGTGAAGATGAACAATGAAGTCGACTTCATGCAGAAAGTTCGCGAACTCGACATTTCCATTGGCAGTTACACTTTCCCCGGTTGGGATACTCCCGATGAGATGAAGTCAGAAGAGTTCCAGAAGAAGTTCGAGAAAGGACCGTGTGCATTATGACGGTCTATCCAACGATCAGTATGGGAAAGAACCTCGGACTGACATTTGCTTATTTTTTGGTCTGCAGTTTTTGTATCGGCTACCTCACTACGATGGCGTGTGAGCCCGGCGCCGAGTTTATGGACGTCTTTCGCTTTGTCGCCACGGCAGGTTTGATGACCTATCTCGCTGCGATCATTCAGCATTCGATTTGGTTTCACAATCGGATTATTGGACATGTCATCGAATCGCTAGCCTACGCGATTATCACTGCAGTTATTTTCGCATCCCTGTGGCCTGCCGCAGCCGCATAGTTTGACTTGTACCCTCATACAACACTGTACCCTCATACAACACTGTACCCTCAAACAACACAGTACCCTCAAACAACACAGTACCCTCAAGCAACGCAGTACCCTCAAGCAACGCAGTGCCCTCAAACAACAAGGTAAAACCGTGCGCCTAACTCAGCTCGTTTACTCACTGCTGTTCGTGTTTCCTTTGTTGTGTACAACGGTTCGCGGTGAAGAACAGTATCCACTCGCTTTTGGGCGTATGCTACTGAGCGAAGAGTTCTTCAGCGAAGGTGCCGACATTGGTGACATTGACGGCGACGGCAACAAGGATGTTGTATCGGGACCCTATTGGTATGCGGGGCCACGTTTTACGGAACGTCATGCCTACACGGCTCCAAAACGGTTTCCCATTAAAGGGTACTCGACTCACTTCTTCACATTCTGTGACGACATCAACGGCGACGGCCGAGTGGACATTCTTACGATCGGAATGCCGGGACAACCGGCGTATTGGTACGAGAACCCTCGCGAGCCAAACAGTAATTGGACTCGCCGCGTGGCGATAAATGGTGTCGGCAACGAATCCCCGCACTATCTCGACATCAACGACGACGGCTTCAAAGAAATCGTATGCATCGTCGGCGGCGCCTATGGCTATGCGGGTGCGAAAAACAAAACGGACAATGGCACTTGGGAATTCACTCCGATTACTCCCAATGGCAACTACGGTCAATTTACTCATGGAATGGGAGTGGGGGACGTCGACGGTGATGGTCGTTTGGATCTGTTGGAAACAAATGGATGGTGGCGACAACCGCAGGACGCGGGTGCATTGTTTGAGTTCCATCCATTTCGGTTTGCGCAGTCGGGTGGCTCGCAGATGCACGCTGTCGACATCGATGGCGACGGCGACAACGATATCGTCTCGGTGCAAAACGCGCACGGTTACGGACTGACGTGGTTCGAGCGACGAGGTGAGAAGGACGATTTTCTCTTCGTTCCTCACCAGATCATGACCGACAAGCCAGAATCGAATTCAGCGGGAATCGCGATTTCCCAAATGCACTCGCTGGCCGTGGCCGACATGGATCAGGATGGCGACTTAGACCTAGTCACTGGGAAACGTTATTGGGCACATGGAGGTGGCGACCCCGGTTCGCAACAGTTACAGGTACTCTATTGGTTCCGCAACAAGCGAGTTGGAAACACGGTTGTTTTCGAGCCACACTTGATTGACGAGCGATCGGGAGTGGGGACTCAGCTGACGGTGGCAGACATCACTGGCAATCGTACGCCAGACATCATTATCGGCAATAAACTCGGCACGTTCGTTATCGACAATCTTGGACACTCGAAAGTGGCACCGCCGGAGCTTAGCGAGCTCAAGAAGCAAACCGGTACGGGATTGTTTGCCAACCACGTGCGAACCACCGATCCGTTGACTCCTGCAGAGGAGCTGAAGTCGTTTGTAGTTCCGGCTGGTTTTGAAGTTCAATTGGTAGCGGCAGACCCCGATATCGCCAAGCCGATGAACATGGCGTTCGACTTACGCGGGCGATTGTGGGTGAGTAGTAGCCTTGAGTATCCGATTCCAGCCAAAGACGGCACCAAAGGTCGAGACACGATCAAAATACTCGAAGATACCACCGGAGATGGTCGAGCTGACAAAATAACTACGTTTGCCGACGGGCTGAACATTCCGATCGGATTGTATCCTTACAAAGACGGCGTCATCTGTCACAGTATTCCAAACATCTGGTTCCTGCGTGATACCGACGGTGACGACGTGGCCGATGTTCGCGAGAAGCTGTTTGGTCCAATTGGATTTGAACGGGATACGCATGGGATGTGCAACTCGTTCACGCGCGGGTACGACGGTTGGCTTTACGCCTGTCACGGTTTCAATAACCACACGACTTTGGCTGGCACCGATGGACACCAAATTACAATGCAGTCGGGCAACACATTTCGGATGAAACTCGACGGCACCCGAGTGGAGCATTTTTCCCATGGACAAGTGAATCCATTTGGGATGAGCATCGATCGTTTCGGCGATATTTTCACTGCCGATTGCCACACGAAGCCGATCACTTTAATCATGCGTGGTGGACACTACAACAGTTTTGGCAAGCCGCACGACGGCCTTGGATACGTTCCCGACGTAATGGAACACTTGCACGGGTCGACGGCGATCGGCGGCATCGCACTCGGCGAAGCAACGAATTTCCCGCGAGTCTATCGCAACAGTTCGTTTGGCGGCAACGTCGCAACCTGTCGTATTAACCGCAATTCGATCACGCGACATGGCTCGACTGTACGGGCCATCGAAGAACCGGATTTTCTCACCTCTGGCGATCCTTGGTTCAGGCCCGTCGATTTGAAAGTAGGGCCCGATGGCGCACTTTACGTCGCCGATTTCTACAATCGAATTATCGGTCACTACGAAGTTGGTCTCGACCATCCCGGCCGCGATCGAACGCGGGGAAGGATCTGGCGAATCGTCGCGACTGACGATACCGGTCGTCGCGATGGAAAGCTCGATAAGCCAGATTCACTAACACCAGCAAAGGCAGTTGAATCACTTTTTGCTCAACTGAAATCGCCCCTTGCTTCGCGACGAAATTTGGCGGCGGACAAATTGAGTGACGTTCACGTTGATGCTTCCATCGAAATGGCTCGGCGGCATTTGCATAATTCCGACAACGCCCACCAACGACTCCATTCGTTTTGGATTTTGCATCGCCTGAACAAGTTGACGGTCGCTGACTATCAGGCCGCAGCGGGCGACGAGAATGACGAATTGCGGTGTCATGTCTTTCAAAGCTTAGCCGATTCGGTTTTGCCCGAGGAGCAAACGGCAACGTTTGTCGCTCTTGGTCTGGCAGATAAATCGCCGATGGTGGCCCGCATGGCCGCCATCGCTGCTGGTCGCTACAGTAACTCGAAAGTCACTCTCGCGCTAACAAAGAGATTTCGGGATTGCCCTGCAACTGACGTTCATCTCAAGCATGCGATCCGAATGGGCTTGAGGGATCAACTCCGGAACGATGAATTGTTTGCGACGCTCAGCAAAAATGTGGCGAAAGAGGATGCCCCTATGTTGGCCGATTTGTGCATGTCACTAAAGACGCCAGCTGCGGGTAAGTTCATACTCGATAACATCGGGGCATTAGCTGATGTCGGTAGCGACAGGATTGCAGAATACCTAACCTTCGCCGCTCAATATAGCTCGGCAGAAAACGTGGCCGGAGTCGCAAAAGTCGCTCGTCAGCAGTTGGGCGGCGACACCGATTTTCAAAAGAAGTTGCTCGACGCGGTTAGCGCGGGAGTGGTCCACGGAGGCGGAGATCTGCCGCCAAGTCTGCGACAGTGGGCGGCGGATTTGGCCAAGACTCTACTTGGAAATATTGATGCAAGCAGCGATAAAGCGGAAGAGATCGGTTGGTCTTTTGTCCCCGTTCCAGGGACACCCAACCGAGGCAATCCGTGGGTCAAGTCGACGAAACGAACTTCGTCGGACGGAATGAAAGAGACGCCTTTGATAAGTAGCTTTCCAAACGGCGAACAGTGGACAGGGACATTTCGCTCGACTCCATTTCCGTTGCCTGCGTCATTAAATTTCTACGTAGCAGGGCACGATGGTGAGCCAAGCAAACCGTTGCAAGGCAAAAACTACATCGAACTGAAGGACGCGCAAACTCACGAATTGCTGAAGCGGTGGAGTCCGCCGCGAAATGATGTCGCTCAGAAATTCGACTGGAAAGTGGGTAATCTCGCCATCGAGAGCGTCTACTTGGAGTTGGTCGATGGCGATATCGGCAGCGGCTACGCTTGGATGGCTGTCGGACGATTCTCCGTCGCAGGATTGAACTTTGGCGAAGAACGACAGCGGCTATTGACCGCCGCCTCGATTGCGCTGAAATATCAGCTGAGTGAATTTAGGCCGACGTTTGAGGTCATCGCGAAACGGTCGAGCGACGTGTTGATTCAAGCCGAAATGATTAAGGCGCTCGCAGCGTTCTCGGGCGAGACTGGTTTGGCTGCCGTCGCTTTGATACCTGCATTTGCAGGTGCCGAGGCAAAACTGCGCGAGGCGGCAGTTAACGCCATCGTGAATCGCGATACGAAAAGTGCCGGAGAACTCATCTCGTCAGCAATGAAAATCGCCTCGGCAAGCGAGCAAGCTCTGTTGGCTGATACTTTGGTCCGCAATACCGCTGGCGTCGAGTTGCTTTTGGTGGCAATCGAAAAGGGACACGCAAACGCTTCCCTTTTGAATCAGTCCAAGATTAAACAATCTCTTGTTGCAATTGCCTCGAAGTCTCAGAAGAATCGCGCCGCCGAGTTGACTAGGAAATTGCCGAGCGAGTCGGCGGAGTTGGCGAAGTTGATTATCGCGCGTCGAGATACCTACGTTAAACAAGCGGGAGACAAAGTTGCTGGGCTGGCGTTGTTCAAGAAACAGTGTGCCGGCTGCCACCAGATAGCTGGACAAGGAAAACAGGTCGGCCCCAATCTCGACGGCATCGGGAATCGAGGACTCGATAGGTTGACCGAAGACATTCTCGCTCCGAATCGAAACGTCGACGTGGCGTTTCGATCGTCGGTAATCGTCACAACAAAGGGACTCGTCGTCACGGGGCTAGTTAAGCAGGAAGAAGGAGATGTGCTCGTTCTATTTGATAGCAAAGCGGAACAGCGAACGATTAAGAAATCGGACGTTTACGAGCGAACGCCCTCAGTGCTTTCTCCGATGCCGGACAATGTTGGAACGACTCTAAGCGATCAGCAATTTCGCGATCTGCTCGCGTATTTACTCTCGCTGCGTTCCTCTTGACCGGAATGCAGTCGCCTCGATCAATTTGAAACACATTCAATTCGAAACACATTGAAGATACAGATTCAGAAACGGATATTTGGATAATGAAAATACTCGACATTGTTGTGCATCCGCTGATCGGTGGAACTGTTGACGGCGGCTGGCCCGAAGGTCACGAGCCAGAAGACGATCTCCACGCACTCGTGGAGGTGATTGGCGAGGACGGTTTCACTGGTATAGGCAGCGTTTTTACCGATTCGGGGTTAGTCCAGGCTGGCGTCGCGACGTTAAAGCCATTGTGGCGAGGCGAGTCGGCGATTGAGCCCGAGCGAGTGAGTGAGAAACTTCGGCAGAGCTGCTTTTGGAAGGGCAGGGGAGGGACTCTCGAACACGTAATTTCGGGGATCGATATCGCGCTGTGGGATCTCCTCGGCAAAGTCTGCGGGCAACCAGTATCGCGTTTATTGGGCGGATGTTATCGCGAAAAGATTAAGCCCTACGCATCGGTATTGTTTGACGAACCCGACGAGTTAAGAAAAACGCTGGAGGCGACGGTCAGTCGTGGCTTCCGGGCGATCAAGTTGGGATGGCGGCCTTTTGGTCGCCGCGATGGGAAGTTCGATGAACTACTCATGCAAACCGCACGCGATACCGTCGGTGCGGACGTCGAGTTGTTAGTGGATGCAGGTGGCAGCGAGCAATACTGGCCGCACGGATACAAGTGGGCTCTGAACACCGCGCGAATGTTAGCGAATTACGATGTCGGTTGGTTCGAGGAAGCGCTCGCGCCAGACGACATCGAAGGATTTATCCGCTTGCGAGAAAACGCGCCAGTGCCGATCGCAGGCGGTGAAGTGTTGACTCGGCGGCAAGCCTTTCTTCCGTGGATCGAACGCGGTGCATTAGATATTGTTCAGCCAGATGCGACGAAGTGCGGAGGATTGACCGAAGCCAGACGGATTGCTTGGATGTGTGCCGATCACCATTTGCAATTTGTCAGTCACGGCTGGAACACGGCGGTCGGTGTCGCCGCCGACCTTCATCTCGCCGCCGCAATCCCTGTCGCACGATTCGTCGAGTACCTCACCCCAGCGCCGTACATCGAAGACATCCTCGTGACCAAGTTCGAATTAGATGACGATGGCCTGCTGACAATCCCAACTGGACCGGGACTCGGAATCGAAATCGACCGCGCTGCTCTGAAACGCTTCGCGGGCTGAGGCGTGGAACCCACGCATTGATCAAATTGAATTTAACGGAAACTTCATTGCGATTTCAATTTAGCCTCACAACGATCTTGTCGGTCATCACTGCACTCTGTGTGTTGTTGGCACTGCTTGCCTTTGCGATCCAATCCCACGTCCCATGGATGGCCGTTCTCGTGGGCATCTATCTTATCACGCCGTTGTGCGCCTTCTACATTCCAACCAAGCACCGACTGCTGATCACGGCAGCCACTATGGGCATGTTGTTGATCGGCTGCTTTTTTGTCTATCTATATTTCTATCGACAAATGCAAGGCACCGGGCTTCGAGTCGTTGAGTTTCCGCCGTTTGTAATGTTCTCTCTGATGGCCTGGTCGTTAGAGATTGGTGGATGGTATGTCATCCGCCAACTCACTGGAGGTGACGAGCCTACGGAGTTCACCGAAATCCCGCCCATTTCGGACCGAGACAATTAGCGATTATTAGCGTAGATTCGCGGTTTCCTCCCCTAAACCACACGTGCTAGCAACCATTTAGGCTGATCGCTATTTGCGGATATGCCGATAATGACGATAATCCGCCGTGTTTTCTCGTCAAACGATCGATAGTCGTGGTGTCGCCATGAATCCAAAATCTGCCAATCCCGCTGCTACAAAATCTTGGACTCGAGCCTTGGCTTTGATGTCGCGGAAGCATTTTTCGCCCTATAAGGCGTATGTCCGCCGCGAATTGAAGTTGGGTGTTTGTCTCAATCCCAAGGTTGGCACGACGACCTTTCGCAAGGTCTTGGTAGAGGGGATGCAGATCGCAGGCATGAAGCCGATACTCAGTCGACTTTGGCCGCTTAATCTCACGCGACGATACACGACTTCGCCTCCCAACGATATTCTTCACGCCCTCGTCAATGCGCATCAATATCGTTTCCATTGTTTCGTTCGCAATCCGTACGCACGGGTGTTATCCGCGTGGAACGACAAATTTGGAGACGGGCATAAGTCTGGGAAATACGCGCGGAGCATGGTGAAGTTGATTCCCGTCGTGCGACGATTTGCTGCGGAGCAAGGTTTGCCTGGAAGCGAAGAAAACACGCTCATTCCCTTCACGACGTTCCTATCGTATGTCGAATCGCAAGATGAAGGGACGCGCAATCAGCACTGGGATACTCAACGTTCCGTGTTGTTTTCGGATCTGATCCAGTACGATCGCGTCTATACAATGGAAGACGAGTTCGCATTGGGCGTGGCCGATATTCTCGAAGAGATCGGTATCCCACGAAGTTGGGTTGAGAAGAAACTCGAGCGTCCGGAGAACGCTAGTCGGAAGATCAATGAGCCGGTTTACACCGACGAGATCGCCGAGCGCGTTTTCAATATCTATCGCGACGACTTCAGCGAGTTTGGTTATGACATCGATTCCTGGCAGAAACGATAGTCATTCGATTTTGGAGTACTCCGACTTGTCGGAGCTTTCATTTAGTGACCAGTCGGTCAGCAATTCGGCTTTGATTTAGAAAAGCTGGGTCAAGAACCGATTGTCGCCGCCAGCCGAGACGCCCGCTCGCTTATGGTCCGGTGTGTTGGCTTGCGCTTCCACACTGGATTAAAAGGTTTGGGCGTCGCAGCTGACGGCGACTCATCTATTATAGCTTCCCCTGCGGGCCGTCCAGTAAATGAACTGCGGGTATTGCGGTAAGTTCCATGGTGCGAAAGGCTTAGATGGATCGGATTATCTGGCGGGAATGGACAGCGAGCGTCGAATCTTCAATACTAGCCAGCTGAATTATCTGGCGTTGCTTGAATTACAGAGGAATCGAAGGGGAATTGAAAGGGAAGTCGATGGCATTGATCTATAAAGTATTGAGTCGAACGCAATGGGAAGCAGCAGAGGAGAAGGGTGAGTTCACAGGTGCGGAAATTGATATAAGCGATGGCTTCATTCATTTCTCCACAGTCGATCAGGTTGTCGAAACGGTGACCAAGCACTTCGCCGGACAAGCGGATTTGTTGCTCGTTGCCCTTGAGGGCGATGAGTTGGGTGAGCAATTGAAGTGGGAGGAATCGCGCGGAGGAGCGTTGTTTCCGCACCTCTACGCATCGCTTCCCGTTTCGGCTGCCACTTCCGTCGTGCCGCTTCCGCTTGGCGACGATGGCAATCACATCTTTCCCGATGGTTTTAAGTAGAGGATTTCTCCAGTGCAAAACGTCGTCGCCAAAGAACTAGTTTACGAGTTTACTAGACACCGCGAGCCGCTTGCTCAAGTGCAGCCCGGTGAGACGTTGACCGTCGAAGCAGAGGACGCTCTCTCTGGTCAGATTCGGCAGCCGGGAGATCGTCGCGACAAGGAGAAAGTTCCGTTCAGCAATCCGGTCACCGGTCCGATTGCAGTTATGGGAGCGAAGCCAGGCGACACATTGTGCATAAAGATCGAAAGCATCTTACCCCGCGACGGACAATGCGCGACCTACACCGGGAATGTCAAACAGATGGGTGAATGGTTGGGAACCGAGGTCCCACATGGCGCTCACGTCTGTCCGATCCGGGACGGGCTTGTTTATTGGAGCGACGAGTTAACGATTCCCTACGAACCGATGTTGGGTTGCGTTGGAGTCGCGCCGTCTTGGGGCGTGCCAACGACCATTCCAGCTGGGCCACACGGCGGAAATATGGACATAGTGGAAACTCGGCCCGGCAGCACCGTCTATCTTCCCGTATTCGTCGACGATGCGTTTCTTTATCTGGGCGACGCCCATGCGGCGATGGGACATGGTGAACTATCGGCCACTGGCCTGGAAATGGCTTCTGTTTCAACGATCACTGTCGATCTCATCAGGCACCATCAAATCGACATTCCTCGAATCGAAACGCCTACTGAAATCATGACGATCGTTTCGGGCAATCCAATGGAAAGATCCATCGCGGAATCCTACGCGAAGTTGATTTTGTGGATGGAGTCGGACTACGGATGGGATCGTTGGAAAGCCTATGACCTGTTGACTCACGTCGGACAGATCTCCATCGGATACTACGGAATTGGAACGGTGGCTGCCAAAGTTTCCAAGGATTATCTTCAAGTAAAAAATACCGGGAGCGAGTGAAAAAACTTCAACGCAACCTTTCTCTTGGACTTCGTTCTTCTAAGTGTGTAAACGCGCGAACATCGACCGCGGAATGGGCTCCTTTGTAGTTGGGAGCGCCAGTCGCTCCCGTTCCTTGGTCAAACGACTGCTGTCTGATACGATAGTTGTGGTCAACCGGAAAAGACTGACGGTCATCGCGTCTTGAAGCGCCTTCTACTTACGAGTTTATTATGTTCTGTTTCAAATTCAGAGTCGCGCTCTGTCTGGCGCTAGGGTTATGCCATTTTGCCTCTTTCGCTCAGGCCGACGAAGCGAACCCAGGATTGGCTGGTGCGGCAAAACGATTCAAGATAGCGGAACGTGCGTTGAGAGCTGAGACGACTCACGTCGAGCGGGAGAAACTGATCAAACAAGCGATTGCCTTGGCGGAGACCGACATCAAAAGTGTTGAAGGTGAAGAGGTCTTGTTGTGGATTCTTAGTTCGCCGCATAGTTCTCCGAACGTCGTCAGAGCAGCTCAACTGTTGGCGACACATCACACCACTTCCAAGGATTCACTTCGAGCGCTATTGCGATTTTCCCAAAGGCCGCGCGAATCGACTCCCAGTTTGTTCAGTTCATTTAAGACCGCTAATGCTTCGACGGACCATCTCTGGCTCGTGGAATTTTGCGACGCCAATCACACTCGTTCTCTGTTGCTGATTTCGGACGAGATGAAGCTCAATCCGCAACGCATCAACAAATGGAAGTCATCGTTGGGAGAAGCGCTTGCTCAACAGTTGCTCAAAGCCGATTCCGCAACGCTAGAAAAGGCAGCAGGGCAGCAGGGCAGCCGTTTACAGATGTAAGTTTTCGGTTTGGCTCGACGAAGTTTCAGGGAGCGAGGGTAAAGGATTTTGCCGATGCGGCGGTGTTTTCAATCTTGCATACTCGTCTTGGCAAGAAGGCCACGGAATTGGTTGGCGAAACTGTCGACGGAAACAAGTTCGACTTAAGCGACCATCAAGACAAAGTTGTCATCGTCAATTTTTGGGCGATTTGGTGTGCCCCCTGCGTGGCAGCGATCGAGAATGAGAAGGACTTGGTCAATGAAATGAAGGGTCATCCATTTACGCTCGTTGGGGTTAATGCGGACAAAGATCTGAAGGCATTGAAAAAGTTTGTCGAAAATAAGAAGCTAACTTGGCCCAGCATTTTCGACCCAAAATCTAAGCTTGGAATGCGATGGATGGCGTTGTCGTTGCCGACTTATTTCGTGCTGGATAAGTCGCATGTTGTTCGTTACAGGGGTGATAGTTTTGGCGAAGCAGCAGCTGTGGCTCGGTCGTTAGCTGGAGCGGGCGGCGGTATCGGGAACACGGACGCGATCGTCAGTCAGATTTTTAAAGTGTACGACGCAGACAAAGACGGCAGACTTAGTAAAAACGAGCTGTCTGCGGAGTCACAAAAAGCGTTTGGAAATGCCGACACAGACGGGGATGGAACCATCAGCGCCAAGGAACTCGCCAAATACGTAAAGGAAAACGCGACCAGCCAAGAGGTGAAGCCCGACGGGCCGAAGTAGCCGCCCAGTCGAATCGCAGAACTTCCGGAGGTCTGGCGACTTACGTTACGAGATTGGAGTGCGTAGCTGGACTCGCCAGAGCTCGCCAGAGTTCAGGCGGCATAAGAGTGGCGAGTTTCCCGTGCGCCCCCAGAAGTCTGGCGACATCTGCTACGGGAATGCCGGTTAGCACTTCAAACCGGAAGTCTGGCGACTTACGCTGCGAGATTGGAGTGCCGTAGCTGGACTCGCCAGAGTTAAGGCGGTCTAGAGTTTTGCGCGTTTCCAGTGCGCCAGCTAGAAGTCTGGCGACAACTGCTACGGGAATGTCGTTTAGCACATCACTACGGACTCCCTTCGGGATGGGGGATTAAACGTCGCTACGAAGTACTCAGCACGAGCGAATGGCATTCGGTGAGCGTGGGTGGTTCGAGTCGTTGTGCGAAACGTTCGATTACCCGTTGCGGCACGGTGGCGTTTCGATTTTTGTTCTGACGTAAAATTGCTTCGAGGGACGGTTCGAGGTAAACGATCTCGATCTTGGCCTTGTAATCGTGGAACAGATCGATCCATCCCGAGCGGGTTTGCCGGATCAAGTTTGTGGCGTTGAAAGCGAATGAAGTGCCGCTGCGAAGTAGTTCGCGGCAACGCTGTTTAGCGAGCTGAGCGACGGCGCCTTGATTCTCGGTTGGTTCAATATTCAGTTCTCTGCGGATTGAATCGAGGGAAACGACGGGTAGATCGGGTCGATGATTCTTGACCCAAGTGTCTTTACCGCTGCCGGGGAGGCCCGACATCAAAGTGACTGTGCAGGAAAACTGATCGTGCGGTTGGTAGTGTAAGTTGGTGAGTTTTCGTCGGTAGAATAAGAATCGCGCGTGATCACTAACGAATTGAAAGGGCTGGTCGTAGCAGTCATTGTCAATCGCCGCGACTTTCCACAACTCCAGATCTGCTTCCGCGCGGTTGGGCCCGATGCATGTGCGACCGCGATTGTCGGCGATCGCGAAGAGTCCAAGTAGCTTGTTGCTGACCAGCCAAGAAAGATGCACGACTTCATGTCCTGGATCGGGTTTGTCGAGCAAGTAAACGGGGCGTCCATGGAAACGAACTAGGTGGGCAACGGCTTCTCGAGTTGCAAAATCGCAACCTAATTCACGTAACACATTGCGGACAATTCGTTGGCTCCGTTGGGAATGTTTGGGAGAGCGTAGTCGTCCTGAAAGTGGGTCAACGGCGGTCGTCGCCGGTTTACCCGAATCGTGGAAGAGGGCCGTGAGGATGAGAGTTGTCTGTTCTAGCGAGGATAATTCCGACCACTCGTCGAGCTTCGGCAGTTCGCGGCAGACCATTTTTGTATGAGTCCACACATCGCCTTCTGCGTGCCAGTTTTCGTCTTGCGCGCAGGCCGCCATTTCACGGGCCTAGGGTTCATTTTCCGCCCAGGTCAGTATCGCTTCGAGATCGAATTGCAAAAAGTCTTCCCAGTTCATGACCAGATGTCCACGCTGTCTTGTAATTGGTTGGGGACCATTCGTTTGCGTTGCCAATGGTTGCTAAGGTTTACTCTTTCAGTAAACTCGGGTCGCACAAATTTGGCTCTGCCCGTTACTTCGTCACCCATTTCCGTTCTCAGATAGAGACCTTCCATGAGGTCGTCGAGTCGATGAGTCATTGGGTTGTCGAATTCGGAATCAAAGGCGGACGATTGAATCAATGAATTCAGCGTTTCCTTGTCGACGGCGCCGCGATGCACCACGGGTACGGTTTGAACGGTTGTCCGTTCCAGCATTTCTAATCGCCGTTCGAGACTTAAGAAGCACTTTTGTTCTTTGCAATAGACGTCAAACTCAAAAAAGAAATGCGGGAGGGCACGATAGTGAATCGAGTGTTTCGCATAAAGCCATTCCCCGTAAAGAATGTACTGCGTGCCCAGCATGTCTTCGAGCTCTTTTCGCTTTCCGGCAGCCCACTGTTTAAACAAATCGTACTGTGGGTGCATGCCCTCTGTGATTAAATGGCCACGGCACTGCAGCACCAGTTCTCCAGAGTCTCTGAAGTGGATGCCGATGTTCGTTCCGTCGAGTTTCTCTTCCACGATGAGGGACTGGTTGGTGAGGAATTCGTTGGATTCGGTTTCGCCTAAATGTTTATCGTCAGAGGTCCCTGTCGAGCCAAAAAGGTGAGGCGTTCGCGGGTACTTGACGAAATCTCCGCGAGATTCGCCCATGATTGGCTCCTTTCAATAAAGAGTTCTGTACGTTCCATGGACATTCTCGAACGGGAAAGGTTCGATCAATTTGGGTAAAGGCTATCGGGCAACAGCGATTTGGGCACGGGTATCCTGGGTCGAATGTTGTCGTCTTCCGCCGCGGCCGAACAGCGATCTCAGTTGCTCTCAGCGAATGGCGTTGGTACTCTAGACAAGCGACAAACTGTCTCCTTTTTGACGTTTTTGAAATGCCCCGCCAAACTTGGTCGTCTTGATGTTCTCCCTCGCAACCATCGCTAGATCTTACACATTTTCGGCAACGAAGTTCTTGTCGGGTTGTGGTTTGGTGTTTCTATTGGCGATTCAGCCGTCGATTGCAAACTCGGAGCCGGCAAGCGGTGCGATCCCATTGGATGTTTCAGAGATACTCGAAAAGCATTGCAGCGAATGCCATGGGGAAGACGAGGCTGAGCACGATTTGGATTTGTCGAATTTGGTCGGCACTTTGCGAGGTTCTAAGACTGGGCCAGTTATCTCGCCAGCTAGATCGAGCGGCAGTTTACTTATCCAAGTCTTAGCGAAGGACGCGGATCCACACATGCCACCCGAAGGTCAGTTGACCGAGGCCGAGATTGAGAAGTTATCGAATTGGATCGATGGCCTCAAAAGTGACATTGCGGTCGGTCGCTTGAAACTCACTGAGGCCGACAAAGCGTACTGGGCTTTCCAGCCAATGGGCGCTTCGCTTCCCGAGGATGTATTCGATCCAAGTTGGACTGTTAATTCCATCGATCCATTTATTGTATCCAAGCTTTCAAAAGCTGGTCTAAGTCCAAGTGAGCCAGCAGATCGAGCGACTCTCTTACGCCGCGTCTATTTTGACTTGATCGGGTTGCCGCCGACACCTGCCGAAGTTCGAGCGTTTGTAAACTCGAAGCAGGTTGATGCTTACGAACAAGTTGTCGACCGGCTTCTTGTCTCGCCGCGATATGGCGAACGCTGGGGACGCCATTGGCTAGACCTTGCGCGATATGCGGATTCGGGCGGGTTTCATAACGACATCAATCGACCGGGGGCATGGCGATATCGAGACTACGTCATCGATGCCTTCAACCGCGACACGCCGTATTCTCAATTTGTTCGCGAACAGCTCGCTGGCGATGAATTGAAGAATGCGACGGCTCAGTCTTGGATTGCAACGGGTTTTTCTCGCAACGGTCCCAGCAACGAAGACAATATGGGCAAGGGATTTGCGAAAGAGAAATATCGTCTCGACGAATTAGATGGCGTCATCTCGACTACCAGCAATGTGTTTCTTGGGCTCACGCTCGGTTGTGCTCGGTGTCACGATCACAAGTTCGACCCAATCAGTCAGCGTGACTACTACAGTTTTCTCGCTTACTTCAATAGTGCAGAGAAGCAGGAGCTGATGCTCAGTTCGTTCAGCGCGTCGAGCCCAAAACTGATTGCGGCGTCGGCGAAACCGCCCAAAGAAGCGTACGGAATGGTTCTTACCGATCGAGGGAAGAAGTATCGCGAGACGCGACTCTTGTGGCGCGGTGATGTGCGAAAGCAAGGGCCAGTGGTGGCTCCTGCTGTTCCCGCAGTTTTATCGAAAACTGGTTTGAAGGATTCTGAAAACTCCACCCAACCGGAAGATCTGCAGTCGAGCGAAGACTTGTCATTGCGGAGTGATTTGGCGGACTGGATGGTTGCCGCAGAGAATCCGTTAACTTGGCGAGTGATGGCCAATCGGTTGTGGCATTATCATTTTGGTCGAGGCCTCGTGGCGACGCCGAGTAATTTTGGGAAGCTCGGTGCCCAACCTTCGCACCCGAAATTACTCGACTGGCTGGCAATAAAACTCCGCGATGGCCAAAGTATCAAGTCGCTGCAACGGCTCATCGTCACCTCGGCTACGTACCGACAATCGTCTTCCGCAGACGAAGCGGAAACGGTGAAAGGATCCGAAATTGATCCGGAAAACGTATTGTTATGGCGGATGAATCGACGACGTTTGGAAGCTGAGCCATTGCGTGATGCTTTGTTGGCTGTCGGAGCCAATACGAATTTTCGAATGGGCGGCGCGGGAGTGAAGCCGCGAGTTCGCCCCGACCTTCTCGTTGCCAGCCAACGCAATAAATGGCCGACGGTCAAGGCAGATGGCCCTCAGCATTGGCGTCGCAGCGTTTACGTGTACGTCAAACGCCAGCTGCAATTGCCGCTTTTGGAGTTGTTTGATGCGCCGTCGACCACGCACAGTTGCGGTCGACGAGTTCGCAGTTTGGTGCCGACTCAGGCGCTCGTTCTGCTGAACGATGAGTTCGTTCGCGGTCAGGCAATGATCTTCGCGCAGCGGGTGGAGGCTAACGCCGCGGACGATGTGTCCAGCCAGGTCGAGTTGGCTTTGTGGATCGCGCTTTCACGGCAGCCCAGCGACGAACGAATTCGACAAGGCGCCGAGTTTGTCGCGATGCAAACGGATGCCTTAAAGGAAGACGGAGATAAGGAACCGTCGTTGAGTGCTCTACAGGATTTTTGTCACGTGCTAATGAACCTTAGCGAATTCGTATACATCGATTGATTTGATTGGCCCTACGTAAGATGAATCGAAACATTGTTCCGACTGCCGAAGAAGAGCGAGCGTCGCTGCATCAGCGCCGCCGTTGGCTGGCGCAAGCGGGCAGCGGGTTTGGCGCGACGGCTCTGTCGTGGATGATGGCGAACGAAAGTCAGGCAGCAACTGCTCGTCAGCCGGGTCCCCACTTTGCTCCTAAAGCGAAGAACGTAATCTTTCTCTTTATGTATGGCGGGCCAAGTCATATCGACTTGTTTGATCCCAAACCTGAATTGGAAAAATGGCACGGTAAGGCAATTCCAGTCTTCCGCAAGGAGGACGCGTTCATGGGAAAGACGAACCCAAATGCGTTGAAGAGTCCGTTCAAATTTGCAAAATATGGCGAATCTGGTTTGGATATTTCCGATCGCTTTCCCGAATTAGCGACCTGCGCCGACGACCTTTGCGTTATCCGTTCAGTGCATTGCGAGAGCAATAATCACGCGCCGGCTTTGTTTCAGATGCAGTCTGGTTCTTTGATGTCGGGTCATCCGAGCATGGGATCTTGGGCCACCTATGGGCTGGGGAGTGAAAATCAATCACTGCCTGGTTTCGTCGTGATGTTGGATCATCAGGGCGCGCCGGTTAACGGGGCCATGAATTGGTCCAATGGATTCATTCCCGCGAGCCACCAAGGCGTGCCCTTGCGTAGCTCCGGAGAGCCAATCGCCTACGTCCGACCACCTGCAGGTATGACCCCCAAGCGGCAACGACGGCAATTGGATCTTTTGGCGAAGTGGAATCAACAGTATGCCGACAAAAATCCGGCAGACGAAGAACTCGCCTCTCGCATCTCCGCCTATGAACTAGCATTCAACATGCAACGCCAGGCTCCCGATGCGGTTGACCTTGGTCAAGAGACGGAAGCCATACGGCGAATGTATGGACTCGATCAGAAAGTGAATCAACACTTCGGCCGCAATTGTCTAATGGCTCGACGGCTAGTAGAGCGGGGCGTTCGGTTCGTGCAAATCTACAGCGGCGGCAATGTTGGTCCCAGCGCCTGGGACGCTCACGACGACATCGAAAAGAACCACACGCTGCACTGCGCTGAAACAGATCGTCCGATCGCGGCGTTGATCAAAGACCTCAAGCAGCGCGGCTTGTTCGACACTACGTTAATTGTTTGGGGTGGAGAATTCGGCCGCTCACCCACCGCCGAAGGCGGAAAGGGGCGAGATCATCACGCTCGCGGCTTCACGATGTGGATGGCTGGCGGCGGAATTAAAGGCGGCATGGCGTATGGCGAGACAGATGAATTCGGCTATCACGCGGTCAAAGATCGCGTCGCCGTTCCCGATGTTCACGCCACCATCTTGCACCTCATGGGATTAGACCACGAGAAATTGACTTATCGGTTTCAAGGTCGCGACTATCGGCTGACCGATGTTAGTGGGAAAGTGCTGAGTTCTCTGGTGGGTTAGCAGGAAGCGGGAAGCAGTTAGCGGTTAGCAATTAGCAGGAAGCACGTTGCAAGAGGCTAACCGCTAATTGCTAACCGCTAGTCGCTAATCGCTAACCGCTAATTTTCCTTGAGCCGAATTACTTGCGTGTCTTCAATTCGGGGAGGTCGTACTCTTTTCGTAGCTTCATGAGGGACGCTTTCATTTCTGTCAGGGTCTCTTTGTACTTCGGATCGTTGGCGACATCCTTCATTTCCTGCGGGTCTTCTTTTAGGTCGAAGAGGTTGAGGCCATCGTTTGAGTAGAAGTTGATTAGTTTGTGACGTTGAGTTCTGACGCCTTCGTGACGTGGGACCTGGTGTTCACCG
>Ga0115002_10004101_pt1 | contig 17831 bp, 13 predicted proteins | sample ArcticOcean_MG_C_8_FD_89576 | JGI IMG/M metagenome (GOLD analysis project Ga0115002, IMG submission 89576) | Marine microbial communities from western Arctic Ocean - ArcticOcean_MG_CB11_86 | ecosystem: Environmental > Aquatic > Marine > Oceanic | place: Arctic Ocean: Canada Basin | collected... | reverse complement strand
GGACAAAAGCAGGCAAGATCGAGTGTGTACAGGTAGAAGTAAATTCCATCTACTTCACACAAGATGCTTTGGATGATTTTATTCAGAGAAACCGAAAAAACTTTAGCCCGAGAAATGTGGCATAAGAAGGTGACAGGTCTGTGCTAGCCAGACTTGCATTTTCGAAAACTGCTAAAAGGAAGATAATTACTATGCCGTCACTTAGGAAAAGAAAATGGTCATCAAATAGAATCACCTGGGACATACGGTACTGGGATAATGGTAAGCAAAAGACATATACCATTGGGGAAACTGGAAGAAGAACCGCTGAAAAAATATTTAATGAATTCTGTAGAAGATTGGCTGAGGGAAAATTAGATGGCAATAAAATTAATGTTAAAGCTGCAAACGTACCTCAACTGAAAGAAAGAATAATTACTCATGATAATTTATATAAAATTTCAGACTTAGCAGAACTAACTCGCTCGTATGCTGTTGCAAACAAAAGTACTAAAACAGTTGAGAGAGAACAATTAGTATTTAACAACTTAGATAAGGTCATTGGCAATATATCCGTAACTTACATTAATGCTGCTTTGATAGAGAAATATAAGGCCATTAGATTAGAACATGTTTCAGGTGCAACTGTAAATATCGAATTAAGAATCATCAATACCGCTATTCAGCAGGCAAAGGATCTTGGGTGGAAGGCTGAGCTACCAGAAAAGCGTTTTAAACTACTTAAATTGCCAGATACCGAACCTCCCAAATGGCTTACTGAACCACAAATTAATCTGATATTATCTAATGCTGATAACGAATTTAAAATTTTTCTTCAATTCCTGCTACATACCGGTTGCCGTCGTAATGAGGCTTTGGGTGTGACATGGAAAGACATAGACCTAGATCGTAATCAAATATTAATCCGCGGTGAAGTAGGTAAAATGGGTAAGCGGCGTAGCATTCCAATTAATAATGTCCTTGCCGAAGTATTAAATAATAAGCTGGGAAGGCGTGAGGGACTTCTGTTTCCTGAATATGGATCAAACCAGGTATCAATGAAGTTTCGGCGTCTGGCGAAAAAAATAGATTTACCAAATGGTATTTCACTTCACAGTTTACGATCTACATTTGGAAGTACATTAATCAACAAAGGGGTTGATATATACACAGTAAGTAAATTTCTTGGACATTCAAGCGTAAAAGTGACCGAAAAGCACTATCTGGCACTTGATCCAGAACATGCTAAATCTGCTATAAACAAACTGGATTACGGACAGTAAATCCAAACATCAATCTAGTATTGGAAATTAATCAGGCTCCTGTAATTGGGAGCCTTTTTTTATTCCACTACCAATCATGTACACATTCATAATACCGGTAACATCTTGTGAACTCTTGTGACCTCAACGTGACCTATATGTGACCTCTAACCAAAAAAAGGAGTCAGACAAATTGCCTAACTCCTTAAAAACCAGTAGCCCGTAGGAGAATCGAACTCCTGTTGCCGACGTGAGAGGCCGGTGTCCTAACCGCTGAACGAACGGGCCAGCAAATTCTACTATTTCAAAATTCAAAGGTAAATATAAGCAAGCCGTAAATTGAAAACAATCATATCAACAGATAATTAAATAACTGCCGATTTCTTCATTTCATTGTTACAATGATTTTCCTTGCTTATCAAAAAATCCTACAGCCTCCTAATCGCTTTTAACAATAAGCTGAAATCCGCACGCCTAATAAAAATCGCTTGTAAAATTGGTACCTTCGATACCTTCAGGAAAGCACGCAGAAAAAGTAGCCCCGTAATTGTCTGAGTAATGGATGCTGACAATGCCGCCCCAACCATTCCCAAAGACGGTATGAGCGTAACGTTGATCCCAACATTCAAAACCAACATTAATAACGATATCTTCATGGCATATTGAGGCTTGCCTCTGCCAGAAAGATCACCCGCTAACGATGTCGCCAACGTATAAACCACCGCTCCAGGAATCATTATGACCAAAGGTCGATAGGATGGGAGAAATTCAACACCAAATATTATCCTGATACCGAAATAGCCTGCAATTATTAGTAAAAAGCCGCTGATTATGGATAGAAAAAGTGAAATTCTACATAATATAGGAGTTATCATATTACCTGCACTGTCCTTATGCCAAGCAATATGCGGTCCCAATACCTGTCCAACTGATTTCGGTAGGAAAGAGAGAAACTGAACTATCGCAAAACTAACCGAATAATAACCAACCGTCTTTACATCAAGAAAATATGCCAATATAAACATATCAAGCCGCATTCTTAAGAAACTTGAGAGGTTTGCAGTATGCGCTTTGGCAGAATATCTTGCCATTGTTTTCCACAGCCTAAAATCTGGTTTAATGCGAAATTGCATCCCCGACCAAGCAGACCAAAATGCGTATAACGATATAATAACTGCCACTACCACCCAACTAACCAGAGAATTCACAATTGTGAACGAGCCGGTTAAAAAGAGTACTAAGATTATCAATACAAAAATCAGCTCACGTGCAGCCAAAGTAAAGCTGAAACGAGCGATCCTGTTTTGTCCTCGCACAATGCTGTTGCAGTACTCGAGTAGAAATAGTGCGGTCAAACTCAATATTGTCATTCGTACTAAATTAGTGCTGACATCCGGATAAATAATTGGTAATAATCGATCAGCCTGAGTAATGACTATCCATGTCAATCCCCCTCCAACCAACAAAGCAATTGTCAGGCTGTTCCCGAGGATACCTGCTGCGTTTTTAGAAAATCTGCCAGTGAAATGAGCGTTTGCCGAGCCTAAACTGCCATTGCTAAACTGAAATATCAGGCTCACAATAAGCAATACAAGCGAAAATGTTCCCTTTCCATCAGCGCCTAAGCCGTTTGCAAGTATCACCTGTGAAATAAATCCGAACAAAAATATACTGATTTGACCGCCGAAAGATGCAGCTAACTTTTTTGTGATTGAGCCTTTATTCGGAGCAGACTTTACTTCGTCAGTTGATTTTATCATTAATCGTGAATTTGCCTTAATCCTATGTCAAATTATGTTAGAAACTGAAGGTTAATAGCTTTCGTTTGAGAATTCAAGGATTTAGTAATATTAAATACCAATTTTATGAAAAAAGGAATATATTGTATTAGTAAATATTACCACAGATTAAGGTAATTAATGCTCATATATAAACAATAGAGGATCATATTTGAAAGTAATAGTTCTCCATTAACATGTTGAAAAAAATAATAATGCGTTTGTTACAGAAATTTATTCTCTGATGAATAATAAACTCAGAGATGTGATTTTATCAATAATACGTGATCTGCGGTTACCTGTAAATTCTAAAATTCTTGATGTTGGGTGCGGAAGTGGTACAACAGCTTTTCTATTAGCAAAGGATGGATTTAAAGTTACAGGATTGAATTTATCTGCAAAAAAAATAAAATTAGCCCAAATTCATCAACAACAATTGGAATTGCATCTCAATTTTTCTGTTGGAAATGCGGAAGACATCATGTATGATGACAACTCTTTTGACCTTGTGCTTGTAGTAGAATCGTTGGAATACATTATTTGGCAACGCTGGGCATTTCAAGAGATTAACCGGGTTCTAAAGCCTGGCGGTTACATTCTTATTGTATCATCCAACCGTTTGAGTCTCATTAATTTAATAAATCCTGCTTGGTATGCAATCGAATTATCTGCCAAATTTAGAGCCAAACTTCCAGAAGTTGAAAAAATATCGCCTAAGGGAGAAAATTCTGGCTTATATTCAAATGGCAAAGATTCATCAGAACAAGATATTATAGGTGATCATAAACCTCAGATTCTGTCACGAATCACTGATAACCTGCAGCGAACTAATTATCAGTTAGTTTTTTATGATTCAATTGGGTTGGGACCATTTTATAAATCTGTCAATTTTGAAAGATTAAAATCAGATCAAAGCAAAGCGCGCTCATACAATCTTCGAAATGGCGATAAGCAGCTATGGGGTGGAATTGGAAATGAACTAATCGTTCTTGCTCAAAAACGAATTACATCCGAGGGCACCAAGAAATACTCAAATTCACTGAGCATCAATGATTCAGTTCAGAGGTTTGAAACGGAACATTCACAACTTTTTCTCAGTCGTCAAAAATGGTTGACTGAAAACAAAAACTATGTGGATATCACCAATGAAAAATTGGAGCAAATTGTTGGTGATCGAAATCGAATACTCGTTGTATCACCACATCCTGATGATGAAATTATTGGCTGTGGCGGTACCATAATAAAACTGTTGGATCAGGGCAAACATGTAACGGTGCTACATCTTACAGATGGAAGAAACACTGCTGCCTTTGAAAGAGCAAGTGAAGATGTTCGCAGCAATGCTCGACTCTTAGAGGCAAAAGTGGTCTCAGATTATTTGGGCTTTTCTGAGCTGGTACTTTGGAAAATACCTGATAATCAAATTGAGTCTAATGAGGAGAACATAGAGAGATTTACTAAATTGATGGATAAAGTTAATCCACAGGTTATTTTTACACCCTTTGTAAACGATGCACATCCCGATCACAGAGACGCTAACGAGTTACTGAAAAATGCTCTGTCGAGGCACACACACGAAGTCGATGATTTACTAATTTTGGGGTATGAATGCTGGTCAATTCTTCCGGCGATGGCAGTGAGTGTCATTACTGATGAATTTGAAAAGAAAGCCACTGCACTAATGAAATATAAAATTGCCATGCGAGTTGTCGATTATGTTGGATTTTGTGAATCTCTCGATTCCTACCATAATATGAATACTTTCAAAAAGTCGGGGTATGCAGAATCCTTTTTCGTGAGTGATGCCAATACATTCATAAAACTTCAAAATTACCAGCGAGTTAACCCGACTACAAATGAATGAATATCATATTGAGGAAATTCCGGTAGGAAAATTAGTGGAATGTGCAGAAAGAGCACTTGTAGATAAGAAAACTTTTCCCTTTTTGCCTATATCGCTTGATAGGGCTATCGCACAGGCTAATAATCCTGCGGCATCAGAAGATGACATCGGACTAATTTTAGCTTTTTATAATGAAATTTGTATTGGGTACAGAGGTCTGTTACCCTGCTTGGTGAATGTAGGCAGAGATACCGATATAGTAAATGCTCCTTCAACATTTTATATTGCTCCTGAATATCGGGGTAAAAAATTAATCGACAACATTACTATCGCTGAGAAAATTAATACTGTCGCTATAGAGCAGAAACACGACTTTCTTGGAACGGGATTTAGCCAACAGGCGATCAGGTATTATCAAAGCGATAAACGTTTTCAATCTCTGTCACCCTTGCCTTATCTAAGGATAAACATTGGTTGGTTAAGTCCATTCTCATCAATATTCAAAAAACTTAGCCGCATCAATAAAATTAGTCAGCTGAGAGGATTTTTTAATTTCTGCACTCATATTGTCAGTATTACATTAGATCGGTTGATTAATATTGCACTAAAATCTTGGATTAATCCTGTTGGAAGTGGAACTTCAGCCCATTTTAATGCGGTGAAAGTAAATACCATTTCAGCGTTAACAAATGATTCTACGGATGGCGAAAGCAGCCAACAGATAAAGATACATCGTGATGTGGACGTAATTAATTGGATGCTAAACTATCCTTGGATTAAAAATGATCAGAGCATTCAATCGCGCTACCACTTTGCCACCCCACGAACCCGGTTTGAATTTTTGCCCTACCATTTAATTGACAGAGCAAAGAATAAACGGGTTGGGTACGCAGTGTATTCAATTTCCGTTCAAGATGAATTTACTACCCTGAAAATATTGGATTATAAAACTCTAAATGATAAAATAGAACTCTTTGTATTGGCAAATGCGCTTGACATAGCAAGACGAGAAGATGTTAACACTATTGAATGCTCTATGGATTTTTGGAAGTATATTGAAGGGAAGGGATTGCTGAGAAAAGTTACCAGAAGTTCCAATCGTGTGTATGCGGTATATGGGAAAAAGGGGGGACTTTTTGAACAACAGAGTTTCAATATTGAGTTAAATTATACCGACTGTGATAAGCCATACACCTAATAAAATAAGATTTACAATTGGATTGGGTACAGTATTTGCGTATATTGTGAGTTGAGATATAGCACTCATGATTTTATGACTTGGGTAACATGAATAGGATTGGAATTATTTTGAACATGGTTATATTTAATATTTTTAATGGTTTAAATTGATTGATTAGCTGATTGCGACTATTATTAATATATGGTAATTTGTCGCATACCAGTGGTTTCTTTCCTGATAATTCATATGCAATTATTGCGAATGAATGCGGTAATTGCACTCCAGTGATACTATCCTGACGCGCTAAATCCAAAGATAATATTTATAATGATCCGGTATGTTGATAGATTATCTCATACCGAAAGTAAAAGTGTTTATTGCACATGATTGCATGATTTATGGAAGATGGTTATAAGATTAACAGAGCAGTCCGTTTAGGATTACTATGTTTATTTTTTGTGGGAATTGTTTCCTGCCGCGAGTATTTTCCCACCTCGCCAGCAATTGCTCGTGAAGTAAATGTCACGACTTCTGAATTGGATAGTCTATACAATGCGACTGAAAACGTGCCATTGGCAGTTGGATTTGATGTTATAATCCTTGACTTAAATGGTTTGCCAATTGCAGGAGTACCTATCAATGTAGAGCTGATCGCAGATGAGGGTTCGATTGCCATCCCCGAAAATTCCTCCAACGATGACGGTGTGGTGCATGCCCTTTATTATAATCACAAGCCGTTACTGGATTATCAAGTTCATCTTCAAATTATGGCTGATGGTGATACCCTGATTAAAATGTTTGAGGTGAAGGTGAGGCCTCAACCCGCAGCTATTATTCCCATGCCTGAACACCAAATCCTAACCGTCAATGCCAATAAAAATATTGAAGCCTGTGTGACTTTTAGAGTAATCAACTCAAAGGGAATACCTGTTCCTTATGCTGATGTGGGATTTAGATTAATTTCAGGGATTGCTGCTATCGAATCCGTAGCATATTCCGACATAAACGGAATTGTAAAGGCTTATTTAAACTTAACTCCAATTGAAAATAGTGGGATTGTGGTACAGGCAGAATTGCGGTTCGTTGAACTCAAGCCAAATATGGAAAGTAATCGTTTAGTTTCCTTAAACATTATTAAAAATATCCCTCAGCCTAAGGAAATAGCTAATAGCCGTAATATTAATGCAATTTCCACAATCAATGTGATAGTTGAATAGAGAATTCTATCCGAGTTAAATTGTACAAGTTAATATGATATAGAGTACGTTCCCGCTGCTTGTTGACAGTCAATTAAAGAGAAGCTGTTCGCTACCTAGGCAGCGGGAATGTTTTTATAGTTGAAGAGGATGAATAATGAGTTGAGTAAAAAGTTGTAAATTAGCTCTGTTACATAATTTTAATCTACAGGATAGCAATAGGGGATTGGAGTAATTATTTTATGTGGGGATTAAATAGTATAATTATTATTTTAAAGAATATATTAGGAAATTACTGTTTGTATGAAGATGATGCTCACCAGGTAAAGACAAGAACAATATTATTTATGGAAAACAAGAGAATTAAAAAACTAATTTACATGATGTTGATGGTTGCCCTGATTTTGATCGGTTGTAACCGGAAAAATGGCGGTGACGAAAATCCAGTTGCACCAATTATCTACGACATTACCATAATTGATTTACCGGAATCTATGGTAAGCGTCACGGGAATATCAATCAGTCAGGGATTTCAAATCAATGTTTTGACATCTGAAGGTCTTTTGGCGGATGATGTAACGGTTGAGTTAACTGTGTTCAGTGGGTCCGGAACACTGAATCCTATAAATACTCAATCTAATGTGTACGGTTTTGTTCATGCAACCTACTCTGTAATTCCGATAGCTGGTCAAGAATTTGTTGTCATTGAGGCAAGAGTTGGCAGTAGCACTGCTACGCATCAAATTCGGGTAGTTGGTCTGCCTCGTCCCTCCACATTAGTTCTTTCTTCGTCTTTAACAGAGGTTCTTGCCACAAATGATGAACAGGTTACGATTCCGATAACTGCGACATTAACTGATGACCAAGGCAATGCAACTAGTGGGTTAAGGGTAGAGTTTGAACTGCTTCCACTTTTAGATGGAGGTTCTACATTTGGAGCTTTGACTTCATCTCGAATAACGGATCTTGATGGAAGTTCGGAGGTTTCATTTCGTTCATCGGGTCAATTTGGTCGCCAAAGAGTGGTCTGCAAAGTGTTGAGCGGTGGTGGTGCACTTGCTGATATTGCGGATACGCTAATTATTGAGGTGAAGTCTCTGGAAGATTTAATTGGGTCTTTTTTAATGACCATAACACCTCGCTTTATGTCTGTGGGTATTGCTCAGCCTGAGACAGCTCGCATAAATATTAGTATTACAGACAATCAAAATAGAGCGTTGGTCGGAATAACTACAGTAGTGGACGTTATCCAGAATCAAGGCAGGATAAGTGGAAATACTACCTCTGATGCTGAAGGTCAAGTAAATCTCGATTTTATAATACGCCACGATGAGTTACCTGATTCTGTTTCAGCAGTCACAATGTTTGCGACAATACCAGGCACTGCATGGAGTAATAGTGCAAGCATCACTCTTTCACCCGAAGATTCTGGTGAGCCCAGCTTTGTTATTGTAGCATTTCCTCGAGTAATCAGAGCTGATAATGGGCAATCTACCGTTACCTTAACGGCAATTCTTAAGGATCCCGATGGAGAGGGGATTCCCAACAAATCTGTTAGTTTTGGATCGGCGATTGGTTACGCAACATCTCCTGTGATTACTGATGACCGTGGGGTAGCAGTAACTATATTTTCCGATGATGGACGACCTTCGTTGGATGAAAACGGTTCCCCGGATTCATTGGTAATTACTGCTCGAGTCAGATCACTGAATTTGGAATCATCAGCTAATATAATGATTCATCCATACAACCCTGTCCGGGAAATTATTTTAGTTCTCCAACAAAATCAAGCTATAGCCGGCGATGCAGACTCTACACAATTTACATTGACATGCAATGGTATAGATGGACTTCCAATCATGGAGCCAAATACCGTCCATCTGAGCGCAGGACGCGGACGGGTATTCCCGTCGCTGGTCGGAACAGAGAACGGCGAAGCAATCTCGAATTATTATCCACCAATTCTTGCTGGAATTGACACCATTACAGCATGGGTTGACAACGGAAATGGTGATGTTACCTATGGAACTACTGTAATTTCGGTTATCGCTGGGAATCCTGTAACTTCTACATGGTCAATTGATCCTGGAGTACTATATATTGGCGATCCAAACGCACGGTCAAATATTGAAATCCAGTTGCTTGACCAATTTGATAATCCTGTCGGAGCGGAATTTCGATTAAATTTTGATGCAACTCTTGGCAGTATAACCGAAACAGCAAATACGGATCAAAACGGAATTGCATCAGTTGTGCTTAGACCGGGAGCACGTTCTGGTGCGTCACTGATCACAGCTATCCTCGAGGGTGAGGAGCAAAATATTGGGGTTACGACCGTTACCTTTTTAGACTCGCCACCGTTTGCCATAGTAATTGACGCTGCCACACTTCGTCTCCATGCTGCCGGAGCAGGCGACACTACCAACACGGCAATATATGCTACAGTGCTAAATGAATTTGGAATTGCGGTAACTACACCAACAGGGGTCACCTTTCAAATTGTTGATGAGCCTGAACCACCATTGGGCTGCTCGTTTGAAGGAGGCGGACAAACAACTCTCCGTGAAACTGATGAAGGAGTCGCTTCTATCATTTTTGAGTCTGGAACAGAAATTGGTCAAAAATTAATCAGAGCATATACGTGGGCAGATCTACAGCATCAGGATACCGTTTCGGTGATACTCGATGGAATGGAAGTTGTCCCCGGTGTACCATTTTCGATTGAATTAAGTTATGACCGAGTTGGAGCGAATGCAGGTGGTGGTGAATGGACGGTAGAGGTTACTGCCGAGGTAAAGGATGTATTAAGAAATCCAGTTGCTGATGGGACAATGGTATTCTTTGACATAGATGGTGATATTGGAAATATCAGTAATAGAACTACGGTTGACGGTATTGCAACCACTCCGTTACGCTACAGGGGTTCAAACACATTTGAACCTATAACTATTACTGGAACAGTCAGAAATGGCGATGAAGAAATATTTGATAACATTTCCTTTCAATTACCATTGCAAAATGGGGCGATTGAGGTCAATGTAGTGCCAGGAAATTGGATGTTTAGAGAAGATCGTGAATTGGCTCAGATTCAAATACGTGTCGAACTTACCGATGGAACTGGGGCCTTTATCAATAACGGTCTGATTGAAATATCTACACCGCTCGGTGATTTGTTCTGGCGTGATAGGGCGAATGGAGAATTTGTACGGTTCAACGGCGGAAGAGCACAAATGTTAACAGGTATAAACGATGATAATCATGATGAAGAGGCTGGGCAAGTCACGGTTTATCTTATAGCTGAGGAAATTGATATGTTTGATGATCCCGAGGTATCAGAGGTGATTGTTACAGTTAGTGTCGCTCTGGATGACTATGAAGATGAAGTTAATGCCGAGGTTAATATTACCTTTACCCGTCAGGTGGAAGAGTAGTCAGTAAATAATCGTTTTCAATATATTAGGACGGTTATTGTGTTAATTCAGTGAATAAGAAAACAATCCTCGTTTGCCCATTAGATTGGGGTCTGGGACATGCTACAAGATGCGTCCCCATCATTACGGAACTTCTCAATCAGAATTTTAATGTATTGATCGGTGCCTCTGATCGCTCAGCAGAATTGCTGCACACGGAATTTCCCAAATTGATAATCTTACCATTTGTTGGGTATGAAATCAGTTATCCTGAGCGCGGCTCAATGATTCTAAAAATGTCGAAACAGATTCCGCACTTGCTGAGCAGGATTGCCTCGGAGAGGCGAGAGGTTATAAAATTCGTTCAAGATCATCACATAGACGGAATAATATCCGACAATAGGTTTGGTTTGGGTATTGCAGGGGTACTTTCCGTTTATATCACTCATCAGATAAGAATAGCTGCACCACCGAGATTCAGATTTATTGAACCGGTGTTAAGGTACCTGCACCGAATTATATTCAACCGCTTTGATGAAGTTTGGATTCCGGACTATTTGGGTGATAACAACCTTAGCGGGAGCCTGTCACACAATCAGAAACTACCAGCCCACGCTCACTTTATCGGTCCATTATCGCGCTTTGATAGAGCTGTTAGTTCATATGAATTCCCCGATACAGATTTATTGGTGATTATATCTGGTCCAGAGCCTCAAAGAACCAAATTTGAGTGGATGATTCTCAGGCAGCTTGATGGAAGAAGCGAGAAGGTTTTGATCGTGCGAGGTGCTCCCGAATCGCAGCGTAAAGTGAAAGTGTCAGAGAATATCACCGTGGTAGATCATCTTCCTGCGCTGGAGTTAAATCAGGCGATTTGTAACGCAAAAATTATTGTCGCTCGCTCTGGATACAGTACAATTATGGATCTGTCTAAGCTTGGTAAAAAAGCCATATTCATTCCCACACCAGGACAAACCGAGCAGGAGTATCTGGCGGCATTATTGATGGATAAAAATGTATGTTATAGTGAATTTCAGGATGGTTTTGATTTGGAAAGGTCACTAAGCATGGTCAGCAATTACACAGGATTTCAACCAATTGAACAAGGGGGAAACGCACTGAAGGAACGGATACAGAAATTATTTGGTTCTTAGCAAATAAGGGAAAGTGTCCCGAAGATTCTGAAGACATACATGCGGCATCCAAATATTTGTACGTAGCATGTCTAAATCACGCGTGGTGTTATACATTCCATTGGGCATCTTTATTTTACCAAAACGAATTCCAAGGTAATCTCGCCAATGATAATCGCCGTATGCCCAATCTATATAGATGCTGTTATTGCCATCATCACCAAGGTCTCGTCCCAATAACTGCATTCCAAGACGCAGTTTGTCTGACGGTAGAGAATATATGTTTAGGGCTACTTCATTAAATTCAGCACTACCATTTGTTGAGTTAGCGATGGGATAGTTATTCTCGGTGGACAAAAGGTAGCCTTGACTAATAAACCCACTGAAATGTAGTTGCTCAGATTGTGCCAATGTATCTTCAGCATATAGAAACAGTAGGCTAATAACATAAAAGCCGCAAATCAGATCATTTTTTTCTTTTTCATAGACACCTTTAAGACATTCAATTTTAATTTGACCGTTAAAAGATAGGGATTACCGAGCCTGAGGTCAAGTGGTTAGCAAGGTAGGTTTTGTATTTTTGAGAAGGTCGGTATTGTATTGGAGAAATTGAATTTCTTTATTTTTGATTAATCCAAACATGGTGAAATAATTAATTGTGATATACATTACATAATTACTACATATAAATGACTCTCTTGCTAATCCATTGATTAGAAGGAGCTTCATTGGTGCACATCCTCCCCCACAACAGAATTATAGGATGGGAGATTAAGTAATTCGGAACAAGTTATGCGAGAAAAATTGATATTGATCCATATGAGAAAATATAATATAAATTGTTTACTATATTATCCAGATAAATTGCCTGATTTGACATGTCACCTGCAGAGGAGTGGGTCGGTTTTGATCCGGTGACCGTTTCGACAGCGGCAATTTGAATGTTTTTGATATTTGTCGAAACTTAAATCACACCAGTTGAGGATCGCTCAATAGATTGAGCAATCTCAGACACGACAATAGCGCTCTGACATACATATAATCCACCTCTGAGTCTGTTTGAGATGCTTCGTTAGCACTGTAAGCAATATCTGTCACAACCAATATCGTTATTGACAAATTACAGGTTGAACGCCTTACATTGAATATAGTAAGTGAAATGAAAATTAGTTGTAAGAAAGCAATAATTATAATTAAATTTAATCAGATAATCCGCATATATTTATCGAGCTGAAAGGAATGCCTAACCGGATGCATGACAGCATGTTCGAGCATAGCATCAATGCAATAGATCGTTTTCCACCTTGAATTGAACTCAATATAGCACTGATCTTCGGTAATTGATGTCAATGAAGTTGACCACACAGCGAGCAGAGACTCAAGATATTCCTCCGACTCTGTGAGTAAATTCATAGATTTTGAGGGTCGATCTAATTGAGGATCATTCAGCTTTAGTTGACTACATATCCATCGTACATAACCACGAGATGCATGAAGCACGTGGTTTAGCATGTCGTTGGGTGTCTTACACGAGGGGTCATCTGTTGGTGGCATTTTGACTTTCAAATCAATTGATTTGCTCCATGTCCGCCAAAACTTACGCATTTCACGGTCGTGTAGGGCTACCAAGGCGCGTACTGCTCCTGATTGATATTGAGTGGAGTTTTCAGAATTCATATTTATCCTATAAGTTTTATACCTTTAACCATTTATCAACTAAATATAACATCTGATATTGCTCTGCGAAGCCTTTAAAAATTTAGTGTGTTGAAATCTTGGTAACTTCCTACCCTGCCAACTTTCAATCTTTCAAATTTCCTTGTTTGCCTCAAATAAATACCTTAATTTATGCTGATCTCAAAAATATAGGAAAATAGAAATTGGCAGGTTCAACTCAACCGGTAGTAGTCATTGCCGGTCGTCCCAATGTGGGAAAATCAACTCTTTTCAATAGGGTAATCCGTCGGCGAGAGGCAGTGGTAGATGCAGCTCCTGGGGTAACTCGTGATCGGAACTTTGCGCGTACTGACTGGAATGGCGTGGAGTTCACTCTTGTGGATACAGGCGGTTATTTGCCGCCGGGCGATGATAGTGAGCTTTCAAACGCCGTAAGTGAACAAACATTGATAGCCGCTGAAGAGGCAGATTTAGTTTTATTCATCATCGATGCCCGTACCGGATTAAGCGATGTTGACCAGGAGCTTGCAAGAATTTTACAACGAGGCAAAGCACCGGTGATTCCGGTATGCAATAAGATTGACGATACCTCGCAGGTGGCTTTGGCATGGGAAGTAAACGCCTTGGGGTTGGGTGACCCGGTACCTACTTCTGCTTTGACGGGATTTCAGTTTGCAGAGATGCTTGATATTCTGGTTGAGTATCTGGATGGGATGAAGGGTTCGGTTCCCAGTCGCGACTATGAAGAACTTTCAATCGCTATCATCGGAGCACCGAACACTGGTAAATCATCATTGGTGAATCTTCTATCCGGTGAAAATCGAATGGTTGTTTCGGACATTCCCGGCACAACCCGTGATGCTGTCGATACGATCATCAAGTATCATGGCAGGGCAATAAGATTAGTCGATACTGCGGGCTTACGGCGTAAGAAGTTTGGAATCAGTGGAATAGAATTTTATACCGCTCTAAGGACCTACCGAGCATTAGACCGTTGTGATGTTGCTGTATTAATGATTGATGGTGTATTGGGGTTGACCAACGGCGATTTGAAATTGATGAACGAAGCCGAAAGGAGGGGTGTTGGGATTATTATCGCCGTAAACAAATGGGATGCTGTGGAAAAAGATCCTAAAACAGCAGACCACTGGTTAGAAGAATGGCTCCGGCGTGCTCCTCGACAGCAATGGATTCCAATATTTTTTATCTCTGCACTCACCGGTCAGCGTGCTATAAAAATTATTGAGCAGGCGTTTGAGGTGAAGGATCAACGAGACCGGCGGATTCCCACGGCACTACTGAATGAAAAAATATCAGTAAAGCTGATAAGAAGACCACCGCCTGCCGTAAAGGGTAAACCCGTCAGGATCAAATATGGTTCACAGGTGCGCACATCTCCCCCTCACTTTGTATTTTTTGCCAGCCATGCCAAGCTTATAAGCGATACATACTCCAAATTTACTGAAGGATTGTTGCGAAATGAATTTACCTTCAGGGGAGTGCCTATCAAAATAACATTTCGCGAGAAACGGTAACAATAGTATCTTGACGTCCCCTATTTTAAATTCTGAAAGCTGGAAAAATCCGTCCGAATTACTGATTATTGCTCATCGTGGTGGGTTGTTTTATAGACCAGAAAACACACTTGCAGCCTTTAAAAATACCTTTGAAATGAATATGAATTGGGTGGAGTGTGACATCCGGATAACTCGAGATAATATTCCAGTGTTAGTCCACGATGAGAGGATTAGTGGAAATGGGGGAGAGCGACCTGTGGTCAGAGATCTTGATTATAAGGAAATTAGAAGAATAGATGTGGGTGGGGGAGAGTATATTCCCACACTTGAGCAGGTTTTGATAGAGTTTGGTGCTATATTGATGTTTGATCTCGAAATCAAGGAACTTGATGCAGTTGATGAAGTCATAAGGGTAGTAGAAAAATACATTGATACTGAACGAGTGATTATAACTTCATTCATACCTGATGCACTTCAATCTGTAAGGAAATTGGCACCTGATATCGTGCGTGGTCTGCTTGTGGACAGGTTAACTGGCAGATTGGCTGGTGTGAAAAGAGCAATAAAGGCAGCGCGGCTTCTTGGTTGTGACTATTTTTTACCACACTCCAATCGATTGAGCCCAGAGTGGTCACGGGCGGCTCATAATGAAGGATTAAAGGTCGTTCCCTGGACGGTAAATAAGATCGATAATGTCGAAAAAATGCTAACCTGCCAAGTAGATGGATTGATAACCGACGATCCCGAAGCAGTGAGAAGCATGGTTGATAAATTAAAAAAGTGATTAATTCTTAATCCAGCTCAATTTGAGTCGTAATACATTAGATATTAAAATAAACTGGTCAATAAATGGAAAAATTTGCAACTTTTAAGGTAAATTCCTCTAAGGAAATTAAACAAAAAGAGAAATATGGCAGCGATGAATCTATCAGAGAAGTTCATGTTGGTTCGGTAAAAATGGGTGGGGGTAATCCTGTTGTTGTGCAGTCGATGTGCTCAACAGATACTCGTGATATAGATGCAACATTGGCACAAATTCACCGCCTCGAAGAGGCTGGATGCGAAGTAGTTCGCGTTGCTGTTCCAGATAAGAAAGCTTCGGCTGTATTATCTGATATCGTGAAGGGCTCGAATGTTCCGATTGTCGCCGATATACATTTTCATTATAAGCGCGCATTGGAAGCAGTCGCAGCTGGTGTTTCCAAGGTTAGGATCAATCCGGGTAATATTGGCTCAGTAGATAGAGTTAAAGCTGTCGTTGACGCGGCTGGAACAGCGGGAATTCCCATCCGTATTGGCGTAAACTCAGGCTCAATGCCGGATGACATTCTGGAAAAAGATAAATTCATTGTTACGCCTACCGGTATGGTAGAGGCAGCGAGTCGCGAGATAGAGTTACTCGAAGAGCAGGGGTTCCGCGATATTGTTGTTTCCATGAAGGCAACTGAGACGAAAGTCATGGTTGAGGCAAATCGCTTGTTTCGCAAAAAATTTGACATCCCACTTCACCTTGGTATTACTGAAGCTGGATTAGCTGGCTATGGCTCGATAAAATCTGCGATGGGAATAGGCTCACTACTGCTTGACAATATAGGCGAAACAATTCGCGTCTCACTTACCGCTGAACCTGAGGAGGAGATTGATGTATGTTGGCATATCCTTGAGGGGTCGGGCGTTCGTCGCCGGGGACCTGAATTGGTGGCATGCCCAACCTGCGGAAGATTGGATGTTGATCTATTTGGGCTAACTGACCAAGTTAAAAATTTAATTGAGGGGCTTATCATCCCAATCAAAGTTGCTGTGATGGGTTGCATTGTAAATGGTCCAGGTGAATCTCGTGATGCCGACATTGGTGTTGTTGGGGGCAAAGGAAAAGGACTTATTTTACGCAAGGGCAAAATTGTCCATAACGTGAAGGAAGATCAATTGATACCAATGTTCAAGAAGGAATTAGAAGCTATTAAGGAAGAATACGCTGCGGCTGAATTAGTGGAATAATGTATCCATTTACAGCCCTGTGCTTAGTTCGCGGGGCTGTGAATAAATCCTGCTTTATTTTAACAAGTCCAACTTCGTCGAACTGACATATCCATATTGGGTCACAAAAATAACAAGTTACTGAATGCGTGAATATTGCCAAACCTTTCCATATCCACCAACAAGCAGCGTTTCTATTCCTGTCTGATCAGAGTTCTAAGCAGCGATAGATTCACATCTCTCAGTAATATTTTCCTGAAAGACTAATTGTCCAGTAGAATCATACACATATAAAATCGACTTAGGGCTGGGTTTTCCAGTTTTTAACAGTATCGCAAAATAATCAGGAGTGTGAGCGTCTAACTTTACCGGTACTCCCCAAACTTTTCTAGCATATCTGGAACCCTTGCCATCCTTTGCATCAAACCGCCTTACTTCGTTACCCTCAAAGTCACATATTCTAATTGTATGATCACTGTGAGCATAACTTATGATGTACTCGCGATCTTGCTGCTTTGGCCAATTGCAAATAGCAAAATTAGAAAAGTGTGGAAACATTGTTGACCGTTTCAGGATATCACCTTGGTGATCCCTAATGATTAATTCATCTTTAGAGCTGCTGTGAATAAGTTGATTCTTGTTTACAATCTCTATATGGTAAGTGCTTTTACTTCTCACTTTCCATTGTACCTCACCATTACTGTTTAGAAGGTGAATTCCGCCTTTTTTTTCTAATGCTACAATAAAATCTAAGGCACTGTACGTCGTCAGAATCTTCGGGACATTTTCACCCATTTGCTAAGAACTGGTTTGCATAGATATTGAACCAGTTTTCTGGTTCAATATTCTTCTTTTTCTCATAGTTTCCTGCTTGATAAT
>Ga0115002_10004099_pt1 | contig 17839 bp, 14 predicted proteins | sample ArcticOcean_MG_C_8_FD_89576 | JGI IMG/M metagenome (GOLD analysis project Ga0115002, IMG submission 89576) | Marine microbial communities from western Arctic Ocean - ArcticOcean_MG_CB11_86 | ecosystem: Environmental > Aquatic > Marine > Oceanic | place: Arctic Ocean: Canada Basin | collected... | reverse complement strand
TTCAAGAAATCCGCCCGCGAGCGCTTCGAGCGCGGATGGCGGATGCACGAGGAGCGCCTCGGCGCCCTCGCTTAAGGATCGGTCATGGCAAGAAGATACGGCCAGCTCAACGTCATCCTGCTTTTCGCCGGAGATATCGCGGCGCTGGGGCTTTCGTGGATTCTTTCGTATTTTCTCAGGTTCCGCCTTGAAGTGATCCCGGTGATCCGCGGCTATCCGCCGATCTCGGATTATCTGGTTCTCCTGCCGTTTGTCTGGCTGGCCTGGACGCTGGCGGCGCGCCTGACACATCTTTACTGGTTCCGCGTGGGCCTCAAGAGTACGGTCGAGATCGGAAGGCTGTTCCGAACGATGGGCTGGACGGTCCTGATGATCATCGCCCTGACCTTCTTTTACCGCGAGACGAGTTATAGCCGTGTCATGGTGGCCCTCTTCATGGTGCTGGGTTCGGTGTTTCTGTTCCTCTGCCGCCGGGCCACCTGGTCGATGATCCGGTGGCTTCGCCGCAAGGGCGTCGACATGCGGCGAATCCTCCTAGTCGGGGTTTCGCCCCTGGCCCAGCGGGTGGCGGTGCAACTCAAGGCGTACCGGGTCCTGGGGTTTCAGGTAGTGGGCCACCTATCCGAGACGGAAATGGTTGCCGGGATGGTGGGCGGTCTTCCGATTCTTGGCGCTCTTGAGCAAATCCGCGAAGTCGTCGAGCGCGAGAATATTCTAGAGGTCTATGTCGTTCTGCCCTCCGAGAAGCAAAATGAACAATCGCGCCTGCTCGATAGTCTGAGCGATTCGAGTGTCGATCTTCGTGTTGTTCCTCATCTCGTGGAGCGGATGAGACTGAATGCCGGCATCGAGGAACTCGACGGGACTCCCATTATCCTCTTATCACAGAGCCCTTTGCTCGGGTGGAACCGGATCGTCAAGCGGCTGATGGATATCATATGCGGCCTGGCGGCGCTGGCCGTTTTCGGGCCCGCCATGATCGTGATCGCACTCTTGGTTAAATTTACGAGCCGAGGGCCGGTTTTTTACATGCAAGAGCGAATGGGTCTCGATGGCGTCAAGTTCGAGATGTACAAGTTTCGCTCGATGCGGATGGGTGCCGAGGATGAGAGCGGCGCCGTTTGGGCTAGCCCGGAGGATGACCGGCGCACCACGCTGGGCTCTTTCATGAGAAAAACGAGCCTCGATGAGTTTCCGCAGCTATTCAATGTGCTCAAGGGCGATATGAGCCTGGTGGGTCCGAGGCCCGAGCGGCCTGTGTTCGTCGAGGATTTCCGAAAGTCCGTTCCCGGCTATATGCTGCGCCACAAGATGAAGAGCGGCATGACTGGCTGGGCCCAGGTGAACGGCTGGCGGGGGGACACCTCCATCGATAGGCGTATCGAGTGTGACCTGTACTATATTGAGAACTGGTCGCTGGCGATGGACCTGAAAATTTTATGGCTGACGGTATGGAAAGGTTTTGTCAGTCAAAACGCATACTAATCGAGGTCTTGTCATAGCGTGAATGAGATCAAAGGTGGCGCCCTCGCGGTGATTCCCGCCCGTTGGGCCTCATCGCGTTTTCCGGGGAAACCGTTGGCCGATCTGGCGGGGCGGCCCATGATAGAATTCGTCTACCGACGCACGCTGAGGGCCCGGCTGGTGAGGCGGGTGCTCGTTGCGACCGACGATGAGCGAATCATGGATGCGGTGAACAGCTTCGGGGGCGAGGCCTATATGACAAGCGCCTCCCATCCGAGTGGTACGGACAGGGTGGCGGAGGTGGCCGAGGCCCACCCGGATGCCGGTATCATCGTCAACGTGCAGGGCGATGAGCCGCTGATTAATCCTGCGGATATTGATGCGGCTCTGGTCCCACTTTTCGGGGACCCGGCGGTTGCTATGACCACCATCGCGGTCCCGGTCCCCGGGGTAGAGGACTTTCTGGACCCAAACGTGGTAAAGGTAGTGGTGGATAAGGAAGGTGATGCCCTCTATTTCTCGCGAGCCCCGGTGCCGCATGTGCGCGATTTGTGTGGTATGGCGCAGGCGTCGGAGGCTTTTTTGCATGAGGCTTGGGGTAGCATCCGGCCCCGTCCTTTAAAGCATTTGGGTCTGTATGCTTATCGCCGGGAATATCTGCTTCGGCTTGCTGCGCTTCCCCCCAGTCCGCTGGAGGGGGCGGAGTGCTTGGAGCAGTTGAGGGTTCTTGAGGATGGCGCCCGTATCCGGGTGGTTCGCATCGAGAACGACTCTATCAGCGTGGATGTTCCGAACGATTTAGAGCGCCTTATTACAGATTCTGCCCTGCGCTCTGCCATTGAGCAGGAGATCGGCCTGTGGCCAAATACATCTTTGTGACGGGTGGGGTGCTCAGTTCGCTCGGAAAGGGCCTCTCTTCGGCATCCATCGGGGCGCTGCTCGAGGCCAGGGGACTTCGCATCACCCTTCAAAAATTTGACCCCTACCTGAATGTTGATCCGGGAACGATGAGCCCGTTTCAGCATGGCGAGGTGTTCGTCACCGACGACGGGACCGAGACGGATCTCGACCTGGGCCATTATGAGCGCTTCACGCACGCTCTGATGCGCCGGGAAAACAACTTCACGGCCGGGAAAATCTACTACAACGTCATTTCGAAAGAGCGCGAGGGGGATTATCTGGGCGGAACGGTCCAGGTGATTCCACATATCACCGATGAAATTAAAAACTGTTTTCGCGCCTCAGACCACGGGGAGGATGTCATCCTCTGCGAGATAGGCGGCACTGTGGGTGACATCGAGAGCCTGCCTTTTTTAGAGGCCATCAGACAGTTTCGCTACGACATGGGGTCGGAGAATGTCCTGATCATCCATGTCACGCTGATCCCGTTTATCAAAACATCCGAAGAGCTTAAGACGAAGCCGACGCAGCATTCCGTCATGAAACTTCGCGAGATCGGAATTCAGCCCGACATTTTGCTCTGCCGGACGGAACATCCCTTGGGTCTGGAGCTCAAGCGGAAAATTTCCTTATTTTGCAACGTTGCCCCGAGCGCGGTGATAACGGCCATCGACGTGGACACGATTTATGAGGTGCCCCTTAAGTTCAACGAAGAGGGGCTCGACCGGATCATCGTGGATAGTCTTGGTTTATCGAAGGCCAGAGAGCCGGATCTTTCTTCCTGGAAGGAGATCGTGCGAAAAATCAGGGAGGCGACGGTTGAGACTGAGATAGCCATCGTGGGCAAGTATGTCGATCTCAAGGAGTCCTACAAAAGTCTCTCCGAGGCGCTGTCCCATGGCGGGTTGTCCAACGAAGTGAAAGTAACGCTTCGATATGTGGATAGCGAGGAGTTCGAGAGGGAAGGCTCCTCGAAATTGCTGTCTCAGGTTCACGGTATCCTGATCCCGGGCGGATTCGGCCATCGAGGCATCGAGGGGAAAATCGAGGCGGTGAAATATGCGCGCGAGCGCCTTGTGCCGTTCTTCGGGATATGTTTGGGAATGCAGTGCGCCATCGTGGAGTACGCCAGGAATATTTGTGGTCTGGTAAACGCCAACAGCGCGGAATTCTCGAAGGATACGCCTCATCCCGTGGTGGATTACATGCCCGGGCAGGAAGACGTGTCGATGGGCGGGACGATGCGCCTGGGCTCTTATCCCGGCATTCTTCGGCCGGGGTCGTTGGCCTCGGAGGTTTACGGCGGCGCTACCCGGATCAAGGAGCGCCATCGTCACCGCTATGAAGTCAACAATGACTACCGGGAGAGTCTAGAGGAGGGGGGCTTGAAATTCTCAGGGCTCTCGCCGGATGAGCGGTTAGTTGAAGTCATCGAATTGCCCACGCATCCGTTTTTTATCGGATGCCAGTTTCATCCTGAATTCAAGAGCGCCCCATACGCGCCGCACCCGATGTTCAGCAAATTTATTGCCGCTGCTAAGAAGGCCCGCGGGGAGCTTTTCAACTAACGTCTTTTGTAATTCCTCGAACTCTCGGCGGACGATGTCGGGGGGTGGACTTTGCGTCTTCTCTCAATTCCGGGAGATATCTAAATTGTCATCTCAAAGTATGACGGTCGAAATCGGTGATGTATCGATTGGTGGTGGGGTGCCGCTGACGGTTATCGCCGGGCCCTGTGTCCTCGAAAGCGAGGCGATTGCGCTGGAATGCGCGGGAGCAATCAAAGAGGCGGCGGCGGCCTCGGGGATTCAGGCGATCTTCAAGGCCTCCTACGACAAGGCCAACCGCTCTTCGATCTCCTCGCCCAGGGGGCCAGGTATTAAAAAGGGTCTCAACATGCTTGCCGCGATTCGTGAGGCGTCCGGTCTGCCTATTCTCTCGGATGTGCATTCGCTCAATGAGGTCGAGGCGGCTGGAGAAGTGCTCGATGTCCTTCAGATACCCGCTTTTTTATGTCGCCAGACGGATTTGCTCCAGGCGGCGGCCCGCACTGGGAAAGTGGTGAATGTGAAGAAAGGCCAGTTTCTCGCGCCCCAGGACATGGGCAATGTCGTTGAAAAACTTCGCGAGGCGGGTTGTGAGCGAGTGTTGTTGACCGAGCGGGGCACATCTTTCGGGTACCACAATCTTGTCTGCGACATGCGCTCGCTGGTGGTGATGCGAGAGACGGGGTGTCCGATTGTTTTCGATGCGACCCATAGCGTTCAGGCGCCCGGCGGCTTGGGAAATAAAAGCGGGGGGGACCGGCGGATGGTTGGGCCCCTGGCGCGGGCGGCGGCGGGAGTTGGCGTCGATGCGTTTTTCCTCGAATGTCATCCAAGCCCGGACGATGCGCTCTCGGATGGGCCGAACATGATTCCGCTGAGCGAGCTGTCTGCTCTACTTGCCTCTCTGGCCGCCATCGACACCGCGAGGCGCGGGTGAATCTGGGGGAGCATTACCGATGAAGAATCATGGCTTGCGGGTGGCTCTGTTGGCGCTTGTTCTCGTCCTGGCCGGATGCGGTGCGTATGAGGCCATCTCCTGGAAAGACGTAAATGGGCGTGGAGACTCGCTTCCGGCGCTGGGCGAGGGGCTCGTCTCCTCGCTTGCGGCGGATGTTATCAAGGGCCGGAATGAAATTTTTTCGATCCGGCCGGGCGCGCGAGAGAGTAGCCGAAAGAGTTTACCTTCTCTCAAGGTCATCATCGCGGCGTTTCCCGAGGCGCGCTCGGGTCTGAGGACCGAATTCAGCCGAAAAATTGAGCAGGCTGTCCGGGTGGCTCTTAAAAAATCGGTACTCTTCTCCATCATCGATGGCGGAGACGGCATTTCCTGGCAAGAGGCGGGTCTCTCTCGATTCGCGCTCACCCCGCCGGCCGGCTGGCGCGGTGTCTTCGGGCGCCTGGATGAGGAGGCCGCTATTCGGGCCGAGCAGGGCAGCTCGCCCAGCGCCATTCGAAGGGATCTCGCGCGAGAACTCGACGACGATCATCCCATTGGCGGCCTGTGGGCGAAGGTCCAGAAGGCGAATTATGGGGAGGACTCGGCTGTCCACGCCGCCTCGATGCTCGGCGCCGACGCCGCCGTTTTTGGCGCCTATGCCCTCGGTCCCGGTCGTGTACGCGTCTGGGCCACCGTGGTCATCAATCGCCCCGCCGAAACTATTTACTTTAAAAGAGAGTTGAAGGACATTTTCGCACTTCGCGAGCGTGTCGATGTATCGAGAAAATATATTGGCCATGCGCGGGGCCAATTGAGCCGCGAGGCAGTGTCCGATGCGATGCTATCGAAATGGCTGCCGTCGCGCCCCCGGGCTTTCCCGAGCCACCCCGTATCCTGGGGCACATCAGGCTTCGAGGTAGCGTTGGAGCAAATTGATCTGGCTGGCAACCGCTCGCCAATGAACGGGGGAAATGTCATTGATTCGGAGACCCTCGTTGTCGGCCGGCTGGGCGTTGGCGAGCCCCGCTACATATACGGGTTTGCCATTGATCGTTTAGGCCGATCGGAGGAGATTTTCGCGTCCATCGAGGCGAGGAAAAAGCCGGTCCTGGTTGTGCCTGGCAATGTGGTGCATTTCTCCGCGCGCCTCCTCCCTGCGGGTCGAGCCTATCGTGTTTATTTTGTTTCCTCCGTTAAGGCGTTCGACGCGAAAAAAGTGATCGATATGGCGGGGATTAGGCTGGGCATCTCGAAAGGAAAGCCAGTCTTTGCCCGTAATTATAAGGAAGCCGCCCGCGGCGCCCCTTTGCGCTCGTGGTATGTCCCTCCTGGCCAGGAGCGCCTGATTCTTGATGAAAACTGGGCTCAATACGTTTATTGGGTCCACCGGAAAAATGAAAACAACTAAGGTCTATTTTTTTTTCGATTCATGCGCTAGTCTGGTAGTATGTCTACACAGGTTTTGTCCTCATCCCAGCGTTTAGGGTTTGTCTGGAATTCATCGCATCACCTGTGAGAGAAGAGGCGCCATGTCTCCGTCAAACCTTCCTTTGAGGCCTGAAGCCGGATGCTCCTTTGCCGGCGACACCATCCGTCTGGAGGGCTCCCTTCGCTTTTCTGGGAAATTCCTGCTCGACGGTGCTTTTATTGGTGATATAGAAGGAAACGGATCCCTTGAACTAGGTGTTTCGGCCAAGACGGAAGGGAAAATCGTTACCGAAGAACTCGTGCATCACGGCAAAAGTGAGGGAGACCTACTTGCCCTGGACAAACTGGACCTTCGAGCGGGATGCCACCACCGGGGAGATATCCAGGCGCCGAGGGTCCAGATCAGCTCCCAGGCTTGCCTTGATGGCGTTCTCAGGATGCCTGATTCAAGCCCCGATGTCCCGGCCAACCTCTTTTTCTGGCGAGCCCGAAAAAAAATTCTCGTAGGTGGGCTTGGCCTTCTGGTGGTTATGCTGGCCGCCCCCTCCGCGCTTCAGAGAATTCCCCCCTACTTGCAGAATTTCGAAGGACAGATAGAGCGCCTCACCCGCTTTCTTCCGAACCAAGAAAAGACCGGCGGCGAGAAAATGCCCACCAGCAATAGCGCGCGTCAGGATAATCTCATGAGGAAGGCCTTACTCTTTGAGAAAGAGGATAAATTTCAGGAGGCGACAGCGCTCCTGGAGAAGGCGATCACGGCCGACGGCCAGAAAACCGTCCTTGCGAATTTTCGGCTAGCCAAGAATCTCGTCAGACTGGCCCGCACGGAGGAGGCTATCGTCCAACTTGATACGCTCCTATTAAAAACCCCTGATTACATTGAAGCGCGAGTCCTGCTTGGAGACCTCCACGCGGGCTCGGGTAACTTGAAAAAGGCGGCGCTTGCCTATGCAGAGGCGATTCGGCAAGACCCTGCCGACATGATTATTCGCCGGCGTCTGGAGAAGGTCCGCATCCGTATGGTGCCTGGAAAGCCATCTAGTGACCGGCGCCAAAAGCCGCCATCGCCCGAGTCAGTTCTAACCAAGGCCGAAGGGCTACTCAAAGAGAACAAACCTGTCCTGGCCGCAAAGTTTCTGGAAAAATACATTTCTTTCATGCCGAATGAACCCCGACTCTATTTTCAGCTTGGCACGGCCAAGACCGAGATTGCCGACAGGAAGGCCGCCATTGAGGCCTATGAAAAGGTGATTATGCTTACGCCGGATTGGCTGGACGCTTATGTGCGCCTCGGCGCACTCCTTGAGGCCAGCCGCAGGGACAAAGAGGCCGTGGCCCTTTATACGCGTGCGGCACGACTCGACCCGTCGAATATCGAGATGCTGGTTCGAATTGCCCGGCTTGAGAGAAGCCGGGGCCGAAAGGATGAAGCCTACCGAATGCTCCTTAAACTAGAGAAAGAGCATCCTCGCTCGACGGAAGTTTTCCTTGAGTTGGGCTTGCTGCTGTGGGAGAGCGGGAAAACAGCCGAATCCAAAAAAATATTCAAGCGTGTTCTGGAACTCGACTCTGATTCCGCCCCGGCGCTGAACCGGCTGGCGTGGTTCTATGTGGTGGACAACGAGAGCCTTGATCGCGGCATTGAACTCTCGAAGCGCTCCCTTGAGATTCGTCCTGACACACCAGCCTACCTTGATACCCTTGCGGAGCTTTACTACCGAAACAAACAGCCTGTTAAATCGATACCGTTGATACAACGGGCCATAGAACTCGAACCCAGCAAACGCTACTACAGGGTTCAACTCGATAAATTTAAGAGAGCCCGCAGATAGGGCATTCATAAAAAGGGAGATTCCGATGAACCGGGCAATATCCGCACTTGGAATCGCCACCTTGACGATATTGGCGGGCTGTACGACCATGCGTAAAAGTTTGGATTCAGTCATAGAAAGCCGGAAATCAGTTCCGGCGATAGAGCTAGCACTTCTTCGTGTACACCGTCCGGAAGGGGTTGCCGATGGGCGTATTAACGTTATCCCGTGAATTAGGTAGTGGTGGAGATGCCATCGGTAGAAAAGTGGCGAATGAACTCAACTGGACGCTTCTCGATATTGATGGTTTTGCCGAGGCGGCCTGCTCCTACGGCTATGTCCGTGAAGAACTAGAGCGGGTCGATGAGCGCAGCCCCGGTCTGGTGGATCGATTTTTCCGGGACCGGCAATTGGTTTATCTCGACATCATGCGAGCCATCGTTTACGAGTGCGCCATCAAGGACAACTATGTCATTTTGGGGCGCGGGGGCAATTCGCTTCTCGCCGGCATACCCGGTGTTATGCGTGTCCGGGTTGTCGCTCCCGATAATGTTCGCCAGCAACGCCTTGTGGCCAACGAGGGTATCTCGGGGGCCATGGCCGAGGAATTCTTGCGGCACAATGATCAGGAACGTGAGTCGTATACCCGCTATTTCTTCGATGTTCAGTGGGGCGACCCCGGAAATTTTGATCTGGTGCTGAATACGGGTTTTTATGATGAAGATGCCGCTGCGCGGATGGTCGTCAAAATATTGAAAGGCGATTTTTTTTCTACGTACGCGCCTTCCTCGTCCACGGTTTTGCGGAATCTTTCTTTCGCTCAAAAGATCAAAGCAAAGTTGATGACCGATGATCGCGTTGATGCAAGTGGCATATCCGTGGAATGTCTCGATGATGGAAAGCTCATTTTACGCGGTCGGGTGAATAGTGAGGATGAAAAAGAGTTGTCCGAAAGTATTGTCAATTCATTCGAGGGTGTGGAATCATTAGGTAGTGAGTTGGTCGTAATGCCGCCCATTGAAGGGTGGTATCCTGTATGAGGCGTTTTATGGAAATGTTCGTGTCCCGGACATCAATTCACAAGCGTTGTTTTTTGCGTGGCGCGATAGTATTTATTGTTGCGCCGATGTTGTTGTCTGGCTGCGCCTATGTCGTTAAAAAAACTGATTACGAAAAAGACACCAAAGAGACTCAAGCTAAAGTCGATTTTCTCCGCAGACAGTTAATCGCCCATACCCAGATACTCCAAAATCAGGGGCGGTCCATCAACGAAGTTCAGCTCCAACTCCGCGATGTCACTTCCCTAGCCAAAAAGTCAAACGATGCGATTCAGACCATAGCTAAACCCAAGAAAAAAATGGCGGCGCCGACTGGCCGAAAGAAGTCCAGTTCCAAGAAAGGCGCCATGAAATCTGGCGCCAATATCATGGGTGGCAATCAAATCGGGAAATCCCTGTTTATCCGGTCTTCATACCGCGGGTTGCCCCTTAATTACGCGGGTGGCTACCGAGCGCCCCGGGGGAAAAGATTTCCCTACAGGCTTCCGCCAGGCACACTGGTTAAGGTCATTTCCAGGGATAATAGGGGGTTCACGCGAATTCAGGTGAGGTCCGGCAGATGGAAAGGGCGAAAGATGTGGGTGAGAACCCGGTGGCTGGTGACGAAAATGGCGTCGCTAGGAGCCCACGCAGGGTTGGTTGCTCCAGGCGCCTCTATATTTTCTTTAATCCTTCAGCCAGGTCGTCCCGTAGCGCATCGATATCCTCCAGCCCAACTGAATACCGGATAAGTCCCGGTGCTACCCCTCTTTTCTCTGCACCGAGGAGTCCTAGGTCCGCATAAGCCATCCGGGCGTGATGTTCGGCCTGGCTTTCCGTCCCGCCAAACCCCGCCGCCAGAACGGGCACCTTGAGAGCGTCCAGGAGCCGATCCGCGGCCTCGGGCCCACCGTTAAGCTCAAAACTCAACATGCCGCCGAACGCGCTCATTAATTTTTTGGCCGTTTCGTGGTCGGGATGGGATTCAAGACCAGGATAATGGACGCGCTTGACCTGTTTCGATCCGCTGAGAAATTCAGCTAGGCGAAGCGCCGTCTGGGATTGCCGCTCCACCCTCACGTTCAGGGTCTTCATGCCCCGATCAAGAAGAAACGCCGTTTGAGGGCTGAGCACGTCGCCCAGCAGCGCCTGTTGTTCGGCGAGTGCATCGATGAATGGTTGTGAGCCCGATATGGCGCCCGCTAGAAGATCGTTGTGCCCGCCGAGGAATTTCGTCGCGCTGTGAACGACAAGGTCGGCGCCATGTTCTAGGGGCCGAAGGAGCGCCGGCGAGGCGAGCGTCGCGTCAACAATCAATTTCGCGCCTCGGCGGCTCGCCCATTCCGCCAGGTGCTCTATGTCGGGGACGCGCATAGTGGGGTTCGAGGGCACCTCCGTGAACAGCACGCGGACGGGAGCATCGGGAACAGAGGCCAAGGCGTCCGGTGAAGCATCCTCCAGTATTTTGACATGCACCCCGTAGCGGGCAAGGAGTAATTCGGCGAAGTCCCTCGTATGGCGGTAGGTTTCGCCGAGGAGTACCAGTCTTGCGCCGCTGCCAAGAAGCGCCAGAAATACTGAGGATACGGCAGCCATGCCGCTGGCGTAGAGGAGCGATGCCTCGGCTCCCTCAAGGCGCGAAAGGCGCCGGGCGGCGGCGGCCACGGTGGGATTTCCGTAGCGCGAGTAAAAATAACCCTTGCTTTCGCCGTCATGGAAAGCGGCAAGCTCGGCCGCGCTCCCGAAAGTGAAGGTCGCCGTTTGAAAAATTGGCGGGGGAAGAGAGTTTTCCACGTGTGGATGGATGCTTCTTCCTTCGGCGGCGGGCGATGTTGTCTTCTGTTGATCTTTGGGTACGTCGTTCATTTTAATTTCATTTCCGGATTTGTCAGAGGCTATCAGTCACGGGAAATGGCGCTGAGCTGCTCTTCCACCGCTTCTTGAACGGCGCCGATGTCGTTGGGAAGTTCGATGGGCGTGTTGGCGTAGCGCGCATCGAGGCCCTCGATTTTACGTTCATGATATTTGATCTTAAATTCGGTGAATTTAAGCCCGTGCGCCGTTGATATCACGGCAACGCGGTCGCTCGAGCGTATGTCGCCGCGGGCGATGAGCTTTTCGAGCACCGCGAGGGCCACGCCCGTGTGTGGGCAGTTGTACATGCCGGTCCGATCCGCATGGGCCGAGGCGTTGGCAAGCTCTTCCTCGGACGCCTGCTCGACAATACCGTTAAAAATTTTCAGGGTCCGGATGGCGCGGCGAATGTTCACGGGGTTGCCGATCTGTATCGCGCTGGCGAGCGTCGTCTTGGCTTTGACGGGTTCGTATTCCTTGAACCCGGTGAGATAGCTCTGGTACAGGGGATTGGCGTTTTCCGCCTGGGCGCAGACGATTCGGGGCAGGTAATCGATGAGCCCCATATCGCGCATGAGCAGAAAACCCTTACCCAGGGCGCTGACGTTCCCTAGGTTTCCGCCGGGTATGATGATGACGTCGGGCAGCTCCCAGTCGAACTGCTGGGCGAGCTCGACGCTGATGGTTTTCTGGCCCTCAAGGCGGAGCGAGTTCATGCTGTTGGCCAGATAGATGTCCTGCTCCTCGGCGATTTTTTGGACGATTTTCATGCACCCGTCGAAATCGGTGTCCAGCGCCATGACTGTGGCGCCGTTGGCGATGGGCTGGATGAGCTGGGCCGTGGACACCTTGTCGCGAGGCAAAAAGACAATAGCGGGGATTTCGGCGGCGGCGCAGTAGGCCGCCAGCGCGGCCGAGGTGTCGCCGGTCGATGCACAGGCTATGGCGCGAATCTTCCGGCCATCGGCGATCATCTGGCGGGCGACGGACACCAGAACCGTTATGCCGAGATCCTTAAACGAGCCGGTGTGGGAGTTGCCGCATTGTTTAATCCACAACTCGCTCAGGCCAAGCTCCCGGCTCAGGCGGTTGGCCCAGAACAGGTTGGTGCCGCCCTCGTAGAACGAGATGATGTTGTCATCCTCGACGAGGGGCATGACCCACTCTTTTTTGCCCCAGACGCCGCTTCCGTAGGGCCAGGCATTGCGCTTGTAGCGGTCATCGAAAAGATGGCGCCACTCGGAGGCACTCCGCCCTCTGAGCGCCTCGATATCGTGGACGACCTCAAGGAGTTCGCCACAATCCTGGCAGCGGTAGACGGCGTCGAACACCGAGTAGGTGGCCCCGCAGTCATCGTTGATGCACTGAAACCAGCAGTTGTTTTCCATAACCATTCCGACGAATAGAGAAGAATCATAACTGACTGAAAGAGAATGGGTTATATCATATCCCGACCCCCGCCGCAACGATTATTCCCGGGCGCGAAAGGCCCGGCCCCTGCGCCGGATCATGAGCATACAGCAATTGGGCCCTGAAATGGAGTGTCAGTCCGGAGGCCAAATCGTAGGTGCCCGCCCCGGGCCCGCACGGCTGGGCGCTCCGTCCCATCCTGAATGCTATAATGATTTTTGCCTTCTCGGATTGAGGCCATCTCACGGAGCAACAGAGGAGAAGTGATGAAAGTGCCCGATATGAAAGTTCCGCATCCCGGCCCAAAGACGCGGGCGCAGCTTGAGCGTCTTGGCCGCTTCGAGGGTAAGGCGGGTTTGTCCCGGGGGATGAGTCCCGACACCGTGATGGTCGAGCGGGCCCTGGGCGCCTCGGTCGAGGATGTGGACGGCAACATTTTTCTCGATTTCGTAGCGGGCTTCGGCTCGCTCAACGCGGGGCACTGCCACCCTGCGGTCGTTGAGGCGCTTCAGGCGCAGGCCGGAAAACTGCATCAGGCCATGTCGCTGGGCTCAAGCGTCCGGCTAGATCTTGAGGAGAAAATTCTCTCGCTGGTGGGAGGCCAAACGCCCAGAAAAATTCTTTTCGGCACCTCGGGAAGTGAGGCGGTCGAGACCGCCCTCAAGCTGGCCCGGCGCGCCACCGGGCGCCATGAAGTCGTCGGCTTCACGGGCGGCTTCCACGGACGCAGCATGGGTGCGCTTCCATTCATGGGGCGCAAGACCCAGCGCGAGGGGCTGGGCGCACTGGTGCCGGGCGCACACCACGTTCCCTATCCCTATCTCTACCGGAGCCCGTTCGGCTGCGACCCGGAGGGGTGCATCGCCGGGACGACGGCCTATATTGAGGAGTTTTTGAGAAATCCGGTGAGCGGGTGGGGCGAGGTAGCCGCCATCATGATTGAGCCCGTGCAGGGAAACGGCGGGATGATTCCCGCGCCGCTTGGGTTTCTCAAGGCGCTTCGTGAAATCTGCAATCGCTACGGTGTCCTTCTCATCGTCGATGAAGTGATGAGTGGATTCTCAAGAACTGGAAAAATGTTCGCCTACCAGCACGAGGAGGTCGAGCCCGATATTATCGTCATGGGAAAATCACTATCGGGCGGGCTCCCCCTCTCGGCGTGCGTCGCCAGCGCCAAGATCGCCGACGCCTCAGCCCCCGGCAGCGAAACCGGAACCTATGCCGGAAATGTCATGGCGTGCGCCGCCGGGCTGGCTTCCATCGCCGTGTATGAGGATGAAAATCTCACCGAGCGCGCGGGCAAGCTGGGCGGCTATTTTCTCGAGCGCCTTGGCGAGCTGGCCGAGCGCCACCCGATAGTCGGCGAGGTCAGGGGCCGGGGGCTCATGGTGGCGGTCGAGCTGGTCTCGGATCGACCGAGTCTCGAGCCGCTTTCAATCGCAAAAAAAGTGAGCGAGCTGGCGGTCAAAAAAGGTCTTTTCCTCTATCCAGGGGGGCACTATGGAAACGTGCTGGCCTTTTTGCCGCCCCTCGTGATCGATGAGGCACAGATTGACACGGCGGTGGAGATTGTGGACGAGGCGCTTCTGGAGGTTTCTAAGTAGCCCTGGCGTCTCTTGATTTAATCATGCGAAAATGCGATTTCGTGGCACGCGAATCTATGTGCTAAACTTTTGGCGGGTATCGGGGCCGCTTCGGGTATCGGGGCCGCTTCGGGTATCGGGGCCGCTTGAAAACAGAGAAGGAAACTATATGACCGGAAGCCGCGGATTATTGAAGAGCGCCAGGCGGCTCCCTCTGGCTTTTTTCCTGGCGGGAGCGCTTCTTTGGGGTCTTACAAATGCCCACTTCCTGCTTGCCCAGGGGGGGCGGCCCGTTCTCGTAATTGATGTCGAGGACGCCATTTCACCGGGCTCCACGTCATATGTGAATCATGGGCTGGAGGAAGCCCGACTCCGGAGGGCGCAGCTCCTCGTGATTCGGCTCGATACCCCGGGCGGGCTGGTATCCAGCACGCGCGCCATCGTCAAGGCAATCTTCGCCTCCAGCACCCCGGTGGCCGTATTCGTGGCGCCCGGCGGGGCGCGGGCCGCTTCGGCCGGAACGTTCATCACCATGTCGGCCCACATCGCGGCCATGGCCCCCGGCACGAATATCGGAGCGGCCAGCCCCGTAGCAGGCGGCGGCAAACAGATAGAGGGCGACATGCGGAACAAGGCGATGAACGATGTCGCGGCGTTCGCCCGCTCGATCGCCACCCGGATGGGCCGCAACGCCGAGTGGGCCGAGAGTGCCGTGAGAGAGGCCGTTTCGGTGGACGAGGCCGAGGCTCTCAAGCTCAAGGTCATCGATCTTGTCGCGGTGGATGTGAAATCCCTGCTCCTCGCCTTGGACGGGCGGAAGGTCAAGCTCGCGTCGGGTCAAGAGGTTGTCCTCGCCACGCGCGGGGCGGAGGTGGTGACCCTCGATCGCTCCTGGCGGGATAAGGTTCTCTCCCTGCTGAGCGATCCCAATATCGCCTACATTCTGATGCTGCTCGGGATGTACGGCCTCTTCTTTGAACTGTCGAATCCGGGAAATATCCTGCCCGGCGTGGTGGGCGCAATCAGCATTCTTCTTGCGCTTTATGCGATGAAGGTACTTCCAATCAATTATGTGGGGCTGCTTCTGATGGGGCTGGCCGTTATCATGTTCCTGCTCGAGATCAAGATGGTGAGCTACGGCGGTTTGACCATTGGCGGAATCGTGGCGATGACGCTGGGCTCCGTTATGTTGATCGACTCGCCCGAGCCCTACCTTCAGATCAGCCTGACGGTGATCCTTCCCGCCGTGGCGAGCACTGCGGTGTTTTTCGTATGGATCGTCGGGCTGGGGTTCCGGGTTCAGCAAACGGCGCCGGTGAGCGGTGCGGAAGGCATGATCAACCAGATTGGCGTTGTCCGTTCGTCGGATAACGGGAAGTTGAAAATTTTTGTGCACGGTGAAATTTGGACGGCTGATTCCGATGAAGAGATCGAGGCCGGGGGGAAAGTCCGGGTCGTTTCCATGGAAGGCCTTAAACTTCGAGTAGCCAGAGAAGGGTGATGAATATGAGCTATACCTTGATCGTCATTTTCGCAATTGTGGGCCTGTTCCTTTTCAGTTCGATCCGGGTTCTGAACGAGTACGAGCGGGCGGTTATTTTCCGGCTCGGTCGGTTTCTCCAGACGAAAGGGCCTGGCCTGATTATCGTTCTGCCGATGATCGATCAAATCGTGCGCATCAGCCTGCGCCTCGTGACGATGGATGTGCCCTCCCAGGACATTATCACAAAAGACAACGTTTCAGTGAAGGTGAACGCGGTGGTGTATTTCCGGGTCATAGACCCGGAGCACGCCGTTATCGAGGTCGAGGATTTTCTCTACGCCACCGGGCAGTTGAGCCAGACCACGCTGCGGAGCGTGCTGGGGCAAATGGAGCTCGATGATCTTCTCTCCGAGCGCGATAAGATCAACGCTCAGCTTCAGGGGCTTCTCGACCAGTCGACCGACGCGTGGGGCATCAAGGTGACGAACGTCGAGGTGAAGCACGTGGACCTGCCCACGGAAATGCAGCGCGCCATCGCGCGCCAGGCCGAGGCGGAGCGTGAGCGCCGCGCGAAGGTGATTCACGCCGAGGGTGAATACCAGGCCAGCACGCGCCTCGCCGAGGCCGCCCAGATCATTGGCCGGGCGCCGGGTGCGCTCCAGTTGCGCTTCCTTCAGACCATCTCCGAGGTGGCCACCGAAAACAATTCCACCATCATCTTCCCGTTGCCTATGGACCTCATTACCCCGTTTTTGTTGGGGAATACCATGCCCAAGAGTGACGGCGGCGATGCGCCCAAATCCGTGGATTCTTGATGGCCCGATGGGCATTTGAACGCTGATTTCTATATGAACCGCAGTTCCCCGCGCTCATTGATTTGGGCTCGGTTTTTTTGTTTTTAGGGGCTATGTAGGAAATCACAAGAATTGAACCCAAAAATTGCAAAAAACCTAAATCGAAGAACACTTGGGGCAGGTGAGGGCAAGATTTTTTCTGTGAACTTACCCTAAAACGACCCTACCTCTTATACCCCAGCAACCTGAGCCGAAGCTGCTCATTGGGGTGCGGCGGGATTCGACAGCGCTAGTACTTTTTTCGGCGTGAGGGAAATGGGGGATTGCGCTTGAACGGGGATTTCTCGAATCCATCGGCTTTTTTCGGGTCCGTGAACTCGTCGCCCCAGATGCCTCGTTTGAATTTTTTCGCGAGCTTTTCCGCATTGAGGAGTTCTTTGCGGTGGCGTACGTTGGGGTGTTTGATGACGGCGCGGGCATATCCGCGCAGGAGCACGATCTTGTTCACCAGTGTTCCGTCGTCGAGGTAGACGTAGTATCGGACCTGCCCGTAGGTGTCCACCAGCTTTTTGTCCACTTCGAGTTGGACTTCGTTGCCTTCGAGCAGTTTTTTGAGGAACGCGAAGGATTCTTTTCCACCGCGCGCGCTTTTTGCGGGCGCGGTGACGCCGATCAGCGCGCTTCTTAGCCCGTTTCCCACCTGAAAGCTGTAGCCGTCGAACACGCGGCTGATCCGGGCGGGCAGGCGCTTGTGCTTGGGCGGGGCTGTTGCTCCAGACGGGGCCGCCGCTCCTGACGAGGGACCAGGAAAAGGCGTGAGCGCGATGATTGCGATGGTTAAAAATGCTCCGGCGAGAAGTGAGCCAGCGGCCCGGGGTTTCAATTTACGCAATCTCCCGATGGAATGGATGAGGTGCATGCCTAGGCAGGTATTATTTCACGAATGGGGCGGGAAGCAACGCCGAGGTTGGGATGGGAGTGCGATTTTTCGCGATTCGGGTTGGATTTTGGCCAGGCTCGGCGGCGTGGGACCTCCGTCGGTGTGGCACTCCTGGCTGCGAAAGCGGGCTCGTACGGCACGCACGGCGGGTATTCTCATAAAAAGGAGAGTCCAAGGAGGGGCAAAATAGGCAGAGGAGGGGAAAATTTGTTCGGAGGGGGGCACTTCGAGGCACGAATGAATACTGTAAGACATTGATATTAAATGTGTAATATTTTATCTTGTCTGGCATGGCTCGTGCATTCTTGTCTGTTGTTCGAGATATCCTGGTCTCCGGGCGTGATCAACGCGCTCCCTGGGACCCGGGCCGGGAATCTCGCTTATTTTGCATGACCGCCGCTTCCGGGATAAGGAGAAAGACGAGATGAGCCACATTCTTCAACAGCGTATTTTCCGGGCGATTTTTTCGACCCTGTTCGTGATGTTTTCTGTGGCGGCCCCTGCCGCATGGACGGCAGCCCGTGCCGCCGGGGGAAAAATTGGCCCTTCGTACATTCCTCAAAAAAATCTCCCCAAGGAGGTGCGATATCGTCAGGCACCTGCCTACAATAAGCGGGCCAGGATTAACCGCCGCCTCGTGACCAAGGTGCA
>Ga0115002_10004098_pt1 | contig 17841 bp, 16 predicted proteins | sample ArcticOcean_MG_C_8_FD_89576 | JGI IMG/M metagenome (GOLD analysis project Ga0115002, IMG submission 89576) | Marine microbial communities from western Arctic Ocean - ArcticOcean_MG_CB11_86 | ecosystem: Environmental > Aquatic > Marine > Oceanic | place: Arctic Ocean: Canada Basin | collected... | reverse complement strand
CTTTGGTCCTAGTTCAATCAGATTAAAATTTCGTTCAACAAATGGTACCAACCTCAGCAACTGCATCATCTTATGGCGCTTACCAAACATTTCTGGGTTGAATCCCATGCTTTGGATAAGAAGATCAATCCATTCTTCTGTTGAAAAGTGACTCCTTGCTTGCAAATACTCTTCAAAGTCAAAATGAGACATCTGGATTGGTTTTATTGAAACTAAAATCCACGGTTCCGTGCGAGAATCTTCTGTATGCTCGTATTCTATCTCAGAGATACACCAAACGCCTGTAACCAAAAGTTTGGGATGGTTCTTAATTGTGTCCGTATCAACCAAAACCTTTTTAATACCTAGGTTGGCAAAACTTGCCTCATAGGTATCATTCTTATCATTTAGTGAAACGCTTACTTGGTCTATTACTTTATACAGACCACGCTCTCTTATATTCGATCTGGTGAGATTTGCTTCATTACGATGTACGTAATGTTTTGCTAAAATATCTTTGACAGTTTCAATGCCGCTTTCGATTGATGCCTCATCATTAGTTGCGCAGTATTGCCCCAATAAATATTCCAGAACATATGAGGGGACTATTGCATTTCCCTTTATTGTTTTAACCAGATCTTTTCGTACGACTAGTCCAGGAAAATGTTTGTTAATTTTATCATCTAGTGCAGTCATTTCAACACTCCCTTAAAAATCAAAGTCGTTAGTAAAAGTTCGCTTAATCGTATATTTGACAGACCTATACTTTTTAAAATGCGAAGTCCCAGGATATTGTTCCTCCAACTTCAAAATTACTTCTTTATTATTGTAGTCATCTGCTCTCTTGCTAAGAAGAATTTTCTTAGTTTGTTCACGATCTCGAGAGTTATCAGACTCAATATCAAACGTAATTTCCTGTTGATCAGATAACAACTGTCCGTCAATAGCATACAATCCTATGCGTAAAACACGCGCATGGGACTTTGGGGTAACCGAGATCTCTTGGTATAATTTTACGGAGATTTGACTTGTAGAGATAGTTCGAGAGGACCCTCTGATAATAGTCACATCTACCGCTGCGGTATCACTTTTTCGACCTTTAGTAATACTTAAAACGGGGATAATCACCTCTTGTAAAGATGCTCCGCCATGGACAAATTTCGCGCCAGATCCCGACCGACGCAAACGATTTATTGATTTCGGAAACATAGCATCAAAATTGCCGGAAATTCCAAGTTGATCAGATGTGAATTTTTTGAAACCTGAGGTCTCAGACAATCCTTTCCCAAGAATGAAGCGCCTATCGTGATATAGAATTTCCTGTCCTTCAGGTTTAGAACCAAGATAGTCACTTGGGTCTAAATCACGGTTTTGATAAATAAACCCATGGTCAGCAGTAATGAAAATGTGACTCGCATTAGCAGAGGTGAGTTTCTTAACCAACTTTACTAAATCATTAACGGTGTCCTCTACCGCTTCAAAAACATTTTCTTCAGTTTTTGTTGAATCTCCAATCGCATCAATTCTATCATGATAGATGAAAACAACGTCATTATCACGAATGATATTTTTAGTCTCATTAGTATTGAATTTTAAAAAATCGCCTGTATGCCATGCATAAGATCTATCTTCACCAATATTTGCACTTAACACCTTCCGACGATTATCTATCCCACTTGTAGAGGTGCCAGTATGAGTTACAGTCGCCGTAGAGGGATCTGGTATACCCAACTCACCTTCCGGAAGCAAAGACGCCATACCCAGTTGCGTGTAACTAGGCAACGATGATAATAGCGCGTCTATTTTAGCGTGGAATTTATCTTCTTTCTGTATCTGTTTGTGTAAGTCTTCGCCAATTTCATACCGCATTGCATCTGAAATTATAACAACACATTTGGTACCCTTACGCCGAAGTTTTTGCACATATGTCTGGTAAAACTCTCGTTGAGAAGGAATCTTATTATTTTTCCATACATCAAGGTGGTCAACTTGCTTTTGCCAAGCATCATTTAGACGCAAAAGATAATCATTCCCATACTTGTTTTCGATAAATTCAGCGATCTCGCCAAGTAAGCTAGTTTGGGATGATTTTTTAAAATGGTAAATAAATTTACGATATAATTGATCTAACTTGAACCATGTCTTTGTGTAAATTGTCAGACCATCTTCAAATCCATCCATCCCCAAAGATGTAGATGAAATTTCATGAAGAAACTCAGAACCATAATAAATGGATTTATATTCATGCCGATATTTCGCAAACCAATGCATTTTACGGCGTTTTCTGACAATGACTTTCACTTCATTTCGCGAGAGTGTCTGTGCTGACAATTCCTGGACAAGAGACTTAATAATATATCTGTCTACTTCTTCAAAATATTCGATCTCAATGAACGATCGGAAATCTTTTCCTGTTGTATCTTCTGAAATATTAAGTGCGTCTTGGAATTTTGCTGATAGTTGTTCGAAAATTTTCTTATTATTACTATCATTCTTCCATCTTTGAAGTAGAATTTGCGCTTCAGAATTCAACATTGCATCCTGATTTTGAGATCTCTGATAGCAAGACTGAAAAAGTTCTAATGCAAAGTCTGCAATGGATGGATTGTCTACCGCATACCCATAAAGGTGCTCCAATTGTTCCCATAAAAAAGTCTCAAGATTACACCGTTTTAAAAGTTTTAAGGTGTGATCTTCAGACTTTGCCATGTCTTGGAAAAGGGAAGCGATAATCCCTTCAAACTCTTGTTTAGACCCGGCAGACACTAATAGCATTTTGCCTTTGAGTAGTGTTTTGTCGTCCTTGTCTGTCAGCAAGGATTTGAGTTCTTCTAGACGTTTTTTAGAACGGAAAAACTCATCATGTTGGGAAAGGATGTCTGCAAACCCTAAATCCAAACCCAGTTCATTCAACCACATTTGTATTTGGTCAGTGTGAAATTGCCCTTGAGATAATTGGACATCCAACAACCAATTATCCGAAAATTTCTCTGGTTCAGGTCCAAACTTATAAAGCAAAAACTGTTGCTCAGGATGCTGTCTTAGAATCCGATATTTGACTGAAAACTCATTATTATCAATTTCAATTTTTTCAATATTATCCATTTGCAGGGTGTCAAATTCATCGCGCATTTCCTTTTTAGTATCGTACCAAAAAACAATGCGGTGTTTTTCAAACTTTGATTTAAGTCCTTGGACTATCCGTTCATCCATCAACTCAACCCTACGACTTTTGTTAGTGCTGTTCCAAATTTGGGATAGTTTGTTTTCACCCCATCATCCAGATCAATCTCTATGCGCTGTGTTGCGAGGGGGAAGACTACATCTCTTTCCCACGTGTTGAGTTCTTCCAAAATTGAATTGATCTTTTGGATTTCATTCATTGCTTTGGATTTTTCACCTTGCGTTGCATCCGCGCTGATCTCAATGCGTTCCAATGATGACTTTTGTGATGCCAATTTACCTTTAAATTCACGTAAATACTGATCAAGCATTACAGATACAGTGTCCCGATTATATCGGTGCATATAGATCAACGCGTTACAGATACAGTGTCCCGATTATATCGGTGCATATAGATCAACGCGTTAAAGGACCCTTTCAGACTTGAGAACTGCCAATAGATGGGACGTTTTTTATAAGTCTGAACATGGTCTTTATAAATGTGTTTCCTCTGGGAGTTTGATGTTCATTCTCATTTAACCAATTCGCAATCTGGACATCATTCATTTTTTTATTTTTTAAGATTTTTTAAGAATTGAATAAACACTCGAAGGATAGAAGGTTTTACCCCTTGGAGTTTTGATGTTCTCCTTATTTAAAATCTTGGTATTTTTTCTGTATCCCAATCCTTCTTTTTGTAGTTGCTTTATATTAGTATGTAAAAATGGTTGATAATGGGAATAATAACTATGCCAAAGTTAATTTGAGGTCACCTCAACCTCAAATAATAGGACTCCCCCCCCCCTGTTCACCCCAGTCAACCACTGTCGAGTAACTTATTGATATATAAGTTAAAATTACCTCTACAAAGTGATTCTTTAACCGTTTTGTATTATGGTACGTTTGATGCTGGGTTAAAAACATTAGTCAGCTTTAGTTTAACCTAAGGAAAATATTTTAAACGGTATAGTAATAGTAAAGGAATAGTATGTTTTCGAGCGATATAAATATTGTTGAAGAAAATGGTGTCTATTCTCTTGTTTTGTTAGGGGAATTTATCCAATGTCGATTCACTACTGATCTAGTTCAAAGTAAGAATAGGGAATTTATTAGTTTTATTGCCCAGGACTTTGATAGTGTCGGCAAACTTGAATTAAAAAATCATAAGATTATAAATGAGGGTGTTAATTGTGCTTATATTATTTATTCAATCCAAAAATTAAAAGTAGAAAATCAAAAGATCTGGAGCGAGATGGTCGAAGCTTTTCGACTAATGCCTAAATCCGATTACGCCCTTATACGAGTTGCCAATGATCCTACATTAGAGCTCGAAGAAGAAGCACGATTCATGCCCGTGAAAAAGGTATTTAGAGAGCAATTAGGTGAAAAGAGTTTTAAGTTGCTTACTTCCTATGCCTGGGGTAGCTATTACCAGTCAATGAGGGCACTAACTGCAGAACAGGAGAGCGGAAATGTTGAAGAGGGACATGCTGGTCCAGGGCAATTAATTTCTGATGACGATTTTAAGGACACAGATAGTTCGAAGAAAATAATACAGTTCATAGATAATACAACTGTGGAACAGAGGGCAGCACTTTGCGCTTTGTGCGAAGCATTAGAATATAAATCATTGATTCTACCTGTCGCAGTTTTGAATAAGTGGATATCTAAGAATGAATATATCAGCGCAGCAATGGTTTTAGCGGGCGGGGTGGCAGATCTATCTGGAGTACATGGCGGTACCGATTCTTCACATCAACAGTTGTATACATTTCATAAGGACATTCTTGAGTTATGCTTGAATTACTGTGATAACAGTCCTTCAATCTCTGAGATTAAGTGTCGGATTTCAAAAGGTGAAACCAAAAATACAGAGTTCAAGCAAACATTCATGTTAGACGTGAAAAGCAGAAAACCAGAAAAATACATTATGGATATGTGCATTAAAACACTTGCGGGGTTTCTCAATTCAGAGGGCGGTCAACTCCTTATAGGAGTAAAAGACGATGGAAAGATACTTGGAATTAAAAAAGAAGTGGATTTGATTCACAAGAGTGAAGATAAATTCTTACTGCATTTTAAAAATAAAACGAAAGAAGAAATTGGCGAAAAATTCTTTACGTTAATTGAGTATCAGATAGTCGAGGTAGATAGTAAAAAGGTTCTTGAAATTAGTTGTGCTAAGTCGGATGAGCCTGTTTTTATTAAGAAAGACATAGAGTTTTATGTGCGAGTAAATCCCGCCACTCACAAATTGGAAGGGAGTGCTTTAGCTGATTATCTACGAAGTCATTTTTACAAGTAGATAAATTCAATAAATTTCAAATAATGTAAATGGACGATAAAAACCAAAACAACCCTAAACTTTCAATCTTTTATATTACAATGGGGGGTGCCCTCATTGCTATGACAACATTGCTTGCAAAAGCATTAGGCACTGATTCTCTTGGAGACCCGTTGCACCCTTTGCAAATTAGTAATGCAAGATTTTTAGCTGCTTTTATACCAATTTTAATTATTACAATAATACGTAAAACTAAAATTGAATCTCCTAGATGGCATTTACATATCACTAGATCTATAAGTGGATGGTCAGCTGTAAGTCTACTATTTGCAGCTGTTGCAATAATACCAGTTTCAGACGCCACAGCAATAACTTTTTTAAATCCTATATTTGGAATGGTTTTTGCTATTCCTATACTTCGAGAAAAAGTTGGTTCAAAACGATGGTTAGCCGCCATTATCGGATTAGTGGGGTCCATGATTTTAATCAGACCTACAAGTGCTAGCTTTCAACCAGCAGCACTTTTAGCTTTAATATCCGCGTCAATAATGGGATTGGAATTGATCATTATTAAATATCTCGCAAAATACGAAAGTACTCTTCAAATATTAGTTATCAACAATGCCATGGGATTATTTATATCAACTGTGGCGGTCTTATTTGTATGGGAACCACCGTCATTGCATCAATGGAGTGCAATGGCGGCTCTAGGCATTTTAATGTCCGGTGGGCAAGTCTGTAATATAAAAGCATTACGGGGAGCTGACGCAAGCTTCATATTGCCCTTCTCTTACAGCACATTACTTTTTGTAACTCTATATGATTTTTTGATTTATTCTTTCAAGCCTGATATGACAAGTTATATCGGTGCATCAGTAATAATGTTCTCCGTTGTAATTATGACATGGCATCAAATAAAATCTAGTCAAAGAAACCCACATTAACTTATAGAAATTTATATAAGGCTTGATTGAATTTAATCATTGTGCTAAGTTTCCCTAACTTGAATAAGGAGTTTTAATTTGCTACCTCACGTAGAAAAATTCGGAATTTATTTTAATTCGTCGGAAAACAAAGTCGTACGAATCACGTCACCCTATTGGTTTCCGCCAGAACCTGAATGGGTCTATCTAACTAGAGAAGTTAATTCAACACTGACTAGTATTAGAGAAATCATAAAAAATGAAAAATTATCAGATAAGTCTGAAGAAGTCAGTTGGGGTCGGATACCACTATTAGATTGATTTGATTTTATGGCAAAAACAATAACCCACAAAGAAGTAATTAAAATAGCCGACATCAGGGGAATCAATATACCTACTGAGGATGCGATTAGTATTACAAATTCAATGGTTGCCCTAATAGACGATGGAAATCGTATGTCTAATATTATCAAACCCACTACACAACCATCCGCTGTCTTTAAAGTTATAAGGGATTAAGGCTGATGGACCATTTAACGTCCTTATCTATATATGAAGCATCTGAATTACTGAAAAGCAAATGTATATCGCCTGTCGAATTGCTCAATGCTCATTTAGAAATAATTCATAAAAAAGAGCCTATACTAAATTCCTTTATTACAATTCTAGAAAAACAATCTCAGGATTCAGCTTTAATTGCCGAAAAGGAAATACTCGAAAACAAAATCAAAAGCCGATTACACGGCATTCCAATTGGGTTGAAAGATTTATATTTCACCAAAGGTATAAAAACGACTATAGGGTCATCCATTCATAAGGATTTCATCCCAGAGTATGACTCGGCGGTAACAGAAAAACTATCAGACTCCGGTGCGATAATAATCGGTAAGATGCAAATGCATGAATTTGCTCTAGGAACGACAAGTATTAATGAACATCATGGTACTTCTAAAAACCCTTGGAATCCACAACATGTTACCGGCGGTTCTAGCGGAGGATCTGCATCGTCTGTCGCATCTGGGCAAGTGATGGGAGCTATGGGAAGTGATACTGGAGGCTCTATACGCATTCCCTCTGCCGCATGCGGCATTGTCGGATTAAAACCTACCTTTGGCAGGGTTAGTAGGTACGGAGTATTTCCTTTGAGTTGGTCACTTGACACTGTAGGGCCAATGACTCGTACCACAATAGATTCAGCCATAATGATGAATAGCATTGCCGGATATGACTCACGAGACAGTAGCTCAATAAACGTCAAAACAGACGATTATCTCATAAAAATAAATGATGGTATCAAAGGATTGAGAATTGGGGTACCTACAAATTTTTTCTATTCTGTAATAGATCCTGAAGTTGAAAAATCTGTAAAAAACGCATCCCGAAAATTATCTGACTTAGGGGCTGAAGTAGAGGAATTTTCATTACCTGTTTTGGAACATAGCCTTGCAATATCTAGCATTATTTTACTAACAGAAGCTGCAGAAATACACCTTGAAAACATGCGTAACAATTCCGCCAAAATGGGTGTTGATGTGCTTGAAAGACTAAGGCAGGGATTAATTTTAAGTGGCACTGATTACGTTAGTGCTTTAAGGGCACGTACAGAATTTAATCAGGAAATTGACCTGGCATTGCAAAAATATGATGTTTTATTATCCCCAACTTTAGCCATTGGGGCTCCGAAAATAACTGAGGATCTTATAACAATTGGAGATACCACATTATCAACCAGTTCATTAATGTCTCGATTAACACGGCCATTCAACGTAACTGGACTACCGACGATATCTATTCCATGTGGATTAACATCAAGCAAAATGCCAATTGGACTACAATTAACATCCAAAGCTTTTCAAGAATCAACTATACTTAAAACCGCTCAAGCATATGAACGGGAAGTCGGATTCCCCAAAATAGCTTGAGGTACATAAGTCAAATGAGGTGAGTTAAAACAATGACTGAACAAAAAGGATTAACATTACACGAAGCTGCCCGACATGCTGGAGTAACTTTTTCAAAAGAATGGAATCCCACAAGTAAATACATTGAAGCTAATGGATTGAATTTCCATTATTTAGAATGGGGTAATCCTAATAACCCAACATTATTGATGTTGCACGGATTTGCGCAACAGGCACATTCTTGGGATTTCGTTGCTCTATCATTCGCAGATAATTATCACATTATCGCATTAGACCAAAGGGGACATGGAAACAGTGATTGGGACCCTGAACAAGATTATTCACCTGAAGCACAACAAATAGATATCGCGGAAATTGTCAACAAACTAGGATTACATGACATTGTTCTAATGGGACTGTCTATGGGAGGCAGGAATTCTTTCACATACGCAGCAAACAATCCTACAAAAATAAAAGCTCTAATAATAGTAGATGCGGGTCCTGAAAACGTAAAAATGGGCACCCAAAACATAAAAAAATTTGTGGAACAAGAAGATGAATTAGATTCAATAGATGCTTTTGTAGACAGAGTATTAGCTTACAATCCCAGAAGAGATCGAACACAAATAAAAGGCAGCATACTAAATAATTTAATGGAATTACCGAATGGCAAATGGACATGGAAATACGATAAAGTCCTTCGTTCTGCTGGCAGAATTGGAAAACAGCAAGATCCCGAAGTAATAGAAAAACTTTGGAGCTACATTGAAAATTTGCAATGCCCTACAATGATTGTCCGAGGAGATTCATCAGACATAATTGCTACAGATACCGCAGATGAAATGGTACAAAGAATTCCAAATGGTCAATTAGCTATCATTGAAAATGCTGGTCATTTGGTTACGGGAGACAACCCTGCTGGTTTTGAAAAAGCAGTGACAAAATTTATCCACGCAGTATAGTTATAATCAATTTCATAAAGAGATTAGAACCATAACAACTAATGATGTTTTGATGATATCGCTATTTCCTATTTAAAAATACAATTGCAGGTATTATATACGGGTGATATAATTGCTGCTAAATATAAATTATCTATAAATAAGTAAGGGAATCCAGGAGAACGGATTTGGATAAAGCTGAAAAGCAAGCAATTATCGAAGAATACAGGAAAAACGACAACGATACAGGTTCCGTAGAATCTCAAGTTGCTGTCCTTAGTGGTCGCATCAAAGAACTGACCCAACATTTAAGAGAACATAACCACGATGAATCCACAAGAAGAGGGCTACTCAAAATGGTGGGTAGACGAAAAAAGCTATTGAGTTACATAAGTAACGAAAATGTGGATAACTATCGCGCTCTTATTGCTAAATTGGGACTTAGGCGTTAATAAACTTAACTCTTTCAAGAACCCAGTTTTTTATTTCCATTCTATCTAACACACTCGTTATTGGATTTTTTTAAGGAGTTTTTAACATCACTGCAATAAACATAAGCCGAGAAATCGGAGAGCATACCATTAAATTTGAAACAGGTGTGCTTGCGCAAAAAGCAAGCGGATCAGTTTTGATAACACAAGGAGACAATGTAGTATTAGCTACAGTTACTATGAGTAAACCTAGGGAAGGAATTGATTTTTTCCCTCTAACAGTCGACATAGAAGAACGACACTACGCCATAGGACAGATACCTGGAAGTTTTTTCAGAAGAGAAGGACGCCCAACCACACAAGCTATACTGACTTGTAGACTGATTGATAGACCCATTAGGCCTCTTTTTCCTAAAGGGTTCAAAAATGAGGTTCAAGTAATTGCCACAACATTATCTAGCGACAAAGAAACCCCACTAGATATAATGGCCTTAAACGGAGTTTCCACCGCTCTATCTATTTCAAACATTCCTTTTAACGGACCGTTAGCTGCAACCAGAATGGGCTACATAGATGGACAATTCATAAGTAACCCGTCGTATGCCCAACTCGAAGAAAGTTTATTGGACATTGTAGTCGCGAGCTCTAAAGATGGAGTATCTATGATGGAAGCTGGAGTCAAAGAGCTTGACGAAGCCACAGTTTACGAAGCCATTGAAATAGCACATAACCTGAATCTTGAAACAATCGCTCTACAGGAAGAGTTTGTTTCCATGGCAGGTAAAGCAAAAACTACCTTTACTGCAATTGGACACGATCCATTAGCCGTAGAAAAAGCAAGGTCGATTCTAGGAAATAAAATATATGAGGCTTTAAAAGCTTCCGATAATCAAGATGAGATGAAAGATCAAATCAATGTTTTGGAAGACGAACTAAAAGAATCATTGGCTGAAGAATTTGATTCGAAAGTCATATCAGGAGCCTTCGAGGAATTACTTGACGAGCAATTCAGAGTTCGAATATTAAAGGACGGTATCCGACCGGACAATAGAGGACCTAAAGAAATACGAAACTTATCAGCTGATGTCGGATTATTACCAAGAACTCATGGGTCTGGTTTATTTAATCGAGGTGAAACACAAATATTAGGTGTTACTACATTAGGATCCTCAGGTGATGCTCAAAAAATTGACAACCTTAGCCCTGAAACCTCGAAAAACTTCATGGTTCATTATAATTTTCCTCCATATTCGGTTGGAGAGGCAGGAAGGGTTGGCTCACCAGGACGTAGAGAAGTTGGGCACGGAGCATTAACCGAAAGAGCCTTGACCGCAGTATTACCTAAACAAGAAGACTTTCCATATACTATTAGAATAGTATGCGAAGCCCTTAGTTCAAATGGAAGTACATCAATGGGTAGCGTATGCGCAAGTACATTATCTCTTATGGATGCTGGTGTGCCTATATCTTCTCCTGTTGCTGGAATATCAATAGGCCTGATAACAGGAAACGATAATGAATATGTAACACTCACCGATATTCAGGGACTAGAAGATCATGTTGGAGATATGGATTTTAAAGTTGCTGGTACCTCATCTGGAATAACAGCGATACAGTTAGATATTAAAGTGAACAGTATTAGCTTTGATGTAATAAAAGATGCCTTAAGTCAAGCCAAAGAGGCTAGATCAGAAATATTAGATGTCATAAAAAAGACAATACCTAATGTAAGAGAAGACATAAACCCATACGCTCCTCGTATTCAAAAAATTATGGTGCCTGTGTCCAAGATCGGAGCAGTCATTGGTCCCGGTGGAAAAATGATTCGTAGTATCGTTGAAGAAACCGGAGCTACCGTAGATATTCAAGATGACGGCACAGTACTCATCGGCTCCGCAGATTTGGAAAGTGCTGACAAAGCAATTCAGATGGTTAAGGATCTTACACGAGAAATTGCTGTCGGTGAAATCTTCACTGGAAAAGTAGCGAAAATCGCAGCTTTCGGTGCATTTGTATCCATATTACCGGGTACAGATGGCATGGTTCATATAAGTGAATTAGATGTCAATAGAGTAGGAAAAGTAGAAGATATTGTTAACCTTGGTGATGAAATTACTGTAAAAGTAATAAACATAGATAATACTGGGAAAATCAAATTATCAAGAAAGGCCGTATTAGATCCAACTAGTAGCTCTAACTCCGCACCCGAGACTCCTGTTCGTGAAAAAGTGGCAGTTAAAACTGGAGACATCATAACTGGTAAAGTGGTAAATATAACAAAATATGGGGCTTTTGTAGAAATAGCACCAGGAACAGACGGCATGGTACATATCAGCGAACTTGAAAATTACAGAGTCTCAAACGTAGAAGATGTGGTCAACATCGGAGATGAAATCACAGTAGAAGTTATAGAAGGTAATGAATCCGGAGACCGCATAAAATTATCAAGGAAATCATTATTAACTGATTAAATGAGGGGTATTCCAATGGCTAATATACGCGTAGCAGTTAATGGAGCTTTAGGCAGGATGGGACAAGAGGTTCTTAATGCTATAAGCAAATCAGAAGGAATGGACCCAGTAGCCGCATCAGATCTTGCAAGCACCACCGACACACTGCAGTTGGGCAAGCAAACTCGTCCAATACCATTGTTTGATAATGTATCAGATGCAATAACAAATGCTGATGTGGTAGTTGACTTCACTAACGCTGAAGGGGCTCTAAGTGTTATAACAGCAGCCACTACGAACGGTGTTAATTGCGTAATCGGATCAACAGGACTCTCACAACAAGATTACGAAAATGCCGATCAACTTGCCAACAAAAATAAAACTAGCATAATCATTGCTCCTAATTTTGCTATCGGTGCAGTTCTAATGACACATTTAATAAAAGAATCTGCCAAATTTTTTGATTATGCTGATCTTACTGAAGTACATCATGAAGCGAAAATAGATTCTCCGTCAGGAACCGCAATAGCATTAGCTCAAGCTGCCAGTGAAGGGAAAGGTGCTGATTTCATTGCACCCGAATCAGAAGTTGAGCTTATTCCTAATTCTCGAGGAGGTAATCATAAAGGAGTGGTGATACACAGCGGAAGAATGCCAGGAAGGGTTGCACATCATGAAATGGTTTTTGCATCACTCGGACAAACTTTGACCATACGACATGACTCAATTAATAGAGAAAGTTTTATGCCAGGTGTGATAATGGCCGTCAATGCTTCCTCAAACATGACTGGACTAACATTAGGACTAGGAAAAATTATGGGACTATCTTAGCTATAGTCTCATAACTATTTAAAACTAGGAGGTATACCACCCATTGAAATCGTGTAAAATTGCCGTCATTGGTGCCACAGGAGCAGTAGGTCAAGTTTTTTTGAGAATTGCTGAGGAAAGAAATTTTCCTATATCAGATATCCGGCTGTGTGCATCAGAAAGATCTGTTGGTAAAAAGTTGGAATTCAATTCGGAAGAAATAGAAGTAGAATTATGTACTCAAAAACTTCTTGAAGAAGTTGATTTTACATTCATATCTGCTAGTAGTGATGTAAGTAAGAAAATCGCACCGTTGGCAGCTGCATGTGGATCTATTGCAATCGATGACAGCTCTGTGTTCAGAATGGATGATACTGTGCCATTAGTGGTACCTGAAGTAAACCCTACGGACTTAATATCACACAAGGGAATAGTTTCAATACCTAATTGTTCCACAACACCTTTAGTAATGATATTGAAGCCTCTTATGGAAGCTTCAAAAATTAAACGAGTAATAGTGGATACATATCAGTCAGTCACAGGTACTGGTTCCGCCGCTCTTCAAGAATTGAAAGATCAAAGCCAAGATATACTTTCAGGAAATCAAATTAAGGTACAAGAATATCCTCATCAAATCGCTTTCAATGTTTTGCCCCATATCGAGCCATTTCAAGGAAATGGTTATACACAAGAAGAAATGAAAATGGTGTATGAAACCCGAAAAATACTACACAACGACAATCTAATGGTATCCGCAACCTGTGTTAGGGTACCGGTTCCTGTAAGTCATAGTGAATCAATCCATATAGAATTTGAAACCGCTGTAACCCCTGATGAGGCTAAAAAAATACTATTAAACAAACCTGGCATAAAAATTGTAGACGATCCCTATTCTAACCTGTATCCTATGCCGATCGATGCAAGCGGTTCAGATGATGTTTTGGTCGGACGTATCAGAAAAGATGTGTCTCATCCAAATGGGATTGCTATTTGGATATCATGTGACAACTTAAGAAAAGGCGCTGCGTTGAACGCAATTCAAATTGCTGAAACGATGATGAAACAAAACATAGTTAAATCTACTACATGGAGATGATAAATGGTTGAATTCGGAAGACTTCTTACAGCAATGATAACGCCATTTCATGAAGACGGTTCAATTGACTATCTTCAAGCACGAAAACTAGCAAAAAAACTAGTAGCTTCAGGTACTGAAGGTTTAGTGATCGGAGGAACCACTGGAGAATCACCGTCAATGTCGGATGATGAGAAAATCAGACTTTTTGCTGAAGTAAAAGAGGAAGTAGGAAGTACGGCTGCGGTAATAGCAGGTACAACCGATAACAATCACAATAAATCTCTCGAATTATCTATCGAATCAGAAAAAGTAGGTGTAGATGGATTGCTATTAACTGTTCCTGCATACAATAAACCTACACAAGAAGGCCTATATCAAAATTTTAAGGCTATTGCTAAGGCAACAAAATTACCTGGTCTTTTATACAATGTGCCTTCTAGAACAGCATTAAACATGACTGCAGAAACAACCTTGAGATTAGCGGAAATAGATAACATCATAGGGGTAAAAGAAGCATCTAGCGATTATACTCAAATAACCAACATCATTGACAAATCACCAGACGGATTTAAGGTCTGGTCCGGAAATGATGATGAAACATTCCCAATAATGTGTGTTGGAGGCTACGGTGTTGTTAGCGTAGCCTCCAATCTCTATGGAACCCAAATAAGTACTATGATGAAATATATTTTAGACGGAAACATCGAAAAAGCAGCGGATGAACACAAAAGAATGCTACCTATTTTCAAAGCCTTATTCTGGGTTACTAATCCAATTCCAATTAAATATGCTGTCAACAGAGCTGGATTCAATGCAGGAAGCTACAGGCTTCCATTATGTACGCCTGATAACATATTTCTTAAAGATTTTAATCCCGTAATGGATACATATGACGTCGATCTACCTGTTTAAATTAACGAGTTCAACGTAATAGTTTCATCTCTATGAGGTCCCGTTGATATAATATCTATTGGGCATCCAATAAGCTCTTGAAGCCTGTCCACATATGCCCTTGCCGTTACAGGTAATTTGGAAATGTCTGACAATCCTGCTGTGGGAGTATCCCATCCTTTAAATTCTTCATAAACAGGCTCGCAATAAGTTAAGGCAGAAATTTGAGCAGGAAATTCATCTACAATCTCACCATCTATTTTATAGCCTGTACATAATTTTACTGTTTCAAAACCATCTAAAACATCCAATCGTGTGACAACAGCAGATGTATATCCATTAATCTGATTACTATATTTTGCAGATATAGCATCAAACCAGCCTACTCTCCGTGCTCTTCCTGTAGTTGTTCCAAATTCATTAGCTATAGTTCTTATTTTTTCGCCTACAGAGTCATGTAATTCTGTAGGTAATGGCCCCCCGCCTACTCTTGTTGTATATGCCTTAAACACTCCTATAACAGATGTGATATATCTTGGTTGTATCGCTAGACCTGTAACAGCTCCTCCGATACTTGAATTTGACGAAGTAACATATGGATAAGTTCCATGATCAATATCAAGTAAAACTCCTTGAGCACCTTCCAATACCGCATTTGCACCATTGTACAAACGGTCATTTATATATTTGCCAGTTGGTAAAATAAAATCAGACAATTTATCAGCCCATAATTTACATTTCTCCAAGAGTATATTTAAGTTAATCTTTTCATCTGAATTATTCATTTTCAAGGTGTGGTTTACCGATTCGACAAGTTGCGCAAGCTTATATTTCAAATTGGGTTCATCCATTAAATCAGAAGTTCTAATTCCTTTCCTCGATATTTTGTCATTATAAGCAGGGCCTATTCCTTTACCAGTAGTGCCTATAGCATCATTTTCCAAATTAGATTCTGATAAATTATCTAATAAAATATGGTGTGGGAAAATAATATGGACTCTATCGCTGATCATTAAATTATTTGAAAGATTTATACCCACTTTTGTTAAGGAATCGATTTCAGAAATAAGCGCGTCTAGATCTATAACTAAGCCATTACCAATTATATTCATGACATTCTGATTAAATACTCCGCATGGAAGTAAGTGAAGACTGAATTCACCCAAATCATTTATGACTGTATGACCCGCATTATTACCACCGGAAAACCTTGCTACAATATCTGCTTTATTAGCTAGATAATCAACGATTTTCCCTTTTCCTTCATCACCCCATTGAGCACCCAAAACTGCATGTGCTGGCATATAAAAACTCCCGTCAAAACATCACTGTAAAGTACCTAAAAACAGGCAAAAAAATTCTCCTCAGTGGTGATCCTAACAACAATATTCGGACCAACAATGGGAGCTTTTCAAGTGGGATTATAACAGAGTATATAGGATTGGCACACCACTCATAAAATACTTAGTTTCCGTTCATATAGGGAAAGCCAATTTCGATAATATTTCTATTGCACGTGACAGATATATTATTTTTTCTTGTGGTTCAAAATCAATTTCAACGAATTTTTCAGTTTGATCATATCCTCCTAATTCTTGAGGTCCCGGAATGACATTTAATTGCAATTCACAAATTCGCCCTTCTGGAGTAATCACTATACAACCAATATCATTTTTAGCATCAATGGGATCAAGTTCAATGGCTTTGATTGTTTGCATTCCCATAAATCCAGGAAACGGATCAAGTGTTTCACAAAGTCGAATAAATATCGTATTCAATGTTTCAGTAATTTCTAAAATATTATAGTTTTTATTCATGTTAATTCCTGTTTGACATAAATCACACATGCCTATTATATTTGTAAGTCATATTAATGAATATGGCTACGTAGCTCAGAGGTTAGAGCGGGCGCTTCATAAGCGCTAGGTCGCTGGTTCAATTCCAGCCGTAGCCACCATATTAGTCCTACATTTATTTTATGCCTGCGAACAATTAAGATTATTATATTATAAAAATGCCGAAGTGGCGGAACGGTAGACGCGCTACGTTCAGGACGTAGTATCCGTAAGGGTGTGTGGGTTCGAATCCCTCCTTCGGCACCAGTTCCTCAGTATTACCTTGTTTTATTCCTAAAAAAGAGTGTGTGGTTACCTGCAAGCATGATTTTGCCGACATAATTATGAAACTCTTCTCATCGCACCCGCAAAAGACTCGGCTGTTTCTCTTTGCCATTCCGGCATTAAATGCCCATAAGTATCCAAAGTCATACTTGGGCTTGAATGCCCTAGCCGTTTGCTGATCATTACTGGGCTGCTTCCTTCTTGGATAAGTATTGAAGCATGAAAGTGTCTCAAATCGTGAAGCCTGATTTTTGAGCTTCTCTGCTCTTTATTAACCCTGTCTAATGTGCGACTTGGGGCCATTGGGTTCAGAAATCCTCCCAGTTGATTTGGAAATACTAAATCTTTGTCATTATAGGTCTGACCAAGCATAAATTTAGATTCTGTTTGCGAAATCCTGTGCCTATTCAACATTTCGAGAGTTTCGTTATCGATATCTATGACCCTGCGGGATGATCTTGTTTTCGGGGGCTGTAATAGTAGTCCTTTTTCAGAAGACCTAACAAGCGATTGTACGATACTGATTTTCTGTCCGAGGAAGTCAACATTTTTCCATTCTAACCCCAAAGATTCTCCTCTCCTCATACCTGTATAGGCTATCAACCATAATGCTGGAAACAGTGGTTCTTTGAGTATTTTAGACTTTTCTAAAATCCCCTTAACAGTTGAAGGTGAAGGAGGAGTAATTTCTTTCCTTTCAATTTTAGGAGGCTCAATGACTTCAGCTGGATTCCTAAATATAACTTCCATGAGTAGTCCGAAACACTAACCCCCTTGCTGATTAGGAGTAATAGTGGAATTACGTGTGAGTTATTGTGTAGGTAGCGCCGCTGGGACGCTACCCATTGTGACTAATTAGGCTGTAGTGCCT
>Ga0115002_10004097_pt1 | contig 17843 bp, 10 predicted proteins | sample ArcticOcean_MG_C_8_FD_89576 | JGI IMG/M metagenome (GOLD analysis project Ga0115002, IMG submission 89576) | Marine microbial communities from western Arctic Ocean - ArcticOcean_MG_CB11_86 | ecosystem: Environmental > Aquatic > Marine > Oceanic | place: Arctic Ocean: Canada Basin | collected... | reverse complement strand
GGCCCACGAAAAGTTGTTCCTTTGCACGGCACACGACGATCGCTTGCTCGAGTTTACCGTGCGGGCTTTTCACGATGCCGCAGCCGCGCTTGCCGCTAGCGGAGATTGACGGCCGTCGTCTAGGCCGGGAACTCGAACAACACCTTCACCGCCTCGCTGCGGTCCTGTCGTCGGCAGGCCATGAACGCTTCCCGGTACTCGGCCAGGCCAAAGCGGTGGGTGATCAAGGGGCTGAGGTCGAGGCGGCCCTCTCGCGTCCAGTCGATGTAGTGTTCAAAGGCGTGCCGGCGCGAGCCGTTTACGGTTTCATGACCGAAGCCACTGGAGCCGACGAGGGCAATCTCTTTGAAATAAAGCGGCGTCCACTCGAAGCGCGCCGACTTCTCCACACCCGTGACTACTACCGCAGCGTGCGGGCGCGCCACTCGCAGCCCGACTTCGAGTGTCGAGGGCATCCCGACCGTGTCGTAGACCACGTCGACGCCGCCGGTCAGCATGGGCAGCCCCCGCCAGGGCCTGCGCAGGGGACTCCTGGTTTCGTCGGCTACGCGCTCAATCAAGGAGAGCTCGGGCTTGTGGTCGATTACAACCTGGGCGCCCAGTTGGGCCGCGAGGCGGGCCTGCTGCGGAAAACGCGCCACGGCCAATACGCGGCAGTCGGGCCACAGAAGCCTCAGCGCTGCTACCTGGCACAGCCCCAGCGTGCCGCAGCCGTACACCAGCACGCAACCGTCATCGGGGGGTGGTCGCAACAGCGTGGCGTGCAAGGACACCGAGAAAGGATCGGCGAGCACGGCCTGCTCGTCGGTGATGTCGGGGGGCAGTACGAAGCATTGCGAGCGGTGGGCCACCAGCGATTCGGCAAAGCCACCGTGGGCGTCGGCGCTGTTGCCGTGGTGAATGCCGGGCGCCAGCGAGCCGCGTTCAAAGTTTTCGCACTGCGCCAACTCACCAACTGCGCACCAGCGGCAGGGCTCGAGCCCGCGAGGTTCACAGGACAACCACGGGTTGAGCAGCACGCGGTCGCCCGGCTCAATGCCGCCGACCTCGTTACCACAGTCACGCGCCACGCCTACAACCTCGTGGCCCAGCACCTGGGGAAAGGATATGAGCGAGGTCATGGGGTTGTCGATCGAGCCGTTAAGAAACACCTGCTTGTAGTCGCTGCCGCAGAGCCCGCACAGTCGTGTCTGAAGGCGCAGCCACTCGGCACCCGGCAACCCGGGTTCGGCCAAATCGCGTAGTTGCAGGGGGGAGGTCGGACCCACGCAGGCAGCCGGCCAGGCGCGCGAGAGCAGGGCAGTGGCGACGGTGCGCAAGACTTTGTTTTCGAATACCAGCGCTTTCATTACAGTTATCGAAGGGCTCAAGGGCGGCGGCCACAGTATTCTACTTGTCGCCGCTGCTCAGGCCAGTCCGCGGGGTAGCTTGGTTTCTCAACCAGGATAACTCGACGGTCGGTTTCTTCCCGGTAGCCGAGCGCATTTAGCAGGGACGCTGAGGATTGTCTCGCGAGGGGGCAGTGCTGTGGCCCAGGAGCTGGCCACCGGTCATGGTTTCGCTGGCACCGTTGAGCCCTCGAAGAGCCCCTTGCGCACGTTGAACACGCACACCTGCTGTGGGGCCATACCGCCGGGGTCGGCCTCGAAGATGATTACCCGCACTATCCTGCTGACCTGGGGGCGTGACGCGTCGTAGCCACCGGGGCCCTTGAGTACTATGCCGCTGGCAAAGCCGTCCTTGTCTCGGTCGTAGAGGAAGATGGATTGGCCCGAGTTGCTGCCGTTGCCCAGCAGATCGCAGGTGGACTGGAAGGCGATGAAACGAGCTATCGCTCCCACGCTGGGCATCGCGTTGGTACAGCCCGCGGTGTTGGTCACCTGGGTGTAGGGCGACGACAGCAGGTTGGCGTCCCACAGGAAGATTTCCACGTTTCCGTCACTGTTGGAGCCTGGCACCAGGTCGGCATCGGAGGCGAAGGCTATAAAACGCTTGCGGCTCTGGCTGGGGCTCTCACTGAAAAACCCGGAAGGGTAAGGGGTGGTTACCTGTACCAGCTGGGTCGCCTTGCGTTGGATACGGTACAAGGACCGCTCTCCCTCGGTGCCGGGGGGGTTGGTGGCCAGCAGGTCCGCGGTGCTCGAGAACGGTATAGCCGCAGAGTTGAAATTGACGCTGTGGCCGACCACGCTGATGCCACTCTCGGCGGCCGTCAGTTGCTGGAGCCCCGGTATCGGTGCGGGGGCAGTGGGCCCCACCAGCTCGCGCTTCCACATGAAAATTTCACGATTACCTTCGGGATTGCCGCATTTCGCGGGAGCGTCGGGACAGCGGGCCGGGTCGTCGCAGACCAACCCTGGGCAGTCGGCGTCAGAACCGCAGGAGTTCCTGTCATTGTCCCCACCCACGCAGGAGTTCACCAGGTCACCGTCGGAGTCGAACAGCAGCCGGCGGGCGCGGGTTGCCCGCATATTGGGGTGATTGTTGGAGGCGCCCACGCTTTGACTGATCTGCAGCAAGCGGTCGCGACGACGATCGAGGTGGAAGACCTCGGTGTTGCCGTCGGGGTTAGAGCCGGTGAGGTCCGAGTTTGAAGAGAAGGCTACGAACCTCCCAGAACCGTTCAAGGTCGGGTTCTCGTTGTTGTTGTCTACTCCGAAGACGAGCGAAGTTGTATCGGTGATTTGGGTCATGGCTGCCGAAAGAGCGACTGTGGGGTCGGTGCCTTGGCGGATTTGTTTGTCGTATTCTTTACGGCTGAAGACGAAGATCTCGATGTTGCCGTCGGGGTTATTACCCGAGTAGTCTGCAGCTGACTCGAAGACGATTTCATTGGACTTGCGGCTCGGATTCGCCGAGTTGCCCTCGAAGCAGAATAGTTCCCCACTTTCCAGGCCGCAGTCGAAACAACCGTCGTCGGCCTGGTCGTTGCCATCGTCGCAGAATTCATCGGGGTCCACGGTGCCGTCGCCACAGTAGGGGAGCAGCGTGCAGTCCACGTCGCACGTGGTCCCGTCGGGAGGGTCGCATTCCTCGGCGCAACTGCCTTGCAGTACGCCGTCACCGCAGCTCGTACCGGTCGGGACACAGATACCTGCGCCGTCGCAGGTATCATCGGGCGTGCAGATGTCTCCGTCGTCGCAGGGGACAGAAGTCACGGAGAGACAGTCGTCGCTGACGTCATTGCACTGGTCGTTGCACTCCAAGAGACCCGTGCACGGGTCTCCGGTGTGGCCGCACTCAGAAGCCGAGCAGGTATCGGTGCCGTTGCAGAACAAGCCGTCCTCGCAGGGCAGGCTGTTGGCTGCGTTGACACAACCGGTCGTGGGGTCGCACGCGTCGGTGGTGCACACGTTCGAGTCGTCGCAGTTGGGAGCCGGGCCGCTAACGCAGGCGCCAGCCGAGCCGGCATCGCCGGTCGTGCACTCGTTGGTGTCGTCGCAATTGGCGGTATTATCGGCATATTCGCAGCCGGTCGCCGGCACGCAGCTGTCGTCCGTGCATACTTCAAAGTCATTACAGTCGGGCGCTACGCCGCCAACGCAGGCGCCAGCCGAGCAGGTATCGCTCGTCGTGCAGGCGTCGCCGTCGTTACAGGGGTTGGTGTTGTCGGTGTAGTTGCAACCTGTGGTCGGTATACAGGTTTCGTCTGTGCATCCGTTAGTGTCGTCACAGGTGACAACGGAACTTCCCCCGCATACCCCGGCCGAGCAGCTTTCGCCCGAGGTGCACTCGTCGGCATCGTCGCAAGGAGCGCTATCGTCGTCCACATATGAGCATCCCGTCGCCGGCACACAGCTGTCTGTCGTGCACTGGTTACTGTCGTTGCAGGTGACCGTGTCCCCGGATTGACAGGTCCCGGCAACGCAGATGTCATTCTCCGTGCACAGGTCTCCGTCGTTGCAGGTGCCCGACGTGTTGGTGGCATAAATACAGCCGCTGGCGATGTCGCACGCGTCGATGGTACACGGGTTATTGTCCTCGCAACTGGCTATCTGGGGTGTGCCCTGGCAGGCACCATTGAGGCAGTTATCGTCGGTTGTGCAGTCGAACCCATCTACGCAGGGGATCGAGTTGTTGGTAAAGGTGCACCCGGTGATGGCATCGCAACCGTCGTCGGTGCAGGGGTTCGTGTCATCACAGCTAATCGGCGACGCTCCCAGGCAGGAGCCACTGCTGCACGTGTCAACAGTGGTGCATACGCTGCCGTCATCACAGGCGCCGCCCTCGTTGATCGGCGTCACGACGCAGGCGCCGGTCGTGTAATCGCAGGCGGCTGTTGTGCAGGCTCCTTCGAGGCCGCTGCAGTCCACGCTAGCGCACAGGTCCACTCCCTCGCAGGTGCCATCGGTGCAGGTGTCGCTGGACGTTACCGGGTCAGCGTCGTCGCAGGGCGTGCCATTGGCTGCATCAGGGTTATCGCAGGTTCCCGTCAAGGGGTCGCAAGTGCCGGCCACGTGGCACTGGTCAATGGCCGTACAGGCGACGCCGACACACAGGTCCACGCCTTCGCAGGTACCGTCGTCGCACGAGTCAAAGACGGTCACCGGGTCCCCGTCATCGCATGGTATACCGTTGGGGGCCTCGGGGTTGGTGCAAAGCCCTGTGAGCGGACTGCAGGCTCCAGCCAGGTGGCATTCGTCAATGGCCGTACAGGCGACGCCGACACACAGGTCCACGCCTTCGCAGCTACCGGTGGTGCACGAGTCATTGACGGTCACGGGATCCCCGTCATCGCAGGCCGTGCCATCGGGAGCTTCCGGGTCGCTACAGAGGCCGGTCAGGGGCTCGCAAGAGCCTGCCAGGTGGCAATAGTCAAGTGCTGTACAGGTCACGCCGGCGCAGAGGTCAACACCTTCGCAGGTGCCGGCGCTACATACGTCGCTGGTGGTCGCCGGGTTTCCGTCATCACACGTTGTCCCGTTGCCCTGGATTTCGCAGCTTTTGCTGCAGCAATCTCCATCGTCATCGTTGCCGTCATCGCACTGCTCGCCGGGGTCCAGTATGCCGTCGCCGCAGCCGTCGGTTACGAACAAGTCGTCTATGGCCGCATCGTCATCGAGTACGAGTACCATGCTTGTTGCCAGGAAGGGGTCTATCACGCTTACTCTCTGTACCGAGTTCTCGCCGAGAAGCGCCAGGGGTATCAGCTGCAGCTGTTGTCCGGGCCCCCGCAGCTCAATCCGGCTGCCAGAGTCTCCGTGTTCCACGTTGATGACGGTCAGGCCCAGCACCTTGAGAGGCGGGTCAAAGATAAAAACCCAGGTGTCTTCTTGGTCGTCGCTGCTGTGGCTGCCTCCCGGTGATCGTCGGTAGTCGTCCTCCTCCTCGAGGGCCAGGATGTTGTTCAGTGCAACGGTGTTTCCGTGGCCCTGTCCCGGGGTCTCGAGGTCGTCGTCAAAACCGGGCGCGCACTGTGAGTGTACGCAGCTTGAATTGAAAACCACGGGTACTTCGTCGTCATCGTGGGGGTCGAGTTGCATCGTGATTCCGTTACCGAGCGCGCCAGGCTGCAGAACCTGCCCGTTGGCAAAAGATTCAAAATCGAGGAGCAGGGTAGCCGCGTTTGCGGGGGAGGCTACCGGCAGGGTCAGAAGCGAAGCGTAAAGAGTCGTAGTCAGTACAAGTCTTCTCATGGTGGCTTTCCTTGGGGAAGGTCTTGGTTCACAAACCGAGCCTACCCCGCGGGGATGTCACCATATTGCCGCCCCCCCTGTCAAGGGGGTCAAATTGATACATACCTAAGATATTGCCCCCCTTCCGGGGGGCGGGGAGAGGACGGCGGGTTGGTTGCTTAGAGCTCCTGTCATGTCGGCAATACGCGCCTCACCCGGAGAAGGTTCACGAGGGGGCTGGGAAATCTCGTCCGCGGGCAGTAAGCTGGCTTAGTGGTGTGGTCCGGAAGTGGTGGCGTGGCGGGGCTCGCGGTGGTCCTGTCCCTGGGAGTCTCGGCTTGTGCCGCCCAGGCCCCGGTGGATCTTACCGACAGTTGTTCGATATTCGACGCCGAACGTTCCTGGTACAGGGCCACTGCTCGCAGCCAGAAACGCTGGGGTATCCCGGTGCACGTACAGCTGGCTTTTATCTACCAGGAGTCTCGCTTCCAGGCCCGGGCCCGTCCTGAGCGCAAGCGTTTTCTTTGGGTACTACCCGGGCGCCGCCCGTCGTCTGCCTACGGTTACACCCAGGCCATCAATACCACTTGGAAAGAATACCAGGAATCGGTCGGCCGCCGGGGTGCCGACCGCGACGACTTTGACGACGCGGTGGACTTCATCGGCTGGTACGCGGCGCGCAGCGTTAAGCGCAACGGCATAGAACCGGGTAACGCCTACAGCCTGTACCTCGCCTACCACGAGGGAGATGGTGGCTACAGCCGTCGTAGCTATGTAGGCAAGCAGTGGCTGGTCGACGTGGCCCACAAGGTGCAACGTCGCGCCGACCAGTACCGCCGTCAGCTACCGGCCTGCGAGGAGCGCTTCAAGCCGCGCTGGTGGACGCTGTGGACTTTCTGAAGAGAGGCGGCGACGGGCGAGTCCGCTGGCCTTGCCTGCAACGTCAGTTGATCTTCAGCAGCTCGACTTCGAATACCAGGGTTTCGTCCGGGCCTATATCTCTGCCGGCTCCACGCTTGCCGTAGGCCAGTTCGGGCGGGATCGTCAGCTTCCACTTTGAGCCCACGTCCATCAGCTGCAGGGCCTCGGTCCATCCTTTTATAACTCGGCTGACGCCAAAGGTCGCTGGTTTGTCGCGCGAGTAGGAGCTGTCGAACTCCTTGCCGTTGAGTAGCGTGCCGCGGTAGTGCACCGTCACCGAGTCCGACGGCCCCGGCTTGGGTCCGTCGCCGGCTATGAGCACCTCGTAGACCAGTCCACTGTCGGTCGTCACTGTATCGGCCAGTGCTGCATTGACCTCGGCTTCATCAGCGGCATTGTTGGCGTCGCCGGGCGCATCGGCCTCCTTGTTGGCGCAACCGCCTATCGTCAGCAGCGCTGCGGCGCCGAACACGGTCACCAGCCTCAAAAAATCTGCCTTTTTCATCTACTCCCTCCCGTCACGAGCAATCCACTGGAGTTTATCACCTTGGGCGACGGCGTGCAGCCCCCGGGGTTTTCAGCCCCGTTCCACAGCTATTGGGGCGAGACCTACGGCATAGGGGATCCGAAGGAGGGCGAGCTTTGTTACTTGAACGACAACTTGTGCCCGCCAGGGGTGTGCGGTGCGTGCATGCTCAAGGGCGGTGTTACGGCGGGAGACTAAATGTTAATCCCCTTGATGAAACTTCGCTCATTGGTCTTCCGGGCCAATTTTTTCTGCAGTCATTCTTTGGTCGGGTTTTCCAACGCGCGGTGGGCCGTGACTTTCCTGTGGCGTGACCCACGGCTAGAGTGCTGGCTTTAGGTCTGCGGAGGACTGGCATAGATGGCGATAGTTGAAGAAATAGAGCGGGGGGCCTCGGGAAGGCGGCGCTTGTCACTCAAGAACCCGGCCACGATGGAGGAACTCGGTGTCATCGAGGTGAGCACGGCTGACGACGTGAACGCCGCGGCAGAGGCTGCCAGGGCCGCGCAACCGGCCTGGGCCCGGGTGTCACTGAAGGACCGTGCCGCGCTTGTACAGAAGGCGGTCAAGGTCATAGTTCGTCGCAGCGAAGAAATAGCAGCAATGTCGATGTCGGAGACCGGCCGTACGGCCCAGGAAACACTGGCCATGGAGGTGCTCGCCGCCTGCGACGCACTGACCTGGGCTGCCAAGCGCGCCCCCCGTTTGCTGCGCGATCGGCGTCGCTGGATGCACCTGCTCGGGCCCATGAAGAGCCTGCACCTGTTGCACAGGCCGCTTGGCGTGGTGGGAGTCATAACGCCTTGGAACGGCCCCTTTATCCTGTCGGTCAATCCCGTGGCCCAGGCCTTACTGGCGGGTAACGCGGTGCTGCTCAAGCCGTCGGAAGTCACGCCCAACACGGGCGCAATGGTGGGCTCGATTTTCGAGGAAGCCGGTCTGCCGCCGGGCGTACTGCAGGTGTTGCCGGGTGACGGCGAAACCGGGGCCGCTCTGGTAGACGCCGACGTTGACAAGATCTCGTTCACCGGCAGCGTGCGGACCGGGCGCAAGATTGGCGAGGTTTGCGGGCGAAGGCTCATTCCCTGCACCCTGGAGCTGGGCGGCAAGGATCCGGCCATCGTTTGCGCCGACGCCAATCTCGACAGGGCTGCCGCGGGCACCGTGTTCGGGGCCTGCATGAACGCGGGGCAGGTGTGCATGGCGGTGGAGCGCATCTACGTTGTCGAAGACATATACGACGAATTCGTCGACAAGGTTGTCAAGTACTGCAGCGCTATAACTACCGGCGGCGATGCCGACATGGGACCGATAATCTGGCCACCTCAGCTGGAGGTCATCGAGGCCCACCTCGCCGACGCGCTGGAGAAAGGCGCGACTGTGGTGCTCGGGGGAGGGCGGGTGAAGGATGCCGACGGTTTGTATTTTGAACCCACCGTTGTCACCGGCGTGACCCACGACATGGTCCTGATGAAAGAAGAGACATTCGGGCCTGTGGTAGCGGTCATGAAAGTGAGCGACGAAGAAGAAGCCCTGCGCCTGGCAAACGACAGCGATTACGGGCTGAGCTCGAGCGTGTGGACGGCCGACAAGCGCAAGGGTCTCGCGCTGGCCAGGCAGATCGAATCGGGATCGGCCTGTGTGAACGATTCCGAGGTCGTCTACGGCGTCACCGAGGCGCCCTTCGGCGGACTCAAGCAGAGCGGCGTGGGCTCGGTCAACTCCGAGAGCGGGTTGCTTGGATACAGCCACCTGATGCCGGTGGTCATCGACCGCTTTAACAACGACCGCGAGCAGATGTGGTACCCGTTTGACGCCAAGGGTGCCGACGGTATGCGCAAGGCGATCAAATTTCTCTGGAACACCCCGATCGGGAGGTGGATGTCGTGAAGTTCGGACTGCAGCTGGGCTACTGGATGATGGGGCCCGAGGATCCCATCGAGTTGGTAAAGCTGGCCGAGGACGTTGGCTTTGACTCGGTGTGGACGGCCGAGGCCTATGGCTCGGACGCGATCTCGTACCTGAGCTGGGTAGGAGCGCGCACCAGTCGCATAAAGCTGGGCACCTCGGTGGTGCAGATATCGGCGCGCACGCCTGCCTGCACGGCGATGACCGCCATGACGATGGACCACCTGTCGGGAGGGCGCCTCATCCTGGGCGTCGGCGTGTCGGGCCCGCAGGTCGTGGAGGGCTGGTACGGGCAACCGTTTCCGCGCCCGATGGCCCGCACCCGCGAGTTCATAGAGTTGCTTCGCACGATGCTCAAGCGCGAGGGCCCGGTGACCTTCGACGGCGACCACTACCAGCTGCCGCTCGACGGCGGCAGCGGCCTCGGGAAACCGCTCAAACTCATCAACAAGCCCCTGCGCGCCGACCTGCCGATCTACCTGGGCGCCGAGGGCCCAAAAAACGTGAAGATGGCGACCGAGATATGCGACGGTTGGCTGCCGTTGTTCATTTCGCCCGATAGCTTTGACGTCTACGCTGACTCGCTTGAGAACCTGCGTCCCGGTTTCGAGATCGCCTGTCCGGTGCAGGTGGTCATGAACGATGATCTTGAGCAGGCCCTTTCGACGGTCAAGTTCATGCTGGCTTTCTACATAGGCGGCATGGGTGCCAAGGGGCGCAATTTCCACAAGGAACTGATTGGCAGGCTCGGCTACGCTGACGCGGCCGAAAAGATCCAATCCTTGTTTTTCGAAGGCAAGCGCGACGAAGCGATGGCCGCAGTGCCCGACGCGTTGGCCGATGCGGTGTCGTTGGCCGGTTCCCGCGAACGGATCCTCGACCGCCTGCAGGCCTGGGAGGAAAGCCCGGTCACGACCATACTCGTTGGCACTCGGGATCCCGAGGTCGTCAAGCTCCTGGGCGAGAGCGGCTGAACTTCTCAACTTCGGTAGAAGCGGCCAGGGCTGTTTCCGTATAGTAAAAACCCCCGTTGCCAGTAGCCCCGTTGCCAGTACCCCCGTGCTGCGAAGCACCGGCTTTCTCGAAAGGGGGGGCTTTTTTTTGATCGGCCCTCTCTATTTACCCCTTTGGGGGACAGACAGCCTCCCGCCAAACTGTCACTCTGGCAAAAACGGGATCCGTGATCCCAGTAAACGAGGTGACGTATGTCGGTGAAGGCTTGCCGCAGGGCTGCTTGGGTTTTTCTTTTTGTGCTACTCCCGGGAGGGGCGCTTTTTCCTGAAATATCGCTGGCTGACCATCACAACGTGTTAGCAGCCGGTGCGTTTCAGTGTTCGGATAATCCGTCCGTCGCCGTGGTGAACCTCCAGCTCGAGGATGCCGGCGAAAACCTCTGGACGAATTGCATCGCGCTTACCTTCCAAGACTCTACGGGTGCGACTACCGGTGTGTTTCCGGTCACCAGCGATCCCCCTGATGGTGCAGGATTCATAGTACGCGCAGGCAGTTCGGCCTTGTCGGCACTGGCCGGAGCGCCGGTGCTCCACCTGGTTTTTGACTCCACCCTGCTGGGCTCACCGGGTGGCCAGTCTTGCTACATCGGCTCGGGGGTGGGTAGCCACCCGTCGGGCGCAGGCTGCAGGGACATCAACTTATGCCAGGCGCTCACCCAGGTGGTGTGTGGTTGCGACGGTGTCCCGGGTACGGCAGACGACGGAGTTGTTTGTGGTGGCGGTCCGGTCTGCGGTGACGGTGTTATCGAAGCCGGCGAGCAATGCGACGATGGCAACAACCTGCCAGGCGACTGTTGCTCGGCGTCCTGTAGCTTTGAAACAGGAAGCTGTGACGATGGCGTATTCTGCAACGGAACTGACAGCTGCTCGGCGGGAAGTTGTGTTGTTCACGACGGTGTGGTTTGCCCGGCCGTTGAGTGCGGGGATACCTGCAACGAGGCTTTACAGGCTTGTGCTGATCCAGCCGGTACCGCGTGCACCGACGATGGTAACTCCTGTAGTGACGATGTCTGTGACGGCGCGGGCGCCTGTTCGCACCCCTCGGTAGCCGACCAGACGCCCTGCGATGATGGCGTAGCCTGCACGACCGTGGATACCTGTGTTGCGGGCGTTTGCACGGGGGTGGGCGCACCGAACGATGCGACCTGTGACGGCATTGACGAAGATTGCGATGGCTTTTTCGACGAGGATTTTGTTGGCGCGAGCGCGACTTGTGGCACTGGTGCTTGCACGGCCTCCGGAGTGGAATCGTGCGTGGGGGGAGCAATAGAGATCACCTGTACCCCGGGCACGCCAGCTGCCGACGACGCCATCTGCGACGGTCTTGATGACGATTGCGACGGGGTGGCGGACGAAGATTTCGCTGCCCAGGCCACCAGCTGCGGCGTGGGCGTGTGCGCGGCGACGGGCGTGCAGACCTGCGCAGCCGGTATACTCGGCGACACCTGCGCGCCGACGACGCCAGCTGCCGACGATGCGACCTGTGACGGCATTGACGAAGATTGCGACGGACTTTTCGACGAAGATTTTGTCGGCGCGAGCGCGACTTGTGGCATTGGTGCTTGCGCGGCCTCCGGGGTGGAATCGTGCGTGGGTGGAGCAGTCGAGGGCACCTGTACCCCGGGCACGCCAGCTGCTGACGACGCCACCTGTGACGGAGTCGACAATGACTGCGATGGAGAGCTCGACGAAGATTTCACCGAGTGCGAAGACGGTGACGATTGCACCGAGGATACCTGCGGCCCGGGGGGCGTTTGCGAGAGCGTCTTGCTGGACGGTATTCCCTGTGAGAACGGTGACCCCTGCACTATCAACGATACCTGTTCATCGGGAGTTTGTGTCCCGGGTACAAACAGGTTCTGTAACGACGCGAATCCCTGTACCGATGACGCCTGTCTTACAGGTGGCTGCGTCTACAGCGCCAACTCTGCCGCGTGCGACGACGGAGACCCGTGCACCCTGGTAGATTCCTGCTCCGCTGCTGTCTGTGTGGGAAGCGGGGCTGATGACTGTGATGACCAGAACGACTGCACCGCTGATAGCTGTGAGTCGGGCAACGGCTGTGTCTACGAAGTTACAGGCGGTTCATGCGAGGACGGGGATTTCTGTACGGTGACAGATGCTTGCACTGACGGCCAGTGCGTAGCCGGCGATGCCAGGGAGCTGGGCGAGGTCTTCATAAAGGCAATCACCAAAGATGGGGCGGCCAAGGACAAGTTGTTGGTCAAGGCCGAGCTTTCACTGGCGGGTATAGAATCTACCCCCGACCAGGGCTTCGTGCTCGCGCTTTCCGATGAGAACTTTGAGCCCATGTACCTGTCGACGCTTCCACCTGGCGCCTTCACCTCTAACTCGAGTGGCAGCTCCTTCAAGTTCAGGGACAAGACCGGCTCGGTCGAAGGCGGCAACAAGCTGGCGCTGGTCAAGGTGCGCTACAACTACAAAACCGGAACCATGAAAGTGAAGGCGAAAATGAAAGGCACCGACATACAGGCTCTGTCGGGAAGGTCTGCGGTGACCGCTTCACTGGCCCTGGGCGATCCTGCAACCACCGGCGACTGCCTCAGGGCCTTATCCTTGCCCTGTTATCCGAAGTCGTATTCGGTTAACCTCTGTCGCTGAGTAGTTACAGGGAAGCCGGCACGGGCCACGCCAACAACAGTCTGCCCTGTCGCGCAGTTTAGTGGCCAGGAAGGAGAAGCGATGGGGGTAGTCGTAGCAGGCGGGGCGGGTGACGTTGGCAGCAAGGCCATCGCCGCCCCCGACCGGACTCTTCCCGTCGAGTAGTTGCCGGTGCAGCGACAACAATCCAACCGTAACGGGGTCGTGTTTGATCTCGATGGGACTCTCATCGACTCGCTGGCCGTCCTTGCCAACTCCAGTAACGAAGTGTTGGCGGGCATGGGGTATCCGGTTCACGCCCACGACGCGTATCGCTACTTCGTGGGCGAGGGGATCGTCCTGCTCATGGCGCGGGCACTGCCCGCGCAGGCGGCGGCAGACCCGAGGGTACTTGAGCGCTGCGTTGGTGCGGTTCGCAAGGTTTACGCCCGCCGCTGTCGTGAACACACCAGGCCTTACCCCGGGATAAAGGCCATGCTCGCCGAACTGGGCTCTCGCGGGGTCCCGTTTGCAGTGCTTTCCAACAAGCCTGACTACTATACCCGTCGGCTGGTACGCGAACTCTTCGGAAGGTTTCCTTTCGCGGCGGTCGTCGGAGCCCGGGATGATGTACCCCGCAAGCCGTCGCCAGTTTCGGCCAGGCGGGTGGCCGCGCGCATGCAGCTGCCGGCCCATCGCTGCCTGCTCGTGGGCGACACCCCCACCGATCTCGCCACCGCCAGATCCGCCGGCATGCTGCCGGTAGGGGTCGAGTGGGGATTCAGGGACCGAAGAGAGCTTCTGGATGCGGGGGCCGCCGTGGTGCTCGCGCGGCCCTCAGGATTGATCGGCCTGGCCTGAAGCCTGCTCGCGGGCCCAGGCGTAGTCGGCCTTGCCGCTGGGGCTACGGCGTATCTCGCCAACGAAGACCCAGTCGCGGGGAAGCTTGTAACGCGCGATGTGCTCAGCGCAGCCAAGCCCCAGTTCCTCTGCCGTGGTGCTCGCGCCGGGCACCAGTTGTACGACCGCCACCACTTCCTGGCCCCAGCGTTCGCTGGCACGGCCGACCACTATGGCGTCGTATACGCCGACGTGGTGCTTGAGGGCCTGCTCTACCTCCTCGGCAAAGATTTTCTCTCCGCCCGAGTTGATGGTCACCGAGTCCCGACCGAGAAGTTGGATGCGACCGTCCGCCGACCAGCGGGCCCTGTCGCCGGGCACCGAGTAGCGGGTGCCATCCACCAGCGGAAAAGTACGCAGCGTTTTATCTTCGTCGCCTAGGTAGCCCAGCGGTATGCGGCCACTGCGTGCAAACCAGCCGGTTTCCGTGTTTTCGCGTGGCAGTTGCCCGGTCAGCTCGGCGTTGAGTACCAGGCTGCCCGGGGCGGCGTCAAAACTGCCGGTCGCTACCTCTCCACCACCGCGGCTGTAGTGGTTGCCCTGGTTGCCGCTCTCCGATGATCCCACGGCGTCGAGTATGGTCAGCCCCGGGATCTGTTCGACCAGGCCTTGCTTGACCTCTACGCTCAGGGCGGCGCCGCCGGTTATGAGCGTGCGCAGGCAGGGCAGCTCGTAGTTGCCCGCCTCCAGCTCGGCGAGCAGGGGCCGGCCGAAGGCATCACCGATAATGAGCAGCGCGGTGGCTCGTTCTTGCGCCACTGTTTCGAGCAGGCCGGCTGGGTCGAGGCCGCGGGAGTTGTTCCTGACGATAACCGTGCCACCGGCGGCGAAGGTGCTGAAGGCGCTCCAGTGGGCCGCGCCGTGCATGAAGGGGGAGGCCGGCAGTACCCTGGGCTCCCGGCCCCTAGCCCGTTCGGCTATTTCATCGAGACTCGAGAACTCCCTGCCGTGTCGGTCCGTTCCTCCCAGCGCGGCTGCAAAAACGTCGGCCTGTCGCCACAGGACGCCCTTGGGCATTCCCGTCGTGCCGCCGGTGTATAGGAGGTAGAGGTCATCGGGCGAAGGCTGCAGGCCGGGGTCGAGCTCGGGGGCCGCGGCCAGGGCCCGCTCGTAGTCCTGCGCGCCTTGCAGCAGCGGCTGGCCCGAGCCGTCGTCAACCTGCAGCAGCAGTTCCACGCCGTCGAGTCGCGGCAGCACTCGGGCGAGGGTGGGGGCCAGCGAGGCGTGGTATACCAGCGCGCGCAAACCCGCGTCGCGTAAGAGGTACTCGAGTTCTTCTTCGACGTAGCGGTAGTTGACGTTGAAGGGAGCAACGCGCGCGGCAAACGAGCCGAGCATGCCTTCGAGGTATTCGGGGCAGTTGTACAGGTACAGTCCCAGCGTGGCCTGCCCGGACTGCCAGTTCTTGAGTTCGTTACGCTCGGTGAAGGGGGCCAGACCGTGCGAGGCCAGGAGCCCGGCCAGCTTGAGCGAGCGCTTTTCGAGTTCGTGGTAGTGCAGTCGCCGCGAGCCCTGTACCAGGCACTCTCGGTCAGGGACGGCTGCTGCGACCGTTCGAAAAACCGACCAGAGATTGAATTCCATGCCTGCGTTGTGCCTTCCGGGTAATCTCAGCCGGGCAACACCAAGCGGGGGGATCAGTCCCAGCCAGCCATGCGGTACATTGCGACCACGGCCGCGCCACCCAGTCCGAGGTTGTGTTGCAGCGCCACCTTGGCTCCTTCGACCTGCCGCTTGTCGGCTTCGCCGCGCAGCTGCCAGCTCAGCTCGGCGCACTGGGCCAGCCCGGTAGCACCCAGGGGGTGGCCCTTGGATATCAAACCACCCGACGGGTTGACCACCGTCTTGCCGCCGTAAGTAAAGGCGTCCTCGTCGGTCATACGCCCACCTTCACCTTCGCCGCACAGGCCGAGGCCCTCGTAGGTGACCATCTCGTTGCACGAAAAGCAGTCGTGCAGCTCCACCACGTCCACGTCCTCGGGGCCCACGCCGCTTTGCTCGTACACGTCCTGCGCGGCCTTGGCCGTCATGTCCTGGCCTACCAGCTTTATGCAGCTCTTTTCAAACGAACTGGGAAAATCGGTGGTCATCGACATGCCGATAATCTCGACCGCCTTTGACTGCAGGCCGTGCTTGCGCACGAAGTCTTCGCTGGCCAGTATCGCGGCTCCCGAGCCGTCGGATGTCGGGCAGCACTGCAGCCTGGTAAGCGGTTCATACACGGTGGGCGCGGCCAGGATTTCTTCGAGTGTGTACTCGTCTCGGAACTGCGAGTAGGGGTTGTTGACCGAGTGCTTGTGGTTCTTCATCCCGATCTTCGCAAACTGCTCGGGCGTGCTGCCGTAGCGATCCATGTGTTCGCGTCCGGCGTTGCCGAAGAACTGCGGCGCTACCGGTGCGTCGGCAAGGTCTTTTACCCCCATCATCGTGTTGAGATGCCGATCCATGGGCATGGTGCGATCGGTGTACTTGATGCCCAGCGAGCCTTTCTCCATTTTTTCGAAGCCCAGCGCCAGCGCGCAGTCAGCGATCCCGCCTTCTATGAACTGCTTGGCCATGAACAGCGCCGTCGAGCCGGTGGAACAGTTGTTGTTCACGTTGTAGACGGGGATGCCGGTCAGCCCGAGCTCGTATACCGCGCGTTGTCCACAGGTGGAGTCCCCGTAGCAGTAGCCTACGCAGGCTTGTTCAACTTCGTCGTAGGGAATGCCGGCGTCTTCGAGGGCTCGGGTTCCCGACTCCCGCGCCATGTCCGGGTAGTCCCAATCGCGGGCTCCCGGCTTTTCAAACTTGGTCATACCCACGCCTACGACGTACACTTTTCTTCCCATCGGTAGATTCTCCTTTTCGGGATTGTTGATGTCTCGCGCCCAGCGGGGCCGGTCTCATGCGACCGGTCCGGCGGTTCCCGAAAGCCACCGCGCTGGGCTGTTATACAGGGTTTTTCTGTACAGACCAGTCGCAGCAGGGCCACCGTTGGGCTGGTCGCGGACCCGCGAGTTGGGCCTTGCGCGGTTGGGTGTGCTGTCCCCCGGACGGGCGGGTGGGGTACCGCGCTGGTTGCCTGGTTGAGGAGATTGTTTTTATCTACCGCGGGTGGTCAGGAGCCTGTGCGATTGCGCAAAGCGTGACCTTTGCTCGACTTGTTGCGCTGGCACAGGAAAATCGGCGGCCCGGCTAGCGAGCAAGCGGCCGTGCGGCCTTTTTAGTGGTTCAGAAGCTGATGCCCCGCTCCCGCGGCAGCCATGCGTTTTTGCGTGCAGCCCTACCCGTTCGGGTGGTCGCCAGGCCTGGAGCAACAAGGAAGGGGCTGAAAGCCGGCCTCCATCTGAAAGCCTTTATAGACCAACCCTCTTGACAGTATTGGCAAAGCCCCTGTCACTGGACTGTTAGGATTCATCGGGTTTTCAGAGAACGAAAACCGTTGGCTTGGCCAGACTGATGATCTCCGGGGGTTACTACCGTGAAGAAGAAACCTGTTGTCTTGTCGATTGCCCGCGTACTGGTGACCGCCGCGTTGGCGAGTACCGTCGTTTTGTCGGCTGTAGAGGCAGGGGCGGCCCAAGTCAGGATCAGCGGTTTACCGGCTTCAGCGGCACCTGGAGCGGCATTCACCGCCGAGCTCGTGATCGACACCGGTTCGACGTCGAACCCATTGGGATCTTACTCGGTGACTCTCTCCTGGTCACCCGACCTGCTGGTGCCGGGCACGTTCGCTGGAGGCACCACGCTTGAGTTTTCAGGTTTACCCTTCGGCAATATCGGTACGGCCCAGGTCACGGTAGCAGGGTTCAACGTGATGAGCATGACCGAACCCGGTGGCATCGTCAGCGTCGCGCAGATTCCCTTCACGATCTCGGGTTCAGCGACCGGGCAGACTATAGATTTCTCCTTCTCCAACGTAGTGGTTTCTGACACGAACGGCGTTCCAATGCCGGTAAATACCCTTGGTGCCTCGATAGTAGTGGGAGCCGAATGCGGCAACGGTATAGTCGAGGCTGGCGAGACCTGCGACGACGGCAACAACATAGCCGGCGACTGTTGTGCTGCTGATTGCACGGCTGAAGTCGGCGCCTGCGATGACGATAGTGTCTGCACCATCGGCGACACCTGCAGTGCGGCCGGCGTTTGCGAGGGTGCGGCCATCGAATGCAGCGACGGTGAAGTCTGTACCGACGATATCTGCGACTCGGTCAACGGTTGCGCCAACCTTGCCAATAATTCTGCCTGCAGTGATGGCGACCCCTGTACCAGCGGTGACCAGTGTGTTGTCGGCGCCTGCGTGAGCGGTGGCCCCACTACTTGTGATGACTCCAACGCCTGCACCACCGACAGCTGTGCGGCCGGGATGGGCTGCCT
>Ga0115002_10004092_pt1 | contig 17850 bp, 18 predicted proteins | sample ArcticOcean_MG_C_8_FD_89576 | JGI IMG/M metagenome (GOLD analysis project Ga0115002, IMG submission 89576) | Marine microbial communities from western Arctic Ocean - ArcticOcean_MG_CB11_86 | ecosystem: Environmental > Aquatic > Marine > Oceanic | place: Arctic Ocean: Canada Basin | collected... | reverse complement strand
GCAACAATGTTTGAGCATCCTTTCCGACAAGAGCATCGTCGGTGGCGCCGTCAACCGAGCGCGTGAAATGTTGGAGAAGGCCGGCGAGCGCGGTCGCGAGCTGCGCGCGTTACACAAAAGTCGCGGCGGAACCGAACCGGCTGAAGACGGAGCCGATGCCACACCCAAGGCGAAGGCGAAAAAGAAGAAAGTCAAGAAAAACGGGAGCATCGCCGCCGCCGAGCAGTCCCCGAAAGAGATCGCGACCGGTAAGAAAACCGGGACTGGGAAAAGCAGCCGCAAGCCGGATCCCGAAGCCGCGCAGAAGCAGCCTGCGCCGGCAACCAGCACCGCAGCGGAAGAAGGGACAACGGCGCAGCAAGACCAGGAAATCCGCAAACTCTCGGTACTGGTGAAGGAGGTTGGCACCCTCAAAGATCAGATCAAGGATCTTGAGGCCGACAACAAGAAGTGGCGTCAGCTGATCGGCCGCGATTCACTCACGGGACTGCCCAACAAGCTGACTTTCTTCCGCATCAATTTGCCCAAGGAACTGCGAGCCCTGCCCGAGTCTGGCCCTATTTCCTGCATCGCCATTGGGCTGGACCACGTATTGAAGGTCAATCGCGAGCACGGATGGGAAACCGGCGACCGCATGTTGAAGGAATCTGGCCGCGGGCTGCGCCGATTCCTGCAAGATGGGGATGAGCTCTACCGTCTCGATGGCGCCAACTTCGTCCTCAGCGGAAAAATGGACAGTAACGCCGCCAGACAGCGCGCCGCGGAGATGCGCCGAACGCTGAGTACCGCGAACGTTCGGGTAGGTGATCTGAGTTTTCCGCTGGCCTCCAGTTTGGGAGTCGTCACGGTTGAGCGGACGGCTGGAGAATCTGACACCGAAGCGGGCGATGCCGTCTACAACGCGCTCCTATCGACGCTCTACCGAGCGAAGGAAAAAGGCGGCAACACGGCCGAAATACACAATTCCACGCGCTTCTATAAGAACTAGAATCCCATCGAAACAGACTGACTCGTTGCCTGGCAGAGGTCATAGAGAGGTACGGATGATTGAAGATTGGGCCTCCGGGATATTCACATCAACCGGTGCTGGACTCGGTGCTGGACTGGCACAGGTACGCCAACTGGGCGCCACGACGGTGCATCTGCATGCCCCCCATCGCGATCAGAGAACTCCCGAAAACGCCCAGCGATTGGCCCAAGAGGTCGCCGCCTCAGGCATCGCCATCACCGTGGTTTTCGTTGGATTTGAGGACGACGACTATACCACCGTTGAGCGTGTTGAGGAATCGGTGGGTCTCGTTCCGCAACACACACGAGAAGAAAGAGTTCGGCAGACGTTAGAGATCGCCGACTTTGCCCATGCCCTTGGCGTAGCGGCTATCGGCATGCATCTAGGGGCGCTTCCGGGTAGTCCGCAAGCAGCCCAGTTCCTGCCGATCGTGAAAGCGACGCGCGCCGTATGTGACCACTGCGCCCGTAACAACCAGAGCTTTCACCTCGAAACCGGTCAGGAAACCGCCGCTGAGTTGTTGTCCTTCCTGCAAGCCGTCGATCGCCCCAATCTGGCGGTGAATTTCGACCCCGCAAATATGATCCTCTACGGTGCTGGAGATCCTCTCGAGGCCATGGGTCTACTTGGTCCGTATATCCGCAGTGTCCACTGTAAGGATGCCCGTTATGACCGAGAGCCCGGCCAACCATGGTATGAAGACGCTCCGCTAGGACAGGGCGACGTCGATATTGAAGCGTTTTTGCGATGCCTGCATGCACTCGGATATACCGGTGCGCTGACGATTGAGAGAGAGTACTCTCCCGATCAGACAGGGGACATAGAAGCCGCATTGAACCTGCTAAGAGATCTGCGTGGCAAGATCCTCGGAACGGGATCGTAAGACCGTGGATTCACTCGCCCGTGAAATGGATGTCGCCACGGAGCTTGCATGGCAAGCGGGCAGGATAACGTTGCGTTACTTCCAAGGCGCTTTTGAGTATGAACTCAAGGAAGACGACTCGCCCGTGACCATTGCCGATCGCGAGGCCGAGCAGTACATACGGCAACAACTCGAACGCGCGTTTCCCGAAGATGGCATCCTCGGCGAGGAGTTTGGTGAAAAACCTGGAACCAGCGGAAGACGTTGGGTCATCGATCCCATCGATGGCACTAAATCGTTCGTCCAGGGTCTCCCTCTATATGGCGTGCTCGTCGGTCTAGAGTCCGAATCAGCGACCGCGTCCCCAACCTCCATCGCCGGCGCGGCCTACATTCCCGCTCTTGATGAAATGGTGTGCGCGGCCTTGGGTGAGGGCTGCTGGTGGAATGGTGACCGAGCCGCTGTGTCCACCGTTAGCGAACTGTCGGCCGCCTGCATCTGTTACACCAGTAGCCGGAGTTTCTCGGCCCAGTCGCGCGAGTCGTCTTGGTCACAACTCAGCTCCAGGGCGCGTCTTGTCCGGGGATGGGGAGATTGCTACGGTCACTTGCTTGTTGCAACCGGGAGAGCCGAGGCCATGTTCGATCCAATCATCAACTCGTGGGATTGCTGTGCCCTCGTCCCCATCCTGTTGGAGGCGGGCGGTACCTTCACTGCCTGGAACGGGGATACAACGATCTATGGTGGCGACGGATTTTCTTCCAATGGCCATGTCTTTTCTGAGATATTGACCGTCATTGCCAACTGAATGTCTACACTTTCGTGCATCGTTTGGTCTCTGAGATGCACAATCCAGACGTCTCGAGCTCACCCTCCCCGTCAAGGTGGTACAGCGTACTGCGGCAGACCGTTTGCACAGCCTACCAACATCAGTGCCCCGACGCGGCCGCCGCCATGGCCTTCGACTTCGTCTTCGCTCTGTTCCCTGGAATCCTCGTCGTTGTCGGTTTTCTGTCCCTGCTGGATATCTCGGTAGAGGACTTCGCCCAACTCGTGACTGACTTGGGTATTGTCGTGCCGGGTCCCATGGGCGGTATTGTAACAGACAACGTCCAACAACTGATGAGCTCGTCCGATAGTTTATTCTACCTAGGCATTTTGATCGTGTTATTACCGGCCTCAGCCAGCATGTCGACGACGATGAACGCCCTCAATCGAGCCTACCAAGTCGATGAGTCACGCTCGTTTTGGTTCAGGCGCATACTATCGATAATTCTCATTCTAGCGATGGGAATCGTCATGGTGTTTCTGTTCAACCTTATAGCCTTCAGCGAGCAGGTCGAGCACTGGCTGCGCCTCAACTGGCTGCTGTCGACGCAGATGCCGTCTCTTGCCGGTCTCGTCCGCCGGGTAGCGGGTGTTGTCGGCGGACTACTTGTGGCTGTCGTCATCTACCGCTTCGGGCCCAATGTCCGCCAGCGCTGGCTGGATGTCCTGCCCGGTAGTTTCCTATTCTTGACGCTCTGGTCTCTGATTGCCACAGCATTCGGATACTTCGTCAGGCAGAATCTCGGTTATTACAACCTCATTCATGGCCTGCTGTACGGAGTGATTTTGCTGCTTCTCTCGGCATACTTGATCGCCTTTACCCTACTGCTTGGCGGCGAATTGAACGCGAATTTGGTCAAATCAAAAAACTCACCGAACGGACACTCTGAACAGGACGTCTGACTCAGAAGGAGACGATGGCCATGTGGAAGACTACACTCTCGCTTGTGGTTGTTTTGGTCGGCGGGTGCTCCGAGGCACCCGATGAATTGACGCCATACCTTGCCCAACTTGAGAAAATGCAAAAGTACCATGACCAGTTATCACGCTATGAGGTCTACCTGAGCAACCCTGGGCTCGAGCGTCAGGCTCGCGACGTCAGGGAGGTTATTCAAGCATACCACGAAGAGATGGAGACGTTTGGTGCCACCAAGGACAAGTACATCATGGCCGGCCACAACAGCGTCAAGCGCTCACTCGAACGGGGTTTGAAGAAAATCGTTGAGCCCGATTTTCCGACCTACACAATCAGCGCCCGCAAGCAGATCCGAAATATTCGAGAGGCCGTAACGAACCATTTAGAGAATCTCGAGAAGCTGTGGGTGGAGGCTGGTAAGACCGGACCGTTTCCAGTAACGTGGCCGGTGAGTGAGTGAATACGGTGCTGAGTAGAGGGAGCAGCAGGTGTTAAAGATCGCGCTCATCATTATTGTCGGCACGCTCTGTCTCCAGCTCGCCCGCTCGCTTGGCTGGCGCCGTGGGGTAGAGCGCCGCGAGCGAAACTCGTTTGGCAAGAAACGGGTGATCGATGCCGATTTTGAGGATATCGATTGAACAAGCGAAGTAAGAATCGCAAGCTGGGTTGGGAAGATCTGCGCAAGCAGATCGAAGCGGGCGAGGATCCAGTTGGCTACTACCTCCTTCACGGTCCCGAAGAATTCGGCCGCGAGCGGGCCTTTCGCTGGTTGTTTGATCAGTTGGCACCTGTGGCGGCACGCGATTTCAACGTAGAAACCTTCTACACCGACAGCCTTGAGATCGAGCGCTTCCTCGACGCCTACCGAGCGTACCCGGTGATGGCAGAGCGGCGGCTCTTGGTGCTCAAGGGATGTGGCAAACTCTCCGCCGACCAATGTCGGGCCTTGGAACCGATAGTCTCCGATCCCGTCGATACCACTATCGTGATCGCCATCGGTGAAAAGGTGGATGCCCGCCGGCGACTATTCAAACAAATGGCGACGGCAGGGCACGGGGTCGATTTTCCGGCCCTTTATGACAATGAGGTTCCGGCCTGGATCACTCGTCACTGTCGCGAGGCAGGGCTCGCTATCGAGCCGGAGGGCGCTGATGTCCTGCGGATATACGTCGGCGCCCATCCCCGAGAGCTTGCCGGCGAAATTGAGAAACTTGCTCTTTACGTGGGTGAGGGACAGCCCATAACCAGAGAATCAGTCATTGCGCTGGCCAGCAGTTCCGGGGAAGCCAGCGTCTTTGGCCTGACCGATGCCATCGCCATCGGCGACAGGAAGAACGCCGCTGCGATCTTGCAGGATCTACTGAATCAGGGCGAAGAGCCGATTCGGATCGTGGCGATGATAAATCGACACCTCAATCTGCTACTCAAGACCATGGCACTGGAAGCAGAGGGCGTGCCAGCGGCTGAGTTAAGCAGTCGATTGGGTGTTTCACCCTACTTTCTGCGAAATTATCGCGCCCAGGCGAGGGCTGCAAATTCGGCACAGCTGTGGAGGGGACTTGAGGCTTTATCTGAAGCGGATCTCAACCTCAAGTCACACAGTCGTCGTCAAAGTGGATTGATAATGGATCTGTGCCTGAGCAGGGTACAGATTGGTGCCCAGGGGTGATTGCATACAGACCGATACGCTTGGGGTGATTCAACACTCGATGGCTGTATGGTTGACATGGTTTCTCCGGAAAGTTATATTGATGAAAATCTCATAACATGCTGTTAATTTACCACTTATAATGCGTGCGGCGCGTGGGGACTGAATGAGTGAACCAATTGCTTTGACGGATGAGAATTTCTCTGAAGAGGTTTTACAATCCAGCCAACCAGTGCTCGTGGATTTTTGGGCAGCTTGGTGCGGCCCGTGTCGCATGGTGGCTCCGATCGTCGAAGAGATAGCGGGGGAATATGATGGTCGTGCCAAGGTCTGCAAGCTAGACGTCGATACCGCCCAGAAAACCGCCGGGGAATTTGGCATCCGTAGCATCCCGACGCTACTGATTTTTAAGGGGGGAAAGGTGGCTGATCAGGTGATTGGTGCCGTGCCCAAGGCTCAGATCACCGAGAAGCTGGATGCCGTACTCGCCAATTGAGGATGTCGGCTAGCATTGAGCACAGACAAAACGGCCTCCCGCTGCGGGAGTGCCGTTTTTCTTTTGAAATCATCGGGCCGCTTCACTCAAAGTAATGAAGTTCCTAACTTGTAAGTGCGCCGGAGAAACTACCGCGTCCGGCATGACCAGCAAGATGCAAGGCCTGTAACAGACAAACAGGATGCCCATGGCAGACGATCCTTTTTGGTCCAACATCTTCCGTCGTACCGCTAAATCGGAAGAGGAGCTGTACGGAATCTTGAGCAAGGTGCCTATCTTCAAGGATCTTAATCTGCGTGAGTTCAAGCGGATCGAGAGTATCCTGCACCGACGGTCTTATGCGGCAGATGAGAGCATCGTCAGGGAAGGCGATATGGGCGTCGGCATGTACGTGATTCTCTCAGGAGAGGTTGAAATTGTTCACACCGCTGACAATGGTGAAACCTTGCGGCTGGCGAGTTTCTCTTCAGGTGATTTCTTCGGTGATCAGGTGCTCGTTGATGAATCCGCACGCACCGCTTCCGCGATTGCCCGCTCACCTTGCCGTGCCGTTGGTTTCTTTCGTCCGGACCTTCTGGAGTTGATCGAGCGCAGCCCGAGACTAGGCCTGAAGATCGTCTTACGACTGTCCCAAATGATGTCGGTAAGACTGAGGCAGACCAACAGGCTCCTGAAGGAGATCCGCTCACGGGAGGATGAGCGTCTTCGAAAAGAGGCAGTTGAGGAAGAGGCGGCCGCACAAGTGAAGGCCCAGGAGGCCGTTGCTGAGAAGGCGATGGCCGTCGAGGGCGAAGGGTCGCTGAAGCCGACCAGCCTTTCACAGGGTGGGTGAACGTTTGACTACTTCAGGCGATCTCTGAGTTTTGGAAGAGCGATCTAGCGCCTCCATCTTCGGGCTGCGGCTAAAACCAGTTCTGCTCACAGCGACCGGCGTGGCGCTGGTCTGGTTCGTCTACTCGCTGCAGGGTATTCTGGCCCCTTTTATTCTGGCCTTCGTATTGTCCTACGTATTGACGCCGCTAGTCGACCGTATGGAAGGCCGTGGCGTCGGCCGCACCTGGAGCATCCTGATCATCTTCCTGGTCGCGATCTCGGGCGTTGTTTTAGGTCTTTTCACCCTTGGAAAAAAGCTGACTGACGAGATTCGAAGTCTGGCAGGGGAGTTTCTGCGCCAGGAATCGGTAGTCAACGAGCGCATTGTGATATCCAACCCGCTTGATGGGATCCCCGTCATCATCAACGGTAAGTGGACCTGGCAATCTTCAGGAGATCCGTTTTCCGTGGATTCCTCCAAGAAACTGCTGGGTATTTCATTGCAGCCGGGTGAGACCGATACCTTGAGATTTCGCTTCGCGCCTAGTGATACCAAAGCTCACAAAGGCATCATGAGGCTCACGCGTCGGGATTCCGAACGCGGCCTGACGCTAAACTTCCGTGGTAACCAGGAAATCCCCGACTCTGACGACAGGGGCTACGCAGAGTTCGCCAGCAGTAGCGAGCAGGCGGACTGGGACGGCGTGATTCTGTCCACCAGACTGGCAAACTTTGGCAGTGCCGGCCCCAATATCATGACCCGGATCAGTGCCAAGGCCTCAGACTTTGAACCGATGATCCAGTCGTACCTGGGAACGGAGACTGATTTCGCCTCGTTGATCAAGGAATACGGCAGCCTTCTGATCAACAAACTCCTCGGCCGCACAACCGACCTGTTGACCGGCGTATTCTCCGGTTTGATATACGTCATCATTGTGCCGTTTGTCGCCTTCTTTTTCATGAAAGAGGGGCGTCGCATCAACCACGGCCTCGTGGAGGTGGTACCCAATGCGTATTTCGAACTGTTTCTGAACCTCCTTCACCAGATCAACGGCCAGATTGGCGGGTACATTCGGGGGCAACTGCTGGCAGTAAGCGTTGTCGCTTCACTGGCCACTGCTGGTCTTCAGATTATTGGCTTGGAGTACGCCTTGCCTGTAGGGCTGCTGGCTGGGTTATCGAACATGATTCCGTACGTCGGCCCATTGATTGGTATTGTCTCCGCCTCAATTATCGCCATTGCCATCGGCGGCGGCTCGGCGATGGTGACCAAGGTAATCATCCTGTTTCTGGCCATTCAGGTCATCGACAATATTCTGATTCAACCGCTGGTGGTTGCCCGCAGTGTGAATCTGCATCCCCTGGTTGTTTTGGTGGTTGTAATGATCGGCAGTGACCTGATGGGTCTACCGGGAATGCTGATCGCCGTCCCTGTGACGGGAATCCTTAAGGTCAGTTCACAGGCGATTTATGAGGGGGTTAAGGGGTATAGGGTACCGGGAGTCGGTTGACAAGAGATCGGGGTTATCGGTACTTAAGGGCCTGACAAGTATTCAGTGATCCATCAGTCGTGTTTCGTCCGGTCCTGGAAAACGGCCATCACAAGGAGGGTTGGACCTTGAGTTCGTCGGTGACGTTGACTACTGCATTGCTCTCTTCGCTGGCCGACCGGATCGTCGAAGCGAGGCGACTCCACGGTGCGGATAGCCCCTATGTCATCGGCCTGATCAACGGTGTCAATTGGCTGTTGGAAAGTGAAGGGGTATCAGGAGAATTCCGCAGACAGTTTGCCAGCCTGATTCTGGATAACAAGGTCGGTGCATCCTCTGGTGCGGCCAGTGGGCTCGAACAGGAGACCACCAATGGTTCCTCCGCGCTAGCAGAGAACAGCTGGGCCAGAGGATCGGTAAAGTGGTTCAATAACGACAAGGGATACGGTTTCATCTCGACGGAGAGTGATACCGATGTGTTTGTGCACTGGCGTGACATATCCTCATGGGATCGTTCGCTGGTCCAAGGTGACGAGGTCGAGTTCATGGTCACGAAAACGGCCAAAGGATTTCAGGCCGTTAACGTCATGAAGTCGGAGACTGCTGAGGGCCAGCCAGCGGACGAGGCAAGGACCGTGCAAGGTGGAGAGGAACTTGGAAGTGGCGATGGGGATAGTGATGCTCCTGAATCTGCAGACGTCTCGGGTTCGCCTGCAGAGGTCTCGGATTCGATAGGCACGGACGGGGACCCTGCGCCCGGCGCCACGCGACCTGTACCTGAGTTCGATGGTATTGAAGAGGGGGGGGAGACCTCTCAAGAAGCCGCTGGGGGAACTGCTGGCTCGGACGAGAATTCTTCCGATAATGATACAAGATCTGATGATGACGGAGAAGACGATGGCGCGATGGTAGAGCGCTACAATGCCCCATCTCTCGAAAAGAATGAAGGTGGGATAACCCAACAGACCAGTACCGCGGAAGATCCTTACGTCGCCGAAGGCGACGCGGCTTAACGCGCGGTCGCAAAGGATTTAATAAACGACGAGTCTTGCTAAAAAAACCAAGAAACACAGTCAGCTGCTCCTTCTGCGGCAAGGGAGTAGGCCAGGTAGAGAAAATCATTACGGGTCCATCAGTCCACATTTGCAACGAGTGCGTTGGACTGTGCAACGAGGTCCTGGATGATGAGCGTCGCCAGCAACCCAACCTCAACGGGCAACCCCTGCCCAAACCAGCCGAGATCAAGGCTCAGCTGGACGAGCATGTCATCGGCCAGGAGAGAGCTAAAAGGGCTGTCTGCGTTGCGGTTTACAACCACTATAAGCGTGTCTATTCGGGTGCTTCAGACGTCGAGTTGTCGAAGAGTAACATCCTTCTTTTAGGTTCCACCGGCACAGGAAAGACTCTTCTGGCTGAGACCCTCGCTCGCGTTTTGCAGGTCCCGTTTGCCATAGTTGATGCGACCGTGTTGACTGAAGCAGGCTACGTCGGCGAAGATGTAGAGAATATCCTGGTCCGAATCCTCCAGGCTGCCGACTATGAGGTGGCTCAGGCGGAGCGCGGGATCTTGTTCATCGACGAAATAGATAAGATTGCGCGCAAATCAGGTAATGCCTCGATAACCCGAGATGTCTCAGGAGAGGGTGTGCAGCAGGAGTTGCTCAAAATTCTTGAAGGCACCGTCTCTGGCGTCCCACCAAAGGGTGGGCGCAAGCACCCTGAACAGCCCTTGGTTCAGATCAATACGCGCAACATTCTTTTTATCTGTGGTGGTGCTTTCGACGGGCTCGATAAGGTGATTAGCGCCCGCATCGGTCGCAACGCGATCGGTTTCGGCGCGCAACTGGAGGGTGGCTCCAACTCCGAAGAGATAAATCCACTTGCCCGCGTCGAGCCGGAGGACCTGATCCAGTATGGTCTAATCCCCGAACTCATCGGCCGATTGCCGGTGGTAAGCGCGCTCCACCCGTTGAGTGCCAGCGCGCTCCGGGATATTATGAGTAAGCCCAAGAACGCGCTGATTCGTCAGTACCAGAAGCTGTTTGAAATGGATGGCATGAGCTTGCGATTCGAGGATGATGCCATTGATAAAGTAGTCGAACTGACACAGGCTAAGGACATGGGGGCGAGAGGGTTGCGCTCGGTCCTTGAAGCGTCGATGTATGAAATAATGTACGAGCTTCCCTCTCGGGATGACGTTAAAGAGTGTATCATCACGGCTGATTTTATCGCCGCCAAGGGCCCGCCTGAGTTCGTCTACCGCAAGAAAAGGGCTTGACGGACTCACGCCTGTTGCTTGTCCATCGCTCGGATCGATCGAGGCTCTGCTCCGTGGCGGGTTTCATCGTAGAATGACCACGGGAAGCGAACGGCCGGATCGAAGTCGGACTGCGCATGACGGGGCGATCCTCAAGCGGCTGCAATTACGGGCCGCAGTCCTCGATGCGGTACGAGCTTTTTTTTGCAAAGCCGATTTCCTCGAAGTTTGCACCCCCATTCTGCTGAATGCGCCCGGCCAAGAAACGCACATCCATCCCTTTGTGACCTCGTACCACGATCAGGATAATGGCACGAGTACCTGCTATCTGGTCACCTCACCTGAGCACCACATGAAGCGGCTCCTCGGTTGCGGATGTCAACGCATATTCCAGATTAACAGCTGTTTCCGGAATGGTGAGTCAACGGCCATGCACTTACCCGAATTTACCATGGTCGAATGGTACCGGACGCAAGCCGGTTATGATGAGGTCGCCGAGGATACAGAAAACCTAGTCCGGAGCGTCAGCGAACGGGTGTTTGGAAGCATGACGGAGTCGCCGGGAGTGCCCTCCCTGATCGGGGTGACTGCAAAGTGGCAACATCTGTCCATTTCGCAGGCCTTTGAAACATTTGCCGGTATCGACCCACTCGGCTATCCGGAAAACGATGTTGCGTGTTTTCGCCGCGACGCTTTCGAGAAGGCCGGGGTCATTGTCACACCAGCCGATTCATGGGAAGAGGTGTTTTTCAAGCTGATGATAGAGCGGGTTGAACCGGGGATAGCGTCATTGCCCCATCCTGTTTTCCTGCGGGATTATCCCGCGTCCCTGGCCGCCCTTGCCCGCATCAGCCCAGCTGATTCACGAGTCGCGGAACGCCTCGAACTGTATATCGGAGGCGTTGAACTGGCTAACGGCTTCAGCGAACTCACGGATGGACGCGAACAACGACGAAGGTTCATGAGCCAGCGTCTACAGCGCAGGCGGCTACAAGCCCCCGTACTCCCCCTCGACGAGGCTTTTTTGCGTATGTTGAGTGACGGACGAATGCCGATGGCTGGAGGAATGGCGCTAGGGTTGGACCGATTGATCGCCGTGTTGTCCGGGGTGGATGATATTCACGAAACGTGCGCATTCTCAATGGACCAGGACACGATATGAGCCGAGTGTTGATACTGTCCGAAGACGCCGACCTGTCTGAGGACCTTTCGCGCTCTGTCACCGAAGATGGGGATGATGTAACCAATGCCCGGTCCGTGAGTGAAGGCAGAGAATATCTAACCGAGAAGCTTCCCCAACTTCTGGTGCTAGATGGAAAGATCCGCCAGACAGAAACCGCGAACGAATTACAACCGGTGTTTGATATCTGTCGTAGCGCTGATATCCCGATCATTGTTGTTGGCGAAGACCCACGGCAGAAAAGAGAGGCCTCCGACCTGATCGTCATCGACTGGGTTGCTGCACCCCTACAGCAAGCCGAACTCCTGCATCGAAAACACCTGTTTCTGCAACTAAAGCAACGCCTCGACCAACTCAGGTCCCAGGCTGTGATCGATCAGTTGACCGGTAAGTACAATCGGCGATATCTAGAAGAGCAACTCGCCATTAGATGGGAGGAGGCGAAACGCTACGAAACGGCATTGTCGCTGGTGTTGTTCGATCTCGATCATTTCAAGAATGCGAACGACACATTCGGGCACGTTTTTGGAGACGCCGTGCTGCGCCAGACTGCCGACTTGGTACAGCAGCAGCTGCGCAAAGAAGATGTGCTTGCCCGTTACGGCGGAGAGGAGTTTGCGATGATCCTGCCCCACACGGATCGCCTGGGCGCTGCGATACTGGCGGAGCGCGTACGTGAGGCGGTAGCGGGCAATGCGTGTGTTAGCGGGGAGCTTTCAGTGACCGTGACAATCAGCGTCGGGGTTGTATCCTTGCCCATTGACGCGGTGAAGACGATCGAGGAGTTCGTTGAGCTAACGGATCGCCGGATGTACCAAGCGAAACGCAACGGACGCAACCAGACTACCTTCGAGTAGCTATACCGCCGCTTCAGCTGCCACTTCGAACGAGTTTTCGAAGATCCCATCTATGAGGCCGAACTCTTTGGCCTCCTCAGGCGATAGAAAATAGTTCCTCTCGGTAACCAGCTCAATCGTTTCCCGCTTCTGCCCCGTACTATCAGCGATAATTGCGTTCAACCGCGCCCGCCACTCCATGATCTCTTTCGCGTGTATCTCAATATCCGTTGCCTGGCCGCCCATCCCACCCCAGGGCTGATGTAGCATGATTCGCGAATGGGGCAGCGCATGTCTCTTCCCGGGTGTGCCGCCGGCCAGAAGAATCGCACTCATGCTGTAGGCCTGGCCGATACATAAGGTTGCCACATCGCAGGGAACGTGGCGCATGGTATCGTAGATGGCCAAGCCGGAAGTGATGTGCCCACCAGGACTGTTGATGTAGAGCGAAATATCCTTCTTGGGATCTTCTGAGGCGAGAAACAGCAACTGAGCAATAACGAGATTTGCTTCGGCGTCATCGATCGGCATACCAATGAAAATGATGCGCTCTTTTAGAAGCCGCGAGAAGATATCGTAAGAGCGTTCGCCGCGTCCGGTCTGTTCAATGACGATGGGGATTATTGCCATGGCCTAGTTGTTTGTAAAGAGTGGGTGGGTGGGTGGTCATGAGATATGGCGCCACTGCCATCAGACGTGTAATAGAGACAATATCACCCGCCCTTGTAGCTGTCAACAGTCGCGATGAGCAAGCCGCTTTTGCGAGTTAGCTTCGGCTTTGAATCGGTCGTTGACACCGATTTTCCCCGCTGCTACATTCTCCTCAGAACGGTCAAGGAACACCAGCAGAAGTCCATAGTCAGACAAACAACCTTAAGCAAGGCTCAGCCATGCCGCAGCAGTTCGACTTTCCCCGCAGCCCGGTTCCCATAAAACTAAACCCGAAGACCGCGTACCTGATCATGGGACTGCTCGTCGTTCTATGGCTGGCCAGCGGAATCTTCACGGTCGCTCAAGATGAAGAGGGAGTCGTGTTGCGCTTCGGTAAGTTAATCGAGGTTGTTCAGCCTGGTCTGCATTACCATTTTCCGAGTCCAATAGAAATGGTTTCGATCCAGTCGACAACGAAGATATACCGCGAAGAGATCGGCTTCCGCACGAGGGATTCGGGACCACCCGCTCAGTATCGAAAGGTGCCGCATGAGGCGCTGATGCTCACCGGCGGCTTGAATATCATCGATGTGGAGATGGTCGTTCAGTACCGGGTCAGCAGTATTGTTGACGCGCTGTTCAGCGTCAGAAATCTCGGTGTGTTTGATCGCCGCGCTGGAGCAGGGCTCGTTCACGACGCCAGTGAAACGGCTCTTCGTCAGGTCATCGGACGACACGCCATCGATGAGGCCCTGACCGAAGGTAAGGTCATAATCCAGGCCGAGATAAAGGAGCAACTCCAAGAATTGTTTACCAAGTACAAATGTGGGCTCACCGTAGAATCCGTTCAGTTACAGACGGTAGGCCCGCCCCAACAGGTAGATGATGCCTTCAAGGACGTCGCCAGCGCCAAAGAAGACAGGGAGCGTCGGGTAAACGAAGCCAGAGGCTACCAGAATGACATCATTCCCAAGGCGAGGGGTGAGGCCCAAAAGGAGATCTTGAAAGCCGAGGGCTACAAGGTCGAGCGTGTGCGCCGTGCCCAGGGTGATGCTGATCGTTTTCTTGCGGTATTCAGGGAATACAAGAAGGCGCCCGCTGTGACAGAGAAGCGCCTATACCTGGAGACGATGGAATCGGTGCTACCTGGTCTTAAAAAATACATTATCAAGAGCGACGCCAACGGCAGTTTGCTCAATATTCTGAACCTCGAAGGCGTTGGTCGAATCGGGAAAGAGGGGCAATAGTGCGCGGTGTCATTGGTATATTGATCGGCTTCTTTGCTGTGGTTTTCGCGGCCAACCTCGTTTTCTTCCAGGTGATCGAGTACGAGCAGGCTGTGGTCACGCAGTTCGGCAAAGTGCGTACAGTCATTACGGAGCCTGGTCTTTACTTCAAACTCCCGACTCCGATTCAAAAAGTGACCACCTTCGAGAAACGCATGCTCGACTATGATGCCGACGCGAACAGCATCTATACGAAGGACAAGAAGATCCTCATTCTCGACAACTACGCTCGTTGGCGTATCGTCGACCCACTGCTGTTCATGCAGAAGTTGAGAACAGAGCGTGAAGCCCTTGCCCGACTCGACGACATCGTCTATTCCGAGCTTCGCAAGGAACTGGGTCAGCACGAGCTCGTCGATGTAGTGGCCACGAACAGGTCAGCCATTATGAAATTGGTCACCGAGCGCTCCGACGTGGCGGCTCGGCAGTTCGGGATTTCCGTCGTGGATGTCCGGGTTAAGAGGGCCGACCTGCCCCCCGAGAACGAGGCGGCTGTGTTTAGTCGGATGCGAGCTGAGCGCGCGCGCGAAGCCAAGACGTACCGTTCTGAAGGTGAAGAGGAAGCCCTCAAGATTAGGGCGGAGACTGATCTAGAGTCGGCGACCATCGCCGCCGAGGCGTACGAGACCGCCGAACGCACCCGCGGTGAAGGCGATGCTGAGGCGCTGGGGATCTATGCTTCTGCGTACCGGGGTGCTGAGGAGTTTTTTGAGTTCACGAGGACACTCGAGGCCTATGGCAAGGCACTTGACGAAAACACTGTCCTGGTGCAGCCGCTGGACACTGATTTCTTCAAGTACCTGCAAGGGGCCCGCTAAACTCAGTTTTCATACGCGGTATTCGACTGTTGGCTCCGAACAGTCGTCTTGAAGTGTTAGAGCAATTGCGCAGACCTCCGGCCTTATCTCCTCGCCAACTGGTCCATCCACATCGGGACGAGCGACATTTCCTGGATCGGTGTGCCGCTCGGGACCCCTTCCAGCAGAAGAGTCTGCCACCCAACTCATGTTGGTAGGCCTTACCGGACAGATGGGGGCAGGCAAGACAACGCTCGCCCGCCACCTGAGAGACTATGGCGCCCGGATCGTGGACGCGGATCAGCTCGGTCACGAAATGCTCCAGCGGCCCGGCGTCAAAGCCAATCTTGTGCAAGCGTTTGGACCCCAGGTTATCGGTGCCGACGGCACGGTGGATCGTCACAGGCTGGCCCATCACGCTTTCGCCGATGCGATAGGGGTCTGCCTCCTCAACAAGATCGTCGGCGAGCCGCTCAACGAAGAACTATGGAAACGAGTTGAGGCAGACCGCAGCACCCGAGACGCCGTCGTCGTTGTCGATGCAGCCCTGTTGGTCGAGTGGGGCTTGCATGAACGCTTCGACGCCGTAGTCGTTGTGGTTGTCGATCAACAAGAGGCCGTGCTTGAGCGCCTCGAAACCAACCGCGGCCTCAGCCGCGACGAAATCCTTAAACGGCTCAATTCGCAGGGTTCAGTCGAAGCCAAACTCGCTGTAGCCGATTTTGTCATTCACAACAACAGCGACCTCGGGGCGCTCCATAAACGCGCCTATTCTCTGTGGCAGAATCTCGAGAAGCTTCGCCTTAAAATGCCAACTAAGTCAGCTAGCAGCTCAGTCAATCCAGGCCAAAGTGATGCATGATGTCTGATTCCGCCGACCCGTCAAAGACGCCGCTGAAGAAGACTCCTCTGTTCGAGCGCCACATTGAGACGGGCGCTCGCATGGCACCGTTCGCGGGCTGGGAAATGCCCGTTTCTTACCGCGGTATAAATGAAGAGCATACGGCCGTTCGGTCTGCTAGCGGAGTCTTCGATGTATGCCACATGGGAAGGCTATCGGTCTCAGGGTCGAGGAGCCTGCCGTTTCTCAACGAATTGTTGCCCCGCGATGTCTCAAAGCTCAGCTCTGGCCAGATGGCCTACAGCCTGCTGTGCACGGAAGCCGGAGGAGTGGAGGACGACCTTGCGGTGAGCAAATTGCAGCAGGATGACTATCTGCTCGTTGTCAATGCGTCGCGAGCTGAGGTAGATAGCGAAATCATACTGGGCCGCGCCAAGGAACAGTCCGACGTGTGTATTATCGACCGCACCTCTTCGACCGGAATGATTGCACTTCAGGGGCCCCAATCAGAACAGATCATGCAAGAGGCCCTGGGCATCGACCTGGATGAACTCGGCTATTTTCGCTGCCGCGAGCTCAAATGGGCGCACTCGTCGGTGCTAGTCAGTCGAAGTGGTTATACTGGAGAGGACGGTTTCGAGCTTATCATCGACCGTGGCGATACCGTTGCTCTCTGGGATCAATTGATCAGTGCCGGTGCCGTCCCCTGTGGATTAGGTGCGCGCGACACCTTGCGGACTGAGATGGGTTACTGCCTCTACGGCCACGAGCTGACCACGGATATCTCGCCGCTAGAAGCGGGTTTGGGGTGGGCGATGAGTCTGGAGAAACCGTCCGATTTTCCGGGCAAGGAGGCTTTGCGTTTGCTCGCGGCCAAAGGGCCGAGGCGCCACCTGAGAGGGCTTGTTCTGCGACAGCGGGCCATCCCACGTCCCGGTTGTCCGGTCCTCTTGGGTGACCAAGAGATAGGATCGGTGACAAGCGGGACGTTTTCCCCGACGCTGCAGAAGGGCATCGCACTCGCTTTGCTGCAAACCGAGGCGCTCGAAAACCGTGGTAGTGGTGCGATCACGATCGATATCCGTGGCCGACAACATGAAGCAGATCTCGTCAAGCCACCTTTCGTGCAGAGCAATGTCAAGTCCATCAAACGGACCAAAAAATGAGCGACAACGAGCCCAATAAACAGTTCAACAACCAGGCGATGGCGGTTTCCGCTGACGGCGATTCCTTCGTCAATCGCCATATCGGGCCGCGAGCAGCTGAGATTGCAGACATGTTAACAGCGCTCGGCATGCGGGGGCTCGATGACCTGGTCGACAGCGCTGTTCCTGACGCCATTCGCTCAAAGACTGTACTCGATCTGGGAGATGGTGTGAGCGAGTACGATCTGTTGCGGGAGTTGCGTGAGATCGGCTCACAGAATCAGCCGTTCCGTTCGTACATCGGCATGGGGTACTACCAGTGTTTCACGCCCCCGGTTATTCAGCGCAATATTCTTGAAAATCCGGCTTGGTACACGCAGTATACTCCCTATCAGTCTGAGATCGCCCAGGGAAGGCTCGAAGCACTGCTCAACTTCCAGACCATGATAGTCGATCTGACTGGCATGGAGGTCGCCAACTCATCGCTTTTGGACGAGGGTACGGCCGCCGCCGAAGCGATGGCCATGCTCCACGCCGTCCAGGGCAAGGGCCAGTCGAGGTCGCGTTTTTTTGTCTCTCACGAGTGCCACCCACAAACCATCGAGGTAGTCCGCACCAGAGCGCAGTCGCGTGGACTGGAGATCGTCGTCGGTGACTTCGAGAACCTCTCGCAGACGGAGGCGGAATCCTGTTTCGGCGCCCTGCTCCAGTACCCGGCGACGGATGGCAGGCTCTTCGACTATGCTGCTTTTTGTGAACAGGCGCACGCTTGGGGAATGACGGTGGCGGTAGCGG
>Ga0115002_10004091_pt1 | contig 17853 bp, 17 predicted proteins | sample ArcticOcean_MG_C_8_FD_89576 | JGI IMG/M metagenome (GOLD analysis project Ga0115002, IMG submission 89576) | Marine microbial communities from western Arctic Ocean - ArcticOcean_MG_CB11_86 | ecosystem: Environmental > Aquatic > Marine > Oceanic | place: Arctic Ocean: Canada Basin | collected... | reverse complement strand
GCGGCCGTGAGATTGCCGTTGAATCCTTGCTTACCTGTGGCGCAGAAACTGCAATCCAGCATGCAGCCGACTTGCGACGACACGCACAGGGTATTGCGGCCACCGGACGGAATAACCACCATCTCTACGAGATTGTTGCCCCCGACGTCTATTGCCCACTTCATCGTACCGTCTCGTGACTCATCAAACTTGACCACGTCGGGCAATCCAAAGCAGGCGTTGGCTATGAGCCATTGTCGCATCTGCAACGGCAAATCAGTCATTGCCGAAAAGTCGACGATGTTCTGGTGGTAGGCCCATTTCATGATTTGGCGGCCACGGAAGGGCTGCAGTCCTTGCTCGACGAATAACGCCTCGAGTTGGGTCCGATCCAAACCATATAGGTTAGTTGGCGCGTTCATTAGCTAAACCTAGGTTAGTTAGCCTCGGGGTTGGATTTCCGCGTCATCGAAAAAGAACGTAATCTCGCGAGCAGCCGACTCCGATGCATCCGAACCATGCACGGCATTTGCGTCTATGCTACGGGCAAAGTCCGCGCGAATCGTTCCGGGCGCCGCCTCAGCCGGATTAGTCGCCCCCATCAAGCGTCTATTCGTGGCCACCGCGTCTTCGCCCTCCAATACTTGCACCATAACCGGTCCCGAGCGCATATATTCACACAACGCCGCGAAAAAGGGTTTGCCGATGTGTTCAGCATAGAACCCTTCTGCCTGCGCTTCGCTCAGGCGCAACATTTTGGCAGCAACAATATTTAGTCCTGCTTTCTCGAATCGCGAATAGATCTCGCCAATTAGATTCCGTGCAACCGCGTCGGGTTTTACGATCGAGAACGTACGTTCAACAGCCATCGAATTCTCCTAGGGCACCGCACGGAACATGCGCAATGCGAACATAGATAAAAGGGAACACCACAAACACTAAGGGCTTAGCGGGCGCGTAGTATACTGACGCTTAAGGTCCGCGCAATCGGCCTACGACCTCTTGTACTCGTATCCCAGCATGATCGACATCGGCTTCGGTTGTGAATCGGCCAAAACTGAATCTTAACGACGCTTGTGCGATGTCATCGTCGACGCCCACCGCTCGCAGCACATAGGAAGGCTCAACCGATGCTGACGTACAGGCCGAACCGCTCGATACGGCCAGATCGTCCAAAGCTAGCACCAGCGTTTCACCATCGACGTCGGCAAACCCAACATTCAAGATTGACGGCAAGTTGTGATCGGGGTGGCTGTTGATCCTAATATCTGGAATCTGATTCACATAGGACAAAAAGCGCTGCCTTAAACTCGACAAACGCGCTTGTTCTTCATGCATGTGGGCGTGCATGACCTCCGCCGCTTCGCCCATGCCAACGATTTGATGGGTCGCAAGCGTGCCAGAACGCATGCCCATTTCGTGCCCGCCACCATGGATCAGCGGAGTCAACTTGATTGGCGGATCGCGCCGCACATACAAGACGCCTACCCCTTTTGGCCCATATATCTTGTGGCCGGAAATCGAAATCATATCGATCGGCATGGACTTGACGTCCAACGGCAACTTACCGAAGCTTTGCGCGGCATCCACGTGCGACAGCACGCCTACATCGCGACAAACTTGACCGATCGCGGCGACGTCGTTGATCGTTCCCAACTCGTTGTTCACATGCATGATGGAAACCATCAAGGTGTCAGGGCGCAGTGCATCGGCCACTTGTGATGCATCGACGCGACCATGCGCATCGGGCTTCAACAAGGTGACCTCAAAGCCCTCGGATGCTAAGAATAGGCATGTATCCAGCACGGCTTTGTGCTCGATCTCACAAGTGACGATATGGCGCTTCGCAGCGCCATAGGCTAAGCCTTTAATAGCAAGGTTGTCCGACTCCGTTGCACCTGAAGTCCATACGATTTCGCGCACATCTGCATTGAGATGCAAAGCGATCTGTGCGCGCGCAGCCTCTACTGCTTCCTCCGCCACCCAACCATAAGCATGCGAGCGCGATGCCGGATTGCCATAAGCGCCTTCGACCAGCAAATAGTCGCTCATTTTATGCGCGACCCGAGGATCAACCGGCGTGGTCGCGGCGTAGTCTAGATAGACGGGTTGCACCATGACCGGTCGCTAGTCCGCTCGCGACGAGGCGATGAGTGATTCGCGCAAGTACTCTTCAATTTTAGGTCGGTCGACGACTGTCTCACCCGACACTAAAGCACCCAATGTGATGCCCTGTAGAAAACTGTCGATTTCGGCTGATAGAGCAACCCACAAATCGTGGGTTAGACACATATGCCCTTCTTGACAGTTGGCACTGCCGCCACACCGTGTTGCGTCGACGCCCTCGCCAACCGCGGTGACCACTTGCGATACGTTGATCGAGTCAGCATCGCGTCCAATTAAATAACCGCCTCCCGGGCCACGATGACTTGCCAACAACCCTGAGCGCTTCAGATGTCCTACTAGCTGCTCGAGATAAGACGCCGAGATCCCTTGCCGTTCGGCGATTTCAGCTACGCTCACCGGTCCGTCATCCGCATGCAGGGCAATGTCGAACATCGCAGTGACCGCATAGCGGCCTTTAGTCGTTAGTCGCATTAGATTGTGTGTCGCATTTGAGCATCAAGAGAAAAGGAGCGAAAGTATGCAATACCCGACTTTTTTGGTCCACTATTCCCGTGAAGGGCCGAGAGCGTCGGTTTTGGCTGCCCCAAGATGTTTCAGCACGCCGCGGAGGATCTGGGTCTCCGTTTCGTCGAGCTGCACGCGGGAAAACAAGCGACGCAAGCGCGTCATGGTTTGGCCAGGATTGTCCGCGTCGAGAAACTGCGTCTTCGTTAGCGTTTCTTCCAGGTGGGCCAACATCGCTTCAAATTGGCTCGCAGTCGCGAGCTTTCTATCCCACGGCTGGGCGGCTTGGGAGTCAATAGTGGTTTGGAAAAGCTCATAGGTCACTATTTGCACAGCCATGGCCAAATTGAGTGACGGATATTGCGCGTTCGCTGGAATCTGCAAATGGCAGTGGCAGCGCTTGAGTTCATCATTGGTCAAACCGTTGTCTTCACGGCCGAAAAGAATGGCGACCTGGGACCTCTCATCTTGCCCACGGACGCGAACGGCAAGCTCTTTTGCATCGACAACCGGCCATGGGATACGTCGAGAGCGAGTACTCGTGCCTATCACGAGATGGCAATCGGCCACTGCCTCTGCAACGCTATCGAACACAACAGTCGCATCCAAAACGTCCAATGCACTTGCGGCACGCCAATCCGCCTGCGGATCCGGAAATCGTTTCGGCTGAACGAGACAGAGGCGCGACAAACCCATGTTCTTCAACGCACGCGCACTGCCGCCAATGTTTCCAGGGTGGTTTGGCGCCACCAATACAATCCTCACGTTGTCCAACACGCTGCGTCCAACCAACACACTTACGATCGTGGTAGCATAACGACTTTCAAGCGCCCTGCCTCCCCTAACTAGTTCTTGTCCCAAGAGGAGACTCGAACTAACCGAGGACAGGAGTCCGAGTCAAAAACCGTAGGGTTTTGGCGGGTTTCTGAAAGAAACCGTCCAGGACGGCAATTTTCGGACAGGAACTAACTATGCAACCAATGGCTAACATCGCTCTGCGCGCCGCGCGCAAAGCCGCAGATTTCATTGCGCTTTCAGTGGATCGACCTGACGAACTCACCATTGAAGAGAAAGGACCCAACGACTACGTTTCCAATGTCGATAAAACGGCGGAAGAGATCATCGTTCAGCAGATTCAAGCGGTCTACCCCGAGCATCGGATTCTCGGCGAGGAGTTTGGCGAACAAGGTGGGGACAGCGAATATACGTGGATCATCGACCCACTCGACGGCACCTTGAATTTCATTCAGAGCATTCCCCATTTCGCGGTGTCGATCGGGGTCTTGAAAGGCAAACATTTGGAACATGGAGTGATCGTCGACCCACTTCGACACGAAGAATTCGTTGCCAGCCGCGGTTATGGCGCGCAATTGAACGGCAAGCGCATCCGCGTCAGCGAACGCAAGAATCTCAACGAATGCGTTATTGCGACTGGCATTCCGCCCACGAGCCTGGAAACCCGCATCGACCCCTACATGCAAACGCTAGGTGAGTTTACCCGTACCTGCCGTGCGATCCGACGTGCCGGCAGTGCGGCACTCGACCTTGCGTATGTGGCCGCAGGACGGGCCGATGGGTTTTGGGAAATCGGTCTCAAACAATGGGACATCGCCGCGGGCATCGTCATAGTTCGCGAAGCAGGCGGATTTGTCGGCGACCTAACCGGCGGCGAAGGGTTCTGGGATAGCGGCGACATCGTCGCTGCCAACCCAAAATGCTTTAAAGCGATGGTCCAGACGACAAAACGGATTGAGTCCGTCGAGACCAATCGCAGCTGAAGAGGCCCTCGCCAGATGATTAGTCTGGCTTAAATCAAGGTCCGCTACTGCTAAGGGTAGGTCCCCTCTTCGTTCTCCTGGTCGGCCTTCTCAGGCACGAGTAGATCTTCGCGCGTAATGTTCATCGCCAATAAGACGCTGGCAGCAATGTACATTGACGAATAAGTACCTACCACCACCCCAATGCTGAGCGCCATGGCAAAGCCTCGAATCACCTCGCCGCCGGCGAACAGCAGCGCCAAGAGGACGAACAACGTGGTCGTTGACGTGACTAAGGTACGCCCCAGCGTTTGATTCAAGGACTCATTGATTATCTCGACCGGCAGCCCACGCCGTAGCTTGCGAAAGTTCTCACGGATTCGATCGCTCACGACAATCGTGTCATTTAGCGAATAGCCGATCACCGCCAACAACGCAGCGAGCACCGTCAGGTCAGCCGTCCACTGGAACACGGCGAAAAATCCCAATACGATAATCACGTCATGTCCCAATGCGGCGACCGCACCGACCGAAAACTGTTTGGTAAACCGGAACAAGATGTAGAGCATCACCACGATTAACGCTGTCAATAGTGCAAGGCCACCGTCTTCGGCGAGTTCTTCGCCGACCGCCGGACCGACGTAATTTGACTGGCGTAACTCAACCCCGGAGTACTGCGACTGCAAAGCCGAGAAAATATTGTCGCCAAGCGTTGACTGATCAGATCCTTCCTGCGGTAGCATGGTGATCCGCAGCTCTCGGTTGGTACCAAAATACTGGACCGTCCCGTTCTCGAAACCCGACTCATTCAAGAAGCCGCGCACCTCTTCGGGGTCAATCTCACTCGTAAAACCGAGCTCAACCTGCGAGCCGCCGGTAAAATCGAGCCCCCAATTGAGACCATTGAACACCATCGCACCAATCGAAATAAACAGCAACACCCCAGACGCGCGCCCGGCGATGACCCGCTTACTCATGAAATCAAAGTTCGTTTTCATATCTTCAACGCCACCAATTTTCGGCGACCGTATAGCAAATTAATCTGTGCCCTGGTGACCATGATCGCTGTGAACATGGAAGTGACGATGCCTACTGCCAAGGTTATAGCGAAGCCTTGAACCGGCCCACTACCGATCGACAACAAGATGATCGCCACAAAAAAGGTTGTGACGTTCGCGTCGGTAATCGTCAAAAGCGCGCGGTCGAACCCAGCCTGAATCGCTTGTTGCGGTGGCCGTTCGAGAATCTCCTCTTTGATCCGTGAAAATATCAACACGTTGGCATCGACTGCCATGCCAACGGTCAGCACGATACCAGCGATGCCAGGAAGGGTGAGTGTTGCCCCCAAGATGGACATGATGGCAACGATCAGAATCAGATTTGCGGTCAACGCTACGTTCGCAGCCAAACCAAACATGCGGTAATAGAACAGCATAAAGATCAACACGATCACGAAGCCAACCGCCACCGATGTAAATCCACGCTCGACATTTTCATCACCGAGTTGCGCACCGACAGTGCGTTCCTCGACAATAAACATCGGCGCGGCAAGCGCACCAGCGCGCAACAACAAAGCCAAGTCCTGGGCTTCCTGCAGACTCCCCAGTCCTGTAATGCGGAAATTGAAGCCCAATGCGCCTTGAATCGTAGCGACACTGATGAGGCGTTTCTCCTCCTTCGTGTAGCGTTCTGGGACCCGTTCCCCGTCCACCAATTTATAGCGCGTGCGAGGTTTGCGTTCGATGAATAAGATTGCCATCGAATGTCCGATGTTCGGCGCGGTTGCTTCATTCATCCGGATGCCGCCATCATTATCTAGCTCAATCGACACCTGTGGCTGACTCGTTTCTGGGTCATAATTCTGCTGCGCATCCTGCACGTTGTCGCCAGTGACGATATTGCGCCGAAGTATTTGCTGCATTTGGCCGCGAAACGGATACTCCTCGATTTGCGACCCTCTAGAATTCGCAAATGCCGTGAGGCGAAATTCCAAATTGGCAAACTTATTGAGAATTCGCTTAGCATCGGAACTGTCCTGTAAGCCTGGCAAATCGACGACGATGCGGGAGCGACCCAAACTCTTCACTTGTGGCTCGGAAACGCCCAGTTCATTCACGCGATTGCGCAAGCTCGTTAGGTTTTGACTAATGGCTCGGTCTTCCAACGCCGCGATTCGATCTGGTGTGAGCGTAAAACGCAGCGCAGGCTGGCCACCAATTGATTGTTCGCGAATTTGAAAGTCCTGGAAATCCACTAAAGCCGTTCGAGCTTGCTCTATGTCTGCGTCATCACGAAACGTAATACTGATCGCCCGCCCCTCAACCCACTCTCGCTGTGGTGTGAACCGTATTCGTTCTTCGATCAACTTGTCGCGCATACTCTGGGCTGTGTTTCTAACTAGGCCATCTAGATAGTCATCCATATCGACTTGCAACAAGAAATGTACGCCACCGGACAAGTCCAACCCAAACGACATCGGTTTGCCGCCCAAATCTTGTAGCCACTGCGGTACCGTGCTCGCACGATTCAGCGCAATCAAATACCGCTCTTCCTCGGAATTCAATAAGTCATCGATAGCCGCCTTACCACGCAGCTGCTCCGCGTCCGTGGTTACCCGAACCGACAGTGACCCGGCTCCTTCGCCGTCCAACTGGCTATCGATGATAGTGACTCCGGCTTCTTCGAGCGCCGTTTCGACCTGGACGAGTGTGTCCGTCGTTACTGTATAGTCATCGAGGCCACGCACTAGTATCGCCGGATCAGGCTGAAACAAGTTCGGTGCGGCATAGACCCCGCCTAGAATCAAGACAATGAGGATGAGGGCATACTGCCACGCACGGAATGTGTTAGGTATTGGCGCGGTTGCGCGCTGCGGAACCCCTAGAATGTTAGCCACTGATGGTTACTTCTAACTCACCGGTCTAGCGTGGCAGCTAGCTGTCTTCCAAAGACTTGATCGTACCTTTCGGTAACGTCGCGCCGATCGCAGACTTTTGAATGCGCATCTCGACATCCTTACTCACTTGGACTTTGATAAAATCGTCTTCTACTTTGTTGATCTGACCGACGATACCCCCTGCCGTGACGATTTCATCACCCTTGGAAAGGCCACCAACTAGCGATTGGTGCTCCTTGCGGCGTTTGTTCTGTGGACGGATCAAAAGAAAATAGAAAATCAGGACGAAGCCGCCCAAGAATAGGATATTCAGCCATCCGTCGCCGCCGAGGCCGAAGCCGCCGGCGGGAGCCGCGTGTGCAGTTGTTTCAAATATCATTAGTGGAATTCCAATCTCTATGGAGTGCTTTGACGAGCGTGGGCAATGTACCCGTTTCGATAGATTCACGCAATCGAGCCATCAGTTGGTGGTAGTAGTGCAAATTGTGTTGGGTCATCAACATGCCGCCTAGCATTTCGCCACACCGATCGAGATGGTGCAGGTATGCGCGCGAGAAGTTAGCGCACGTATAGCAGGTGCAGTTCGAATCCAACGATATGTCCGCAAGTTTGTGTCTCGCATTGCGAATTTTGACGGCGCCCATCGAGGTAAAGGCATAGCCGTTGCGCCCGTTACGCGTCGGCAAAACGCAATCAAACATGTCGACACCTAGACTCACTCCTCTGACCAAATCTTGCGGCGTGCCAACCCCCATCAAGTAGCGCGGTGCGCGCTCAGGCATTTGCGGAAGGACCGATCGCATAATCGCGTCCATCTCCTCTTTGCCCTCACCAACCGACAGTCCACCTACGGCATACCCGTCAAACCCAAGTTCGACAAGCCGCCCGAGACTCTCGGCACGCAAATCGTCATACATGCCGCCTTGCACAATGCCAAAAAGACACGCTCCTGAATTAATTGGGGCGATCTGTGGTTTTTCAAACTTTTTCTTGCTGCGCTCGGCCCAGCGCATCGACATCCTCATGGACACTTCAGCTTGTGCGTGCGTTGCCGGATGGGGCGTGCATTCGTCGAGCACCATCAATATGTCCGAACCGAGGTTCAACTGCACGGCAATTGCCGACTCCGGCGTCAACTCCACTCGGTCGCCATTTATTGGCGATTTGAATACGACCCCTTGTTCGCTGATCTTGCGCATGTCGCCCAAGCTGAACACTTGGAATCCACCGCTATCGGTGAGAATGGGACCTTGCCATTGCATGAATTCGTGCAGCCCGCCAAGCTCCCTGATTGCTCGATCGCCCGGGCGCAACATCAAATGAAAAGTGTTACCCAAAAGCACTTGCGTACCCACATCAATGAGGCCCTGCGGCGTCATCGCTTTTACCGTCCCGTAGGTCCCACATGGCATAAAGACAGGTGTTTGCACCACACCATGCGCCAGCGTCATTTGTCCGCGGCGGGCCGATCCGTCGCGTGCAAGTATTTCAATCAACGTTGCGCTCCAAAAACATCGCATCGCCGTAACTGAAAAAGCGATACTGTTGCTGCACCGCTTCGTGATACGCAGCCATTACTGGTTCATAGCCGGCGAACGCAGACACCAGCATCAAAAGTGTCGACTTAGGCAAGTGGAAGTTAGTAACAAGCTTGTCCACGATCTTGAAGTCGAACCCTGGGGTAATAAACAAGCTTGTTTCGCCACTCGAACTCACACAACTTGAGTTACCCAGAGCTGCACTCTCGAGCGCCCTCACGACTGTTGTGCCAACTGCGAGCACGCTGTTGCCAGCCGCTTTGGTACGACGAATAGCCCGCGCCGTCGCCATTGGGACCTCATACCATTCATGATGCATCTGATGCTGATCAAGCGCTTCGCTACGCACGGGTTGAAACGTACCGGCACCCACATGCAACGTGACTTTGGCCACCTCCACGCCGCCGGCCTGCATCTCATCAAGCAATCCCTGACTAAAGTGCAAGCCGGCCGTGGGCGCGGCGACAGCACCCGACTGCGTTGCATAGACCGTCTGATACCGTGATTCGTCCATCTGCGTATCACCACGCGCAATGTATGGCGGCAGCGGCATGTGCCCATGCGCGTCCAAAAAATGCACAACATCTGTCGGAAATTTGAGTCGATAAAACTCTCCCTCACGCGCGACACACAGGAGACTCTGCCCCGCCACGATGAGCTTTCTTCCTGGCTTCAGTGCCTTGCTGACACGAACCTGGCATAACGCTTCGTCGCCAGACACAATCCGTTCGAGCATGATTTGGGCTTGACCACCACTGTCTTTGCTAGCGAACAATCGCGCCTTCAACACGCGGGTGTTGTTAACAACTAGAAGATCACCCGGTTTGACAAAGGTTGCGATGTCATCGAAGCGACCGTGCCCAACCCTGCCTTGACGCAGGCTCAACAGGCGCGAATGAGTTCGTTCCTGTATTGGAAGCTGTGCGATCAGACCGTCGGGGAGAGTGTAGTCAAAATCCGCAAGTTGCAGATGTTCATGCATTGGCTTTACCGACCAACGGTAGTGGCCACGCATTGTAAACGAATAGACAACAAGCTGTTGTCAGTTTCGCCCCCGTTCGGCAGAATGCGGCCACTGCATGCCTGGGTGGCGAAATTGGTAGACGCGCTGGATTCAAAATCCAGTTCCCTCACGGGAGTGTCGGTTCGACTCCGACCCCAGGCACCAATCCCGATGCGGCTCTCAGCCCCATCTAAAAAAAAGACGCCCACATAGCGCCAAGGAAGCCGAAGTTGAGGAACTCGATCTTGGGCTCACCGAGATCTACGATGACATCGACTCCTTGCTAGCACCTACTTTCGAGGTTGACGACTACGTCGATCTAGAGACGCTGCGTCGTTCCAACGAAGATTTTCCATTTGATCCGCCCAGCACTCCCAAAAGACACCGCAGCTGAAGGTCGTGGTTTGGGCGAGCGGGGGAACGGCATCGTCCCAACCGATTCATCGAGAACCTCAAATCAAACTCAGTTGTGCCCAAAGTTCCGTGTACGGTATTCTTCCGTGATCAACAACGTCGATTCGAGCATGTCCGACTCTGTGAGCGCCACCCCGCCGACCATCATTGTTCACTCGATGGGTAAAGTAGGCTCATCGGCTATCCATGACGCGTTAGCGGAATGTATCGATCACAGCAACGCTGACGTCGAGATTCTCCACACATACCAGCTGAACCTGCGAACCATAAAGTTCCTTGCCGCGAAGTTTGACAAGCCCGTCTACCACCTTGTTGACGCCCAACGGTTCATGGAGCAGTCCGAACGACCGCATGTTACTTTGATTAGCCCCGTCAGAGAGCCGATTAGTCGCAACATTTCAGCGTTCTTCACGAACGCCCTTCAATATGGGTTTCCAAGGGACCTTGCCGACGTGAAAGTGGACGCGCTCATGGATACGTTCATCAATCGATATCCACATAGCATCCCGTCACGTTGGTTCGACGAACAAATCCGGGAAGTATTCAATATCGACGTCTTTGCAAAACCGCTGGATTTTTCTTCCGGCGGTTGCGTCATTCAAAATGAGCAAGCGACACTTCTGCTGCTTAGATCCGAGGATCGAAATGATCTGCGCGAAACCAAGATCAGGTCCGTAACGCAACTGCAATCCTTCACGCTCGAGCGTGTCAATGCAGCTGACGCCAAGACCTATAGTGACGTGTATTCTGCCTTCAAACAGCAGTTCCGGCCTCCCTTGGAGTTCCTCGAAGAGATGTACGAAACGCGCTTCGCAAAGCACTTCTATACCGCGGGGGAACTTACCGGCTTCAAACGGGCTTGGATGAAACCATCCCTCCGCTAGTGCCGATCCGATTTCGCCACACAGACTGTCGACCTGGGCAATTACCATGCCGCATCTATCCCAGTTCACGGATCAGGCGGCATTCGATGCCACCTTGCTGCACGAGTTGATTCACTGGACTGCGCCGGACGTTCACCGCAAGAAAGATGATTATGCATTCGAGGAACTGGTTGCCGAGCTTGGCTCAGTATTCTTGTGCCAGTCTCTCGGCATCGAGTACAAAATCGAGCACCACACGAGCTATCTCGAATCTTGGCTCAAAGCGCTAAAGGACGATCCGAAATACATTGTCAAAGCGGCGCCACTGACCTGGGCGGAGCAACTCAAGCGTGTTTTTGATATTGATATTTCAGTCTGTCCTTTCTGCGGCGGTACGCTGAGGGTGATTGCAGATGTGACCGACCCGGCGTGATCCGAACCATCCTGGTGCACCTCAAGCAACAAGTGACGCCTGGTGCTGCGAGCAAGCAAACCATTGTCCAAACTGCGCAAAACGATCTCTTTGGAGCTTCCGGATAAGTTGATTTCACGAGGAGAGTTTCTCCCTGCGCCAACACCTAACAGCATTCGGTAATCGGCCTTCAGGGCGTCAGTATGTCGCTGCAAGTCCTGGCAGAGTTTAACGGCTACTCATCACACAGCTTCGTTCTCTATGAAAACGGGCGACAGTCGAGCAAAACAATTGGCTTACGGGGAGGCCGGTTATTACCCTCTGCGGTGCCTTCAATTGGCCCGCGGCCGGTCGCGTTGGCACCGAATTGGCTGAGTAATAGAACAAGGGATCAGTCTGCCGCGACAATCAGAGATGCGCCGTGTCGTTGTACCCGCGCAAAATAATGCTCTCGCCGCGCATCACAATGTGGCTGATGGAGCCGTTGTCGGCACCCATGAACGCAAATGGCCGCGACCCCGCCGCGTGGGCAAGCACATGGCCGATGATCGCGCCGTGCAGCACCGCCACCACCAACTGATCCGGGTGGCGCTGGTGAATGCGCGACAACGCCGGCATTACGCGGGCGTTCACAACGGCATGTGATTCGGCACCGGGAATCAGGTCCCAGCGCTCTTCCGCCAACACGCGCAGGTACAGTGGGTCCTGTTCCTGTGTCTTCTTGCGCATGATGGCGCCTTCCCACTCGCCCATCAGCACCTCCCGCAGACCCGGCTCAGCAATGGGCTCGAGGCCGAGATGGCGCGCCAGCGGCGTCGCCGTCTCCAGGGTGCGGCGCAGGTTGGTCACATAGATGGCGCCGACTGGCGCCCCGCGCAGACGCGCACCAACGTGCTCCGCCTGCCGTCGACCCTCTTCGTGAAGTTCAGGGTCGCCATGACCCATCACCCTAGGAAAGGGGTCGTCAGCTGTCGCTGCGCGGGTCTCGCCATGGCGCACCAGCACGATCTCGGTCGCGCCGGGCGGCCGGGCAAAGCGTGCTTGCCGATACTCTTTCATTGCGGACCTCACGGAACTGCTTTGATTAAACGCGCCGCCTAATAGAAACCCGACAATAGCAGATTCACGCCCAGCTCAAAGGCGCAGCGTGCTTTTACTACCTGAGAGTCCTGCAAAATCCACTATTCCTCTAGCCCGACAAATCAAGCAATGTCTTGGGCAAGCTCCTCTCCGATGCTTTGAACGCGGGCCCGTTGGTCGGCATGTAGGTGAAGTGTCCAAACCCCAGCTCTTCTGATCGAATATCGGTGTTCACACCAGCTATTGAGCTGAAACAGTCGGCAAGCCACTCGCCGTGTTCTGGCGGGCATTGTGAATCATCCCTTGCATACCACACGGCGACGTTCTTAGTCCCAATCTCGCGTGGATCGAAACCCCACATCGTGTTCATCTCGTACGAAAACTGATCCCAGCCTTGACCTTGCGTGCCGCGTGCGACGAGTCTTCTTTGGTCCTTGCCTATGGTTTCGAATACCCATGGCCGCTCGCTCTTAACCTGTTTGCCTTCCGGCAGCAGATGCATGAAGCGAGCCGGCGGTGAGACAAGCGGCGCGATGTACATGAGGTCTGCAACGAAAAAATTCCAGGCCTGATACCAGTTCTGGGCACCGGCTTTGGGAAGTCTCTCTGCATCATTGCGAAACTCGAATTCCTCACAAATCGCCGCTGGGAGGTAGGGTCCATTGATTCCAAATGCAACGCAGCGGTCGGACCCGAAGTGCCACGCAATCGCCATTGCATGGGCCGTTCCGAGAGAGGCGCCTTCCACCATGAACGTATTGACCCTTTCTGCATCCAGAATCAGTTCAACATCCCGCGCGAAGTCCACGATCCTGCGCCCGACATGAATATCACTGTAACCATAGCCAGGCATTGACGGCACGATACCCTTCAAGTTGAGTTCCTCACAGAGAGCTGCATTCATAAAGCATTGCCAGGCGGCGGACGTACCAGCTCCGTGGACTTGGACTATTACTTTCGCATCCGGCCGATCGCTGCCATAAACCAGGTACTCTACGATTCTTCCGTCCGGGGTTTTGACGTGACGTCCATTTCCTCCCCACAGCACCGCATCCTGCTCATGCTCTTCAGCATCGAAGGGGCGCAGCGGTTGAGCTCTCCGCCACAGGCCGTAAAGAACCACGACAAACCAGGTCATCAGCGGAATGCCAATGACGACGACTACAATTGCGGGGAGCAAAGGCAGGAGCATAAAACCAGCTACCACTCCTGCGACAATCGCAACAATGAGAACCAACGCAAATACTGTAAGCACCAAAACTAACACTCGCACATTCCTCTTCGATTCTTCTAGCGCTGTATTTTCACTCCGGCGACTTCCCTGTCCCACGTCGTCGATGTCACGCCCGCTTCTCGCAACGGAAATTTCTGTATTTTTCCGGTAGGCGTTTTCGGCAACTCTTCAACGAAATCGATGTACCGCGGCACCATGAAGTAAGCCATCCGCGGCTCTAGGAAGCGGATCAGGTTTTCCGGGTCGATATCAATGCCCGGCTTCGCCACAACCACTGCCATGACCTCTTGTTCTGTGTGTGCCGATTCGATCGGTATAACCGCGCATTCCAGGACATCCGGATGGGCGTTGACTTCGTTTTCAACTTCCATGGAGGATATGTTCTCCCCGCGCCGCCGAATGGCATCCTTAGATCTGTCGACGAAGTAGTAATTTCCAGCTTCGTCCCGCATCAGCATGTCGCCCGTGTGGAACCACTGATTGCGCCAGGCTTTGACTGTCCAGTCGGCATGGTTCCAATAGCCATTGGAGATTATCCAAGGCTCCTTAGCCCGCACCAACGCTTCACCCGCAACCCCGGGTGGCAGCTCGGAATCGTTGCCATCAACGATTTTGACCTCATAAAGATCTTCTACCAGGTGTCCGCAAGACCTGTTGTCGACCAGATCGAAGCTTGTTCGTGTGGGGCAGTTCATCTCCGTGCCACCCCAGGTCGTTGACACCCTGCAATCGAAACGGGTCTTGAATTCTTCGGTTTCCGGAATCAGGGGCACCATCAGCACCCTCTCCAGCGGATTGCTGGCATCGTCACCCGCTGGCTCTTGAGCGTGTAGGAAGTTCGCCATAGCGCCGAGCAGAAACGTTGTTGTGGCTTGGTAACTTCGCACATCCTGCCAGAAACGTTGCGCACTAAACGTACTCGGCAGGACGGCTGTGGCGCCAACGACGCAGGTGGCATAGACCAGCGCAAACTGGCCCGCAATATGGAACAGGGGCAACGGTGCGTAGTAGACGTCATCCTCGCAAAGCTCGAGCATGTGACCTACCCCAAGGGCGTATTGATAGGCATGGGCATGGGTAATCGTCGCGCCTTTAGAAGGCCCCGTAGTGCCGGAGGTATACATCACCGCCATGAGATCAACATAGCTCGGTCCAGCTCCCTCCCATTCACTTTCCCCCGAAAGTAGCTCTCGATAGTCGATCAGCTCGAGATCTGCATCGATCGTCTGTCCCGCCGCTTCGCCCACCCCTCCCACGATATAAATCCGCTGCAACGTCTCGAGATCACTTGCAACCGCTTCGATCCGTGCCAGATAATCCACATGCACCACCATGGCTTGCGCCTGCGAATCGTTGATCAAGTAGGCGAGAATCGAGCCTCGGTGATGGACGTTCACTGGCACTTCGATGGCGCCGATTTTTGACAGTGCGCACCACAAACAGATGTAGTCGATGGTGTCGGGCAGCATGAGTAAAACAGTGTCGCCGAGCGTAACGCCCGCTTCCGCAAAGCCTTGCGCCATACGGCCAGCGCGCGTATTGATGTCACTGTAGCTATATGCCCCGTCATCGGTCACGATCCAAGGCTTGTCCGGCGAGTGTGCCACTCGCTTTGACAAAACCGTCGGCAGATCCTGATCGCCGGTTGGATCCGAAAAGCCCATCGAGCTAACGTCCTTTGAAAGTTGGCGTCCGCTTATCACCGAAAGCGGAAATCGCTTCACCGTAATCTTCGGTATAGATCATGTTGGTGACGGTCTGTTTTTCCATTTCTAGCGTCGCTTCGAATCCCGCCTCAGCAGCGTTCTGCAGCATCCGTTTGTGGTTCACCACGGAAAAAGGCGCGCGTGTCATGATGCGGCGGGCTAGCCGTTCGGCCTCGGCATCCTCCTCTCCAGCAGGCACTAATCTGTTCACAAGCCCGATGCGATAGGCTTCGGCAGCATCAATGAACTCACCGGTCAAAACCAGTTCCCGCGCCTTGTTCAACCCAATGCTCATCGGCAGGAGCTTCGATGCACCACCAGTTATCGTCATACCGGCATTGCCTTCCGGGAAGCCGAATCTGGCGTTGTCCGCGGCAACGATTAGGTCTGAGTCGATCGCGATTTCGAATCCGCCACCAACGGCAAGCCCTCGAACAGAGGCGATCACAACCTTGCGGGCCATGCGGATGATCCGTGGGATGGCCTGTAAACCCTCCGTAATGTCCTCGACGATGTCGAGGATCGGATGAATCTCGCCGGTCTTGATCTGCGCATATTCCTCGAGCGCAATCTTCAGATCCTCACCGGCACAAAAGGAATCGCCTACGCTAGAGATGATAATGGCTTTAACTGCGGGATCATCGGCTGCTTGTTGCAACGATATGACGAACGCCGCCAGCTCCTCCGAGCTCAACGCGTTCAGGACCTCCGGTCGGTTCATCCGGATCCAGGCGATTTCATCCTTCACCTCATAGATTAACTTAGCCATCTTCTATCCTCTCTCCATAACCAAATCTTTTGCTGCCGCGACGATGTCCTCAACTTGCGGGACCACACGACGCTCGATTCTCAAACTCGTCGGCAGTGCGACATTCTGCGCCGCCAACCTTCTGATCGGCGTCTTCATTGCTTGGACAACGTCAGGCGCCGCCTCGGTCACTCGCATGGCGATTTCGCCGGCTGCGCCCGAGCGTTTCATCGCCTCGTGAACGATGAGCAGAGCGCCCGTTTTGCGTAACGATTCGACGATCGTATCGACATCCATCGGAACGAGAGTACGTAGATCGACTATTTCTGCGTTGATGCCTTGTTCGCTCAACTCCTCGGCTGCGGCAAGCGCACGCAGAACCATCCCCGAGTACGTCACGATTGTCACGTCGTCACCTTGTCGTTTTACATCAGCCTTGCCAAATGGAATGAGATATTCCTCGGTCGGGATGGCTTCCTTTTCTTCACGGATCATCACCTCCCGATGCGTATAAAACACGACCGGAAAATCATCGCGTATCGCCGTCTTCAGCAAGCCCTTGGTGTCATATGCGGTGGACGGCATGACCACTTTCAAGCCCGGGCTATGCATAAACAGAGCCTCTGGGGACAAGGCGTGATCCGCGCCCTTCGCGGCACCTCCAAGGACTGATGCCATAGCCACGACGGGCAATGTGCCTTGGTGGTTCCATTCCTGATAGGCCGTGCCTAACCGTGCAAATATCGGATCGAAACAGCCCATCTGAAAGCCACCTGTCATGACGTGGGCAATGGGTCGTAGCCCTGACAGAGCAGCACCAATAGCAGTCTCAATGATCGCTGCCTCGACGACAGGGGTATCCCTGATTCTGTCTGCGCCGAACTCCTCGAAAATGCCTTTGGTGCACAGATCAGATCCTGCCGTGGGCGACTCCATGGTGATCACGTCTTCGCCCCACATGACCACCGTTTCATCCCTGCGCATCTCCTCTTTAAATGCTGCGTTGATCGCTTCACCGCTGTCGAGCATATCCACGTTCGCTTCAGTGTTAACTGCCATCGGTCCTCCGTTGCCTTAAGTCATATTGGGCTTTGCGTCGTCTATAGCTCAGCGACTGCATATTTTACGTACTGGTCATAATCGACCCGTGGCCGCTGCCGGCCATCTGACATTGCCTTCGCAATTTCTTGTTCGATTTCACCCTCGACACGACTGATGTCCTCGTCGGTTAGCAAACCCATATCCTTGAGCGTTTTTTGGTACCGGGGAATTGGGTCGTTTTTACGCGCTTCCTCGAGCTCGCCGGGAGGCCGATATTCTTCGATGACGGGCTCACCTGGGGCGCGTTCGAAATACGGACTCAACCGATAGGTTTCCGCCACAATCAAGCCCGGACCGCCACCACTACGCGCCCTGTCGACGAATTCTTTGACCACCTCATACGTCGCGATGACATCGTTGCCGTCCACATTTCGACCCGGTATGCCGTAGCCTTTGGCTCGCTCAGACAGATCTTCAAAACCGTACACCTTGGAGTAACGTGTGCCTCCACAGTATTTGTTGTTCTGGAGAACAAAGACGATCGGCAGTTT
>Ga0115002_10004089_pt1 | contig 17864 bp, 15 predicted proteins | sample ArcticOcean_MG_C_8_FD_89576 | JGI IMG/M metagenome (GOLD analysis project Ga0115002, IMG submission 89576) | Marine microbial communities from western Arctic Ocean - ArcticOcean_MG_CB11_86 | ecosystem: Environmental > Aquatic > Marine > Oceanic | place: Arctic Ocean: Canada Basin | collected... | reverse complement strand
CGTTTTCTGGAAGGAAGACCTCGCCACACCGATCGAAATTCGTCGGCGCGAGCCGGAACTCTCGGTGCGCCGTGTTGGTGAAAAAGTCATCATCGCGATCTACCCAACCCTGTCACCGCTCAGCCTGCACGAAGACCCGCCCGCAACATCCGTCACCGTGCCGGGCACCAGCACGCTCGATATCTATCACTTCACCGATGCCCATCGGCAGATCTGCCAGGTGCTGGGCGAAGGCGGGCTGACCGTCCCGGACACGGCGGAGGATCGGGTACTCGAGAGCATTACTGCGATCTCCCCCTTGCTGACGATCCATTCGGAACTGGACGGCAGCGACGAGACCATTGAAACCCGCGTTGCCGACCGCCGACTCTACGTCAACATCCAGCCGCGCGGCGACGGTATGAAGCTCGACATCGGTGTGCAACCGTTCGGACCGGGACCGCGTTTCCTGCCCGGCGCAGGCGGCAGTTCGGTGATCGCCGAAATTGCTGGCACAAGGATGCGCGCCGACAGGGATCTTGAAGCCGAAATAGATCTGATGCAGTCCACCCTCGCACGCTGTCCCCGACTCTTCGAAGAGGGACCCGGTCGTTGGCGATTCGATGAACTCGAAGAAGCGCTGGAAGGCTTGCTTGCGCTCCAGGCACTGCCGAACGACGTCGTCTGCGCATGGCCAGAAGGCAAGCGCATCACGATCCGGCCCGAACTTGGCTCGCAATCGATGTCCATGTCCATCCGGGCCAGGACATCCTGGTTTGATGTGGGCGGCGAGATTCGGATCGACGAGTCACAGGTGCTGGAACTGCAGAAGCTCATCACCATCATGCAGAACTCCCCCGGTCGCTTCATCGAACTCGGCGATGACGAATTTGTCGCCATCACCGATGATCTTAAGAAGCGTCTTGATCAACTCGGCAGTGTGTTCGAAGACGGCAAGGTACAGCGTCTGGCGGGGTTTCAACTGGAGGCAGCCACTGACGGCATTGAACTCGACAGCGACGGGGCATGGCTCGAGTTTCGTGCCCGACTTGAGGCGGCGCGGGACTTAAGTCCGGCGTTGCCGACGACGTTCCAGGGTACGCTACGCGAGTATCAGCTTGATGGCTTTCACTGGCTCGCACGCCTCGCGGAGTGGGGCGCGGGCGCATGCCTCGCCGACGACATGGGGCTCGGTAAGACCATCCAGGCGATCGCTCTGATGCTTCTGCGCGCCGAGGCCGGGCCTGCGATCATCATCGCGCCAACGAGCGTTTGCAGTAACTGGGTGCGGGAGATCGCTCGCTTCGCGCCGGCGCTGCGCACCTTTGTCCTTGGCCCGGGTGATCGCGGCGCGATGATCAATGACCTTGCGCCCGGCGACGTCCTCGTGACCAGCTATGGCCTCCTGGCCGGGGAGATCGACAAGCTAAGCGAACGCACCTTTGCGACCGCCGTTGCCGACGAGGCCCAGGCATTCAAGAACGCCGGCACCCAGCGATCGCGGGCGATGATGCAACTCGTTGCCGATTTCAGAGTGATTACAACCGGTACACCGGTCGAGAATCACCTCGGCGAACTCTGGAACCTCTTCCACTTCATTAATCGTGGGCTGCTCGGCACCCTTTCGCATTTCACAGAGGTCTACAGCCGCCCGATCGTTGACGGCGACGAGGCCGCGAGCGAGCGTCTGCGCAATCTGACCAGTCCCTTCATTCTGCGCCGCCTCAAGAGCGAGGTACTGACCGAACTGCCTCCCCGAACGGACATCACCCTCAACGTCGCCCTTTCAGACGAAGAGACCGCGCTCTACGAAGCCCTGCGCCGGGAGGCTGCGAGCGAACTCGAATCGGCTGCGGACAACAACATGCAGATGATCGCGCTCGCTCGCATCACCCGCCTGCGGCGCGCCGTCTGCAATCCGGCGCTGGTACTGCCGGAGTCCGGCATTGCCTCCTCCAAGCTGCAAAGGCTCGAGCAACTCGTTGGCGATCTGATCGAAAACGATCACAGGGCCCTCGTTTTCAGCCAGTTTGTGTCGCATCTAAAACTCATCGCCGAACGCTTCGATGAACTGGGGTTTAGCTATCAGTATCTGGACGGGAAAACACCCGTAAAACAACGGGACCGCGCGGTCGAGGCTTTTCAGGCAGGCGACGGCCAGCTCTTTCTGATCAGCCTCAAGGCGGGCGGCACGGGTCTCAATCTGACGGCTGCTGACTACGTCATCCACATGGATCCCTGGTGGAATCCTGCCATCGAAGACCAGGCGAGCGATCGTGCCCACCGGATCGGGCAGTTGCGCCCCGTGACGGTTTATCGGCTGATCGCCGAGGACACCATTGAGCAAAAGATCGTGGAACTGCATGCCCGGAAGCGGGAACTCGCAAGTGAACTGCTGCGCGGCGCCGACATCGGCGCCAAGCTCACGTTTGAAGAGATGCTGTCACTAATCGACAGCGGCTGACGTTCCGAGTCTCGTGCCAGCGCGCAGCGAGGGATGCCTCGCCGCACGCCCACCTAACCCAGGCGCTGAAGCCCGGCGCTGAACCCGGCCCCTGAAGCCTGCCCCTGAACCCGGCCCTTGAACCCTGCAGAGTGACGCCTTACTCGTAGCTCTCGGTCAACGCCTGATAGGTACCAACGCGCATGTCAGCTCGAAGCGGCCATCGCGAGCCCATCAACTGAATCATGCCGACGACCACGACCTCCTCGACCGGGTCGATCCAGAAGAGGGTGCCCGCAGCGCCACCCCACTGATATTCGCCATCAGAACCCAGCGTGCCACTCTTGACCGCATCGGTCACGACACCGAAGCCGAGGCCAAAGCCAAACCCGCGCTGCTCACCGGCGGCCAGGGGGTTTTCACCGGACCCGCCCATGTCGACACTGCCGGGCAGGTGATTTTTACGCATGTAGTTGATGGTTTTAGCGCCAAGAATGCGCTTGCCCTGCAATGAACCGCCGTTTCTTATCGATTCAGCAAAACGCATGTAGTCGCTGGCAGTTGATACCAGACCACCACCACCGGAGAACAGAGAGACATTGAAATAGTCACTCATCGCGGCAGGTTGAACCTCGCGGTTGGCAACCAGCGACTTCGTTTCCGGATTCCAGAAGTGGTTCGGCAGGAAACGATCGCGCTTATCCTCGGGAACCGCAAAGAAGGTGTCTTCCATGCCGAGCGGCGCAAAGACGTGTTCCGCGAGATATTCATCGAACGGCTGGCCGGATATCCGTTCAACCACGAGACCCGTGACATCGACCGCGACTGAATAGTGCCAGCGTGTGCCCGGCTCGAACTTCAGTGGCAGTTTCGCCAGCGTCTCAGCGAACGCGGTCAGGTCCCTGGACCCCCAGATCTTGGCTTCGGCATAGGCTTTGTCCACCGCATCCGTACGTGCCTGGAAACCGTAGGAGAACCCGGCGGTGTGGGTCAAGAGATGATGCATTGTCATCGTCTTTTCGGATGGGGTGAGTTCGCCGTCCTCACCCATCACCATCAGATCCTTGAGTTCCGGCACAAACTTGGACACCGGATCACTCAGATGAAACTTGCCCTGTTCGTAGAGTTGCATTGCAGCGACCGCCGTTATCGGCTTGCTCATTGAATAGATGCGAAAGAGGTCATCTTTCTTGAGCGGCGTCTCATCGTCTGCACCCCGATTGCCGACCGCGTCGAAGTAAACGACCTTGCCGTTGCGCGCGACCATCGTGACGACCCCGGCGAGTTTGCCGGCATCGACGTACTTTTGCGTCACGTCATCGATGCGCTGCAGACGATCTGCGGACATCCCAACCCGTGACGGCTTCGCGGTGGGGAGCGGTTTGGCGACCGCATGGCCAACGATGGCGACGAGCGCCAACAACACAATTACTCGCTTCATTATTCTGACCTTGCGGATGAGTCGCCGAATTATGCCGCTGCGGGAAGAGGTTGGCCACCCCGCCCGAATTGGATGAATCCGGTCCGCCGCATCAATCGACTGGTTTTGCCAGCTCGCCGTACTGCTCTGCAGATAACCGACCGGCTGTGCCTCCGGTGCAAGGGTCTGCAGGCGTGTCGTCAACTCCCAAATTTTGACCAACACCTCGTCCGCCGATTCTGGTGGCATCTGTGCTCCCGAGCATCTTGCCGAGATAGGAGGCATGGGTCAGCACGATTTCCGCGCGGTTGGGCCAGCGCACGTCCGCATTGGTGAGCGCGTCAACGGCGTCAGCCAGGCGGTCTGACCGTTCAGCGGAGAAGCTTCGCTCGCCCACACCGCGGTGGCTATGCTAGCGGGTCCTCACCTTTGATTCCTCTTGTCGACCTATGGTCCCGCACAGCCTGGCACCGTCACCGAACTCCCCCGCAACGCCCCTGTCGTCACGGACGCTCGCGCGGCAAGTTACAGCTTGCTGACCTTTGCTCTGTGGTCAACCAGTGGCTCATCTGTTGCCGCGACAAGCGACGACATCGCGGCGTTAACCTCGAAGGCAACGGGCGGCGACGCGGCTGCCGCCCTCGAACTCGGCCGACGTTTCAGCAGCGGTGACGGCGTCGCCAAGGACCCCGCCCAGGCAGCGCGTTGGATCGAGCAATCTGCGGCCACTGGCAACACGATCGCGCAATCGGTACTTGGCCAGTTCTTCGGCATGGGTGTCGGCGTGCCGAGTGATCCGGTTCGCTCATTTAGTTGGCATCAGAAGGCGGCGATCGCTGGCATCGCCGCCTCGCAGTACCAAACCGGTCTCATGTACTCGCAGGGAATCGGCATCGATGCAGACGACGGCGAGGCATTCCACTGGATCCGACAAGCGGCCAGCAAAGACCATGTTCTGGCGATGGCCATTACCGGCCTTTTTCTGGCTGACGGACGCGGCACAGAGCGCAACGTCAAAGAGGCGGTGCGCTGGTTGCGTCGACCTGCGGCAACCCGGGTCGCCTTCGCCCAGCATGCGCTCGCCAATCTCTATTGGCTGGGAGGTGACATCAAAGCGAAGCGGTCCGCCTGCATCACGCGGCCGCGGAGTCGGGCTACTTTGCGTCACGACAAACTCTGGGTGATCTCCATTACGCCGGGGACCAAGTGAAGAAGGACCACGCGCAGGCGCTGAAGTGGTACCTCCTCGCTGCCAACCAGGGCGTCGCGCACTCGCAGCACCACGCGGGCGAACTCCTCTATCCGGGCCGCGGCATACGCGCAGACCGGGCTCAGTCCTTGAAGTGGTTGATCCTCGCAGCCACCCAGCTACCGGCGTCAACGGCGCCTGCGCGACGAGGTTGCAGCATCTCTGTCTGACAAACAAAAGGCCGAGGCGCGCCGTGCCTCTGATGCTTTTCAGCCTGATTGGCAACGTCAGTAGTGTTGCATCGACACGGCCGATCTCGCGAGATCCGACCTGGCATCAGGCTTTGCCTCCCAACGTGTCACTACTGCACCGCTCGCAGCGAGCGTGTAGCATCGATCCCTTGCAAATACCCGGAAGGGGAACGGCCGTGAACGATCTCGAAATCCTTGAAGCGCTGAAGCAAGTCGACTCCCCGACGATCACCAACGTGGTCGCCACCTATCCCGGCGCAAAGACGTGCCTTGGCCTATACAATCCCTGGACTGAGAACTGGTACACCGACCAGACGATCAAGTGCATGTACCCGGAAATGGGACCCCGTGTCGGCTACGCCGTCACTTGTGTGTTCGGCCTGCCTGACCCCAACTTCAAGGGGCGGTTGTCGTTCCTCGACGTTGTCGACGCACTGGATGCTTCGCCGCGCCCGACCATTCTGGTGCTGGAGCAGAAGTTTCCCCCCGAGATCGCCGGCAAAGTAGGTCTGGCCGGCGAGATCATGACCACCACCATGAAGGCAATGGGCTGCGTGGGCTGCATCTCGAACGGCCCGTCTCGCGACATCGACGCCATTCGCGCGCTGGATTTTCAATACATGCTCACGGGCGTATCGGCGGGCCACGGCGAATTTGCGGTCCAGTCGGTCAATGCTCCAGTCAGCGTTGGCGGCATGGATGTCGCGCCCGGCGAGATCATCCATATGGACGAGAACGGCGCCGTGAAGTTTCCGGCGGACAAGCTGGCCGCCGTCCACGAGAACGTGAAGACGCTGCTCGAAGGCGAAGAAGCTCAACTGTCTCGACTGCGCAATGCATCAAGCGCAGAGGAAGTGAGGGCCATCATGACCGGCGGAACTTATTCGCCAAAAGACAAGAAATAACGGCTCGCCAGAGATGGCGACGATTGCGAGCCGTGATCGTCACTAGGGCCACCCGGGCCCGACGAAATCGATATGCTTAAGTCGTTATTTCGTCCAGCGGGCAGAGTCCCGCGACGGACCCAAGAAAAGGAACAAAGCGCAAGAGAGCCGGTGAGCGGAGCGCACTTTTGCAGTCATCTACCACGAGTGACCCGGATTCGCTGGCACGCTGTCAGCCATCGCCGGGGGCACCCGCCGACAGAAGGACACAACGCCCATGACTGAGACCAAACGGAGCACAATCAAGCGCATCACGCTTCAGGCCTACACCTACCCGCTGGATGACTTTGGGCCATCTATCGCCATCTTTAAAAAGGGCGGTCGTCTTAACGTGAGCAAGTTCATCGTCTCGATCGAAACGGACGATGGCCATATCGGGGCCTACGCACCCCATTTTGGTGCGACCGGCCACGCGCTCGCCCAGGTCAAGGACATGGCGCGGGGCCTCATCGGCCAGGACGCCGATCAGCGTGAGAAGATCTTCGAACGTCTGAAGATCAGCTTCCGTCACTACGACAAGGTCGGTATCGCCGCGCTCGATTGCGCGCTGTGGGACCTCGCTGGCAAGAAGTACAACGCGTCGATATCAACCCTGCTCGGTGGCTATCGGCAGCGTTTGCCGGTTTACGCGAGCACCACGCCGGGTCAGAAAACGCCGGGCGGACTCGACAGCGTCGAGCGCTATGGGGAATTCGCTGAAGAGTGCCGCGACGCCGGCATCTCCGCCTTCAAGATTCATGGCTTCTTCGACGGCAGTACAAAAAACGAGATCGATATCATGACCGCCGTCGCCAACGCGGTCGGCGGCGACATGAAGCTGATGACAGATCCCGCATCAAGCCTGCCGTCGTTCATGGATGCGGTCGAAGTCGGTCGCGCGTGCGACGACCTCGGCTACTTCTGGTACGAAGACCCCTATCGGGATGCGTCGTCCAGCGCGGTCGCGCACAGGCGCCTGCGCGACTTCATCAAGACGCCGATGTTAATCGCCGAACACATCCGCGGCTTCGAGCAAAAAGCAGACTTCGTACTCGCTGGCGGCACCGACATCATGCACATCGATCCCGAGCTCGACGGCGGCGTCACCGGCACGATGAAGCTCGCCCATTTCTGCGATGCCATCGGCATGGAAGTGCAGTTGCACACGGCGGGACCCATGCATCGCCAGTGTATGGCCGCCATCACCAACACGCATTTTTATGAATTGGGCCTCGTTCGACCCGACAACGCCTGGAACGGCATGCAACCACCAATTTATGCTGACGATTACGGCGATCAGATGGCAAACGTCGGCGCCGATGGCTGCGTCCCGGTGCCGGACGGCCCCGGTTTCGGCGTCACCTACGACTGGGACAAGATCAACGCCTGGGAGACTGGCCGCGAGGTCTACGAGTAGCCAATTGGTTCGTGTCCGGCCATTGCCATCCTGAAAGTTGCCATCCCGAAAGTAGCAGAAAATTGACTTGCCTGGCGGTGTGTCACCGCACTGCTATGCAAAGGCCGTGGGCTTGGGCGACTCATCGGCACTGCGCATCAACGCCCGCGCCAGTCGCGCCATCATTTCGGCGCCGGTGACGCTGCCGGGGTCCAAATTGTTCAGCTCCTCCGGGTCGTCGTGGAGATCAAAAAGTTCCGCCCCTTCATAGCCTTGATAAAGCGTCAGACGTGCGTCTTCGGTGACAAGTGTGCGCATTCGAAGTGGCACCCCGACCCCCAGCAGGTCCGCCATTTGATCCTCCTCGATGAGCAGTTGATCGCGAACGCGCGTGGACGGGTCTGTCAGCATCTCACTCGCATTGGCTCCCTGCATGCCATGGAATCCTGCGAGCCCCGCCTGCGCCAATAATGTCGGGCCAATATCGATCGAGGATATCAAACCGTCGCTCACCCCCGCCACAATGCCTGGCACGTGCATCAGCAACGGCACACGTGTACAACCGCTGTAGTGCATGCCACCTTTGAGCATGACGCCGTGATCGCCGAACATGTCGCCATGGTCACCCGTGAAGACAATGATCGTATTGTCATCCATGCCAAGCCCCTTGAGTTGCGCAAGGATCTCGCCAATGCTGTCGTCGATCATCGAGACCATGCCGTATTCTTTCGCAGCCATCTCGCGCAGTTCAATTTCGGTCGGGGCAAACATGTTGACGCCCCGACGCAGGCCGGCCGGGCCCTCTTCAATCACTTTCTTGTAGTGAGGCGCCGACTGTTCGTGCCGGTCACCATATGTCGATGGCATAACATAGTCGGCCGGTGAGTACATATCAAAGTACTTGCCGGGCGGCGTGAACGGGTGATGGGGATCGGGAAACGACACAACGGCCATGAAGGGCGTCTCTGGCTGCACCGCGCGCTCGCGCAGGAACCGGGTCGCAACATCGGCGATATACCGGGTGGGATACAGTTCCTCCGGCGTGCCCGTCTTGCGCGTCATGTGTGAAGGCGAATCCCACGGCAGCGCACCCGCGTCACCCTGAATGGTTTTCGGATCGACGCCCTGCGCGAGCAGCCACTGGTAGTAGTGGCCGCCACATTGATCCGAATGCGCGACGACAAGATCCACCTCGCCGAAGCCATAGTAGTCGTCCGGCATCTCGACCTGCTCGGACATGTGTCGTTGAAGATTCTCATAGTCATCCCAGCCATCCGGGTAATGGTCAAAGTGAATCGCGTCGCCGGCTGCCATCTTGTCGGGCTGGCGCTTCGCCGCCGAGGCCATGATGTTCATGTTCTGCAGATGGCACTTGCCGAGGTGCGCCGTGTGGTAGCCCGCGTCTTTCAGTAGCCGCGGAAAGGTCTGCTGGCGCCAGTCAAGGGCGATGCCGTTATAGCGACTGCCGTGCACCGACGGCAATCGGCTGGTGAAAATGGACGAACGATTCGGCTGGCATATCGGATTGGCGACATACGCCTTGTCAAACCGGACCGAAGTTGCAGCGAGCGCATCCAGGTGCGGTGTTCGGACCACGGTGTTGCCTCCAAAACCCGTGTGATCCGGCCGGTGCTGATCGGTCATAATCATTAGGATGTTGGGCTGCGCGGTCAGGCTCATGGTGATTGCTCATTGTCATGGAGGCAACATTAGTCAAGATCAGGGGCAAATCGCCTAGTCCACATACACGCGATGTTGTGACGACTCTTACCGGCCCAGACTCGATCCCGTGGCTGGACATGCCTGCAATGGATGCCCCACCGGAATGTCATACTACGAACAAATGTCCGGCGGCGACCCGCCTCGCCATCCATCTCACCCGCCATTTATCTCGCCAATTAGAAGGAGCAGCCATGGCCGACTTACGGATTTTCTCTTACCTGCCCAATCCCCGTATCTGGAAATCGACCATTACCGCACGGCTAGGCGGCGTCGATGTTGAAGTGACAGGCGCCCCCGCTGGTCAGATCGGGACCTGGCTTTGGGACTTTGACGCGCACCCTATGACCGATGAGGAAGCCGCCGACGATAGTACGCGGGTGCGCGGCCGCACCGGCTTCAGCGCTGATCTGCACAAGACTGCCGCGTTCGTCCGCGCCCATCCGTATGGAACGGTCCCGGCTGCATTCAGCGGTGACGGCCAAACCGGCATCTTTGAGTCCAACAGCATCATGCGGGCCGTCGCTCGACTCGCCCCCGCGAGCAGTGGGATCTATGGCACCGATCCTTTCTCAGCATCGCGGATTGACTCATTCCTGGACGTGTCGCTGATCTTTGCCCGCAGTTCGCAGGTATACCTGCTTGGCTTTGGCACGCAGGGTGTGACGCCGGACATTTACGCGGACGCCGCACGCAGCTTTGACAATTGGTTATCAGGCATCGACGCGGCGCTCAGCAATACGCCCTACATTGCCGGCGCGTCTCTAACCATCGCCGACGTTTGCTTTGCGTGTGAAGTGACCCTTTTCTCCCGGGAACAAGCCGCCCTGCGCCAACTTGTTGAACTGGGCGAACAACCCGTGATGACGGACTGGGACAAGAAGTACGAACGCGCGGCACGTCACTATGCCGAACTCTGTGAACATCCGGCTTTTAGCGTCGACATGGCCGACTATCTCGCGAAGCTCGGCGCAGACGTGCTGCGCGCAAAGGAACGTCACGGATCGTGACAATTTCTTGCAGATCGCGACCGGACTGACAGGATAGCTATTACGTCCAAACGTCAGTGCGCGCCGCAGGAAATGTAATGTTTGTTAGCAAGCGACTCCCATGAAATTGTCAGGATGACAACTTTGGGACAAAGAACTAGCTCGCAGCGGCCCGCATAAAACGAACGTTCATGTGCAGGTATGCGGACGGGTTCGGATGCTGCGCCCAGACGGCCTTCCAGCCATCGCCCCCCATGATCTTGCCAAACTGCTCGTCGCGCACGGCCTTGCTTGGCCAGCGGATGATCCAGCATACGTTGGGCTGCCCGTTCTCGGACACCTGCGGATTCGAACCGGTGACCTCGGCATCGACCCCGTCGTCAACCCAGAAATCGATCACGTCCAGGTTCGCTCGCAGCCACGGTGCCGCAAGTTTGTCGCCCCACTCCCGGTACGCCGAGAACCACTCAGGGTCGATCGTGTAGTCACGTACTTCAACAATAGCGTCGCTCATGGTCCGTTCCTCTTCGGCTTACTATCAAACTGCCAATCTTGACCGCGCTCACCCAGCCTGAAAGTAGCCCCGCGTTATCAAGACGACATGGGCAAGCACTCTCAACTCACGCACCAACCTGCCGCGCCAACTTTCCTCGCCAAGGGTCGTGGGGCCCTCGAACACCGGACGCCAACTGGGCGCCCGGTGAACCTCGCAGGATCAAACCCGCGTTCGACAGGGACTAGCGAACGCCGTCAAGCCCGTTCTTGATACCTTCCGATGCCCACTCATTCCACGGCAGCGTGAAGAACCGGTAGCCCTTCTCGATCAGCGTCGCGGGTTCGATGCCAGGCGGGACGAAGTACATGCCGGGCGCGACGCCCGCTTTTGCACAAGCTTCGGCAATCTTGTCGAGCGCAGCGTGATACTTCGAATTCGTGTAATCGAGGGCGACGTCGAGATTGATCGACAGGTCAGAGGGCCCGATTAGCAACACGTCGATACCAGGAACACTCAGGATGTCGTCGATAGCATCCAGCGCTTCGACCGTCTCGATCATGGGGATGATGAGCAGATGCTCGTTGACGATGTCCATGTACTCACGATAGGTCTTGAACTCGCCCCACTCGCCGCGCGGACCGGCTGAACTGCGAACACCCGCAAACGGGTACTTGCACCAGCTAACCATGTCGATCGCTTCCTGCCTGGAATTGATCATCGGCGAAATGATGCCCTTGGCTCCCTGATCGAGTGCGAAACAGATCTCGTCCTGGCGGTTCTCGCCAACCCGAATGATGGGGATCGCCTCACGGCCCCGCATCGACCGAATCGGCACATGCATCTCTTTGATCGCGTCGAAGGAATGCTGCGTATCAAAAAGTAGAAAATCGTAACCTGTACTCGCGAGAAAGCCGGCTTCACTGCTGGCGCCTGCGGTCGTCCCGATGGCTGTTTTGCCTGCCTTCAACATGTCTTTGACACGATTCATCTTGTTATTGGCCTCTAAAGATAAGACTGATCACGTGCGTTCGACGAGACGCCCCAACTGGAGCGCCGTGCGACAACGTTTGTGGTGAGGCCCCGAGTGTAGCACTCGCGGCAGTGGGAAGGAGTCAAGGCCCGCGAACGAGATGAGCGTCGAGGCCAGCGTTCGGACACGGTCTAACAAGATGTGCTTGTCCGCCAGCTTCGAAGGAATCACTGCAGCCGGTTGGCCTCGTCCGGTCCCGCTCTCTCGACAGAAACCGTGGATCAATCTTCACGGGTGAACGACTGCACAGGTCGTCGCACGCCCGGCACCAACGACCATCAAATCGCCATGAACTACGCTTGCAGGACAAAGCCCTCGTAGTCGTTCGCGGCAACCTCATCACACTTCTTGCGATAGTTGCCGACCCCACCCACATAGGGCATGAAGATGCGCGGCTTGCCTGGAATGTTTGCGCCCAGATACCACGAGTTACAGGTCGGCGCCGTCAGCATAGTGCCAACCGCCGCCTGATTGACATGTTCAATCCAGTTATCTTCCGCCTCGGTAGTTGCCTCGATGGTGCGGAACTGGTGCTCGTCCATATGCGCGATGCAATCGGAGATCCATTCGACATGCTGTTCGATCGATACCAGCATGTTGCTCAGTACCGACGGGCTGCCGGGGCCGGTGATCGTGAAGAGATTCGGAAAGCCCGAAACCTGCAGGCCGAGATAGGTGCGCGGGCCCGCCTCCCAACGGTTGGATAATGGCTCACCGTCACGCCCACGGATGTCCATGCCGAGCAACGCGCCCGTCATCGCGTCAAAGCCTGTAGCGTAGATGAGCGCGTCAAATTCAAAGTGCCCCTGCGCGGTCTGGACGCCGGTTTCAGTGATGCGCTCGATGCCGCCTTCGCTCAGGTCAACGAGCGACACGTTGTCCTGGTTGAAGGCTTTGAAATAGTCCGTGTCGATAACCGGCCGCTTGCAGCCAATCGGATAGCCGCGCGGCATCAGTTTCTCGGCTGTCGCCGGATCCTCGATAACCCTTGCAACCTGGTCCCGATACATCTCGCAGGCAAGTTCGTTGGCGTCCAGATTCATCTGCACATCCAGGAAATGTCGGACCGCAAGGAAGCCCTCCTCTTCGCCGAGGGCGCGGCGCTCCTCTGCCGTTGTCTCGAGCAGGTTAGCGTCAGGCATCACGAGGTCTGCGCCGCCAAAACCAAAGCCGTAGCCGACGATGCCGGCGATCGACTCCCGCTGGTTCTTGCGAATCTCCCCGTAATTAGCCTTCGCTTTTTGCCGAAAGTCCTCGGTTAACGGCCGGTTGAACGCTGGCATCGTGTAGTTGGGTGTGCGCTGAAAGACCGTGAGATGTTGCGCCGTCTCGGCAATGACAGGTATCGCCTGAATGCCAGACGATCCTGTACCAATGATGCCAACGCGAGTCGTCGAAAAGTCGACGCCGTCGTGCGGCCACTCGCCCGTGTGATAAAAGTCGCCTGCGAACGTCTCGGCACCCTCAATGTCGGGCTTGTTCGGCACCGACAGGCACCCTGTCGCCATGACGCAAAAGCGTGCCTCGAACGCTTCCCCCGCTTCCGTCTGCACCTTCCAGCGGTTGCTCTCGGCCGCAAAGTGGGCGCCCACAACACGGGTCTCGAGTTGGATGTCGCGCAGAAGGTCGAACCGTTCGGCCACGTGATTGGCATAGTCCAGAATCTCTGGTTGGCCGGCCATCACCTCGGCCCAGTTCCACTCCTGCTCCAATTCGTCAGAAAACGAATACGAGTATTCCATGCTCGGGATATCGCACCGGGCGCCGGGATATCGATTCCAATACCAGGTGCCACCCACCCCGCTGCCGGCTTCCAGCACGCGCACGGAGAGCCCGAGTCCTCGCAGTCGATGCAACATGTACATGCCGGCGAAACCGGCACCAACGACAATGGCATCCAGTTGAGTGGCGGCGGTGTCTCTCTCGCTCTGCGTGGTTGAATCTGACTCGGTCACTGCTGAACCCTCAAGGAATATGAAGAGAAGATAGAAGGCCTGATGACGGCCTTCGGCTTAGACGATTTTTAGGTGAGTTGGGTGAATACAACCCGGCGAAGTCTGCCAAGGTTTGCGCCCAGTATCAAAACGTAGCTGTGCGCCACATCCAGCGACAACATCCGGCGACAACATCCGGCGACAACATCCGACCATGCCCGGACACCCCAACGGGGTCAATACCGCCTTTTTCTGCGTCTGCTTTGGCACCAACGCTTTGAGACCGTGAAACACCCAGGCGCCGCGCCTGGCGGCCTTGACCGCGACGCCACCAACAGAGTGGAAGATACGTCACAGGCGTTCTGATTGGCCGCGAGGTGCTTTCAACGAGGGGCCTCCTGTGCGGGCTTCTCATGAAGAGCTTCCTGTGAGCGGCGTCTTATGAAAGACGCAAAAGGAGTTACGTGAACATAGACCAACAACTCGTGGACCTTTACGTCACGGGACAGTTATCAGGTGACCCGCTTGAGGAGTTCGAGCTCGACTTGCTCGACTTGCTCGACTTGCTCGACAACACAGAATTGCAGGATGCGGTTCTGGTTGCCCGACAAGTCCGCGACGGGCTCACCTTCGGCGACAGGTCCTTGCCGCAGAGCCATGAACCTGCGGCCAACGTCGTGCCCATGCAGACGCCAACCGGGGCAGAGACAAGTGAGCCGATTCAGTCCCGCCAGACGCCCGATGAAAGGCGGCACCCGGCGACCGTAACCCGGAGATGGGCTGTTGCGGCGTCCCTTGCACTCACTGTCAGCGTCCTCGCCCACTTCATCCCGGAGTCTGACAGCGGCATGACCCACGTCGACCGCATCGTCTACCTGGATCAGACCCGGAGCAGCGAACCGCCGCGCTCAAGCATCCCAGCGATGAACGCCGTGCTGCTGTCGATCAGCGTGTCCGGCGAGCCGCACCAGACGCACGTCGTCACGACGCGAAGAGCCAACGAGGTCGTTCTGACCGATGCCAACGCTCGCGCAGGCAGCGATCTCCCTGCCTCCATCAACGTCGTTTTGCCGCCCCTGGCTGCCGGGACATACCTTTTGCAGGTCGATGACGATGCCCGGTTCGTGCTCGACGCCGAATAGCTAGTACCTGTCCCAGAACGTCGTTCTGGGGCGGGCACTGACAAGCGGTGCAGGGATCCACCGCATTTTCCGCAGGCCTCTTTGCTGCAGCCTCTTTATCTGTAAAAGAATGCGAGGTTTGCTTGCAAACCGACACCCAAGAATTGTCAGGATGACAATTTTGGGATAACAACCAGCTACCCTTCGGTCGCCGCCAAACGCGCAGCAAGTCTCTCGGCGTGCAGCACATCCCGCCTGTCCCGGTACTCGTCCATTGCCGAGCCGGGTGCGTAGTGCCGCTGCATCTCGTCCCTCGGATCACGCGCAAAGATATGGCCCGCGCCCTTGCAAAGCTTGAAGCCCAGCATGTCCTGCAACATCGCCGGGAAGGTCAGCATCCGGGACGGATGAACAGCGAGCATCAGATTCTCCTGCTGGCGCATTGATCCGTTGCAGTAGTTGATGGTGAGCGCGACCCGATCGCAGCCTGACTGATTGTGGCCGGCACCGTGGTAAGTCGATCCGACAACAAAGGCGATGCTGCCGGCAGGCATCGTCACGGATTCGGTCTCGTGCCCGGCGCCTAAGACCGGATCCTTGTCGAACCGATTGCTGCCCTTGACGACCCGCGTCGCACCCGTCTCAACGGAGAAATCAGACAGCGCCCACATCGTATTGCAGACCAGATTCGGATGCGGTCGAGGAAACGCGTAGACGCCGTCATCCACGTGCAGGGGTTGCGCCTCCTCACCATCACCGACGACTGCACTGCCCATCGTGGAGAGGAGAAACCCTTCGCCCAATACCAACGGCAAAACCTCGCACACCCAGGGATGGATCGCGACTCTCTGCCATACATCACCGTCATTCAAAAGATCGAACCAGCGCCGCGTCACAAGACCCGTGAACGGACCGGGCGGAATGTCACCACCGGGTCGTACCGAGGCAAGACGATCCAACTCGTCACGGATTTCGTCACAGAACGCGAGCTCGATAGCGCCTTCCATGATGGCGTAGCCGTCCCGTCCGATGTCTGCGGCAAGCGCCAACGCCCGGTCTTCGCCAAATGGCTCCATCACTCGCTCCTTCTGTCTTTCATTCAAACGTCTCGACTACGCGTTGATCGTAACGGACTCACCGATGGCGCTCCTCCGCGCTCGGCTAACGGGTCTGCCTCTCAACACCGGCACCGGAAACCGCCGCGTCTTGTTCCCCGACCAATTCTCGAAACCCGCGAGTCGGCGGCGTACTATGCGCCGAATGCAGACGCTTACGCCAACCAAAACACTCGCCGCAAATCCGTCGCGCGCAGCCGTGCCCTCGCATTCTGATCGACCGGCGCGCACGTCGATCCGGACTCAACATGGGGGATGATCCGCGCCAGCGCGTCTGTTTCGTCACGACGACGCGCGCCGACTGGGGCCTCATGCGGCCCCTCATTGTCGCGTGCCGCCAAAATGTCCGCCTCGATCCCCTCATTGTCGCGACCGGCACCCACATGCACGCTGAGTTCGGCGCCATCATCGACGACGACATCACGCCAGACGGCCGAACCGGCTGACGGCGCCCCTCGCGTATGTTCGCGGTCTTTTGTGGAGCGACATCGCGTACCTGCCGCATCGCCGATTCCTGTCGATCCTGCAGCCTCTCGCACACTTACTTCGGCGGCCCCTCTTTACCACCGTTGAAGGACTCCTTGACGGGCCCAACATCGCGTCCGGGGTCGCGGTCTTCGGTTCCCGCGCAACGCTGCTTGAGAGCTACCGCGGCTTCAGCGCTTGCTATGCCATCACACGTGCGGTGGCTGAGTACAACCGCCAACACCTCGGCATCTCGACCGACCCGGATCACCTCCTGCAACTGGGCGTTGACCATGCCGTCCACTCAAAACCCACGGACCCAAAGCGGGGTCTGCAATCGGTCCTGTTTGTCGGCCGGCTGATCGAGCGCAAAGGCATCTTTGAGGTCATTGAACTCGCGAGGCGCCGTCCTGGCCTCAGCGTGCATATCGCGGGTGATGGCGAAGCGGTACAGATGGTCGCCGCAGCCGCCCGATCTCTGCCGAATCTCCGCGTCCATGGTTTGCTGCCACAAAATCAAATCGCAGACCTCATGGGTGATGTGGATCTGCTACTGCTGCCGTCCCGATCCGAAGGCTTCCTGCGTGTTGTGCTCGAAGCGAGCCTGCGCGGGTGTGCCATCGATACTCTATCCGGACTATGGCGCGGCTGATTGGCTGCAGGACGGAACCAGCGGTTTTATAGTGAATGACGTTGACGACCTGATCACGCGCATCGACGCGCTCACCGCGAATCCGGGCGAACTCACGCGCGCGAAGCGAGGCGCACTCGAACTCGCGGCCCGCTTCGACTGGCGCGTCATCATCAAAGACTGGGAGCGTGAGATCGAGCGCATGCTCTCGCCCCGGCACACCAGCGGCTAACCGACCTTTGGCAGTTGGCAGGCCACGACCCCGGCAGCCTCAGCCTTCTATAATGTTTCCAGCCAGGCGTCGTCCGACTCCTCTGTGATGCCTTCAAAGAGCGGCGTCGACAGATAACGCTCGCCCGTGTCGGGCAACATAACGACGAAGTTGGCGCCATCGGCCGCGTCCCTGGCGACTTCGATCGCGGCTGCCATCGTCGCACCGGAGGAAATGCCGCAAAAAATGCCCTCTTCGGACGCAAGTCGCCGCGCCGTCGCAATCGCGTCGTCATCGGTGACCAGCACGATGCGGTCCATGACATCCGTGTCCAGAACACCGGGCAAAAAATCCGGCGTCCAACCCTGGATCTTGTGCGGCGACCATTCTTTGCCGGATGCGAGCGCGGCGTTGACCGGTTCTGCCGCGATGATGCCGATGTCAGGTCGTGCCGCCTTAAGCACCGAGCCAGCACCGGTAATCGTGCCACCGGTACCCCAGCCACTGACGAAGTAGTCCAGTTGCTTGCCAACGAAATCGAGCAGGATCTCG
>Ga0115002_10004088_pt1 | contig 17866 bp, 14 predicted proteins | sample ArcticOcean_MG_C_8_FD_89576 | JGI IMG/M metagenome (GOLD analysis project Ga0115002, IMG submission 89576) | Marine microbial communities from western Arctic Ocean - ArcticOcean_MG_CB11_86 | ecosystem: Environmental > Aquatic > Marine > Oceanic | place: Arctic Ocean: Canada Basin | collected... | reverse complement strand
CGATCCTGAAGTGGCGTTATTTTCGTCTTTGCCTTCGCCATGGTTTGCAAATCTCCTCTTTCTTGGTTCGGTGGTCCGAAACGCTCGGACCAAGGTTGGTGGTTGAAAATGTAAGTCCGTTCAACTCAGGTTTCATTTCTCCTGACTGATAAGTGTATATAGTCAAAGGGGAGCACGTTGTCAACAGAAAATTAGCACTCAACGGCGATAAGTGCTAACGAAAATACAGGCAGGTCAGTTTATTTTATTATTTATATTATACCGCCACCATTTTCTCTCAAGACGAATACTTTCTCCAAGATGGATTAAGGTGATCTTCTCTCCCCGATGAGCTATCTTCCCATCAACCTGAAGACGCATGGCTTTCATATACGGCCCGCCGCCGGGCCTTCTTTTCATCTAAATATTTCGGGAGGGGCTGACCGTGAGCTACCAACATGTACTGACCGAAAAATCCGAAGGAATCGGACTCATCACCATCAACCGAGAAGAGGTGCGCAACGCCATCGCCCCCCTCACCTACAGCGAGATCATCCAGGCCATGCAGGATTTCGAGACCGACGCGGAAGTAGGCGTCATCATCATCACCGGCGCCGGGGAAAAATCATTCGCCGCCGGCTCGGACATCCGGCAGATAAAAGATCGCACGCTCCTGGACGGCCTTGCCGCCCCGCCCCAGCGCAACCTCGCGAAAATCGAGGACATCGAAAAGCCAATCATCGCGGCCATCAACGGCTTCGCCCTCGGGGGCGGCTGTGAACTCTCAATGGCATGCGACATCCGCATCGCCAGTGACCGCGCCAAGCTGGGCCAACCCGAGGTCAACCTAGGCTTCATCCCCGGCGCCGGCGGCACCCAGCGGCTGATCAATCTGGTGGGCCTAGGCAAGGCCAAAGAGTTGATACTGACGGGCGACATCATTAATGCCCATGAAGCCGAGCGCATCGGCCTCGTCAACAAGGTGGTGCCCCACGATGAACTCATGGCGGCGGCCGGCGAGATGGCCCAAAAAATCCTAAGCAAGGGCCCGCTCGCCATCCGCCTCGCCAAGGTGGTGATGAACGCGCGCATCAAAGGCGGCCAGGAGGCCGCCATGCTCGTCGAGCGCTTCGCCCAAAGCTGCCTCATGACCACCGAAGACAAAATCGAAGGCACCTCGGCCTTTCTAGAAAAGCGCAAACCCGAGTTCAAGGGCAGGTAGGGGCGCAAAAAACCTCCATCGTGATGTGGCCAACGCCCTGACGGAGGTCTAATTCTTCTCAGAATTTCTCTGAAAACCCTTACCCTGCTCCTCAGCTCTCCTCTATCCGGGGGCTGCAGCGGGGGGGGGGGGGCGTCCCCCGTTTCCCTGATCTCGCGCCTGGCCACCCGCGCCAGGCGATTCCGCACCCAGCCAGACGTACTGAGCCCGGCCTTCTCGGACCTGATGCCGGCAAGAACAGGAATACCAACTTGGTATTTAGGCGCGCCCAAAAAGTATTTGAATTCATCGAGCTAAAAATAAACTCGAACCAGCCCATATTCGCCGCAACAGAAATCATCGGTTACGAAATGATCTACCATTTCACTAGAAATCACTTAAGTGACCTTGGATATTCGAATAGCGACAAGGAAATTCTAATGGCAAGCCAGATTCATCTTAAAGTATCAGCACCGTGTAATTATTACACGAAATATGATTTAAAATGGCTGAAAGACATACCTGATAAAGGATTGGCAGATTCTCATTCTTCCAGAAATTAGAAGATAGATTTCAAATTCAGAAAGCTTCCAAAAGAAATAACCAGCACCATCAAAACAGTAGATTCCAATCAGGCCCTTGCGGCCATCAGTGGACGGAGCCCCCTGTACCCCTAATCCGCGAGCGCAAACGCGTGGCGGCGGAAGGGGACGTTCAACTCCTCGCTAGCCACTTTCTCGCAGGCCTCGATGTCGATGAGGCCGGGCATGTCTACGGCGGTGACTTCCACGTCGCGGAACTGGGTTTTCGCCTCGGAGATGAACTCCTTGACGGAGGGATAGGGGTTCTCGATTTCCTTTGTTTTGCACACCTTCGCGTAGGCCTCGGGGCTCTCGGCCTGGAGGCTAACCGACACAGCGTCGATGAGGCCGGAAAGCTCGGCGATAATGCTCCTGCCGTTCACGCGGCTTCCCAGCCCGTTCGTCACGAGGCGGATGCGCCGTGCCCCTTTTTCCTTGAGCGCCCAGGCAACTTCCTTGAGTTCATCGAGCCGCAGCGTGGGCTCGCCATAGCCGCTGAAAACAACTTCATCGTACCCCGAGGGATCGCCCGCCGCCACGATGATCGCCGCCGCGCTCGGCTCGCTCTCAAGGGTGAGATCGTGGCCCATGAACACCTTGTCGCTCAACAACCCACAAAAGAAACACGCGTTGCTGCAACGGTTGGTGATGTTGAGATAGAGCTTGCCGCCCAGCGCGTAGGCGATGGTGCCCGCCACGGGCGCAGGGCCAATCTTGAACAGGCGGCGCACGTTCATCGAGGTGGCGCGAGCCACGTCCTCAAGGCTGAGGCCCTTCACCTCGGCAAGCTTTTGCGCCACTTGAATCGTATAAGCGGGCTCATTGCGCTTTCCCCGGTTAGGCGGCGGGGTCATGTAGGGGCTATCCGTCTCGACCAGTATCCGCTCAATGGGCACGTCGGCGAAAACAGCTCTGAGCTCGTCCGATTTCTCGAAGGTAATCGGTCCGGCGGCGCCCAGATGAAGGTCGAGGCCGAGGAGCTTTCGCGCCATCTCGGCATCGCTGCTGAAACAATGCACAACGCCCCCGACGCGCCAGACCTTTTCTTCCTCGAGGATCTGATACAGATCCTCGTCGGAGTCTCTGTTGTGGATAATAACCGGCTTACCGATCTTCACGGCCAGGCGGATCTGCTCCCTGAACCAATGTTTCTGGAGTTTCTGGGGCGAGAGGTTATAGTGGTAGTCGAGCCCGATTTCGCCAATGGCTACGACCTTCTCGTTCTCGGCGAGCGACCTGATGGGTGCAGAGGATTTATTAGAGAGGGCCTTGGCCTCGTGGGGATGCACGCCAACGGCGGCATATACCCCCTCGAACGATTTGGCGATGTCCAGTGCTTTCCGGCTGGAATTAAGATCCGAGCCGACAGTGATGATGGCACCGATGCCCTTCGAAAAAGCAAAGTCGAGAACACGCCGGCGGTCGGCGTCGTAGGCGGAGTTCTCGATGTGCGAGTGGGTGTCAACCAGCAGGGCCAGGCCTTCGAGGCCGAGCCCCTCGATCGCGGCTGGGTCAGCTAGCTCTAATTTCAATTCAGGAACGTCTCTCGACGGCTGCGGTGGCGGTTGAGAGCGAGTCCGGTTCTGAGTTCGAGTCCGACTCTGACCTTGGGGCTGCCCCTGAGGACCTTGAGACTGAGGACCGCGCCCGCGGCGCCGGGTTCTCTTGGGACGGTCGTCTCCCGCCCCGGGCCTTTTCGCACGCGGCTGCCCTTCGCGGGACTGCCCATGGGACTGGCCTTTCGGGGGGGTGCTTTGCTGGTCGGAATCCGAGCGTGGCGCTCCCGAGCTGGGCGCTCCCGAGCTGGGCGCTCCCGTTCGATTCCGATCCGACCGTCCCCGACCCCTTCGTCGTCGCTTGCCGCGTGCATTCTCGCCCGGGGCGGGAGACCCCGACTCGGGCTTACTCGGCTCTTTTGGACTATCCATTCTCGCCTCTTTCTTTATCCTTCATGCGGCGCGGCGCTACTGTCAGCTAACGCGGCTTCCCGATGTAATCCCGTCTGGGACCCCGACGAGCTTGAGCCCGTCATCATCCTTTGCGGCGAGCAGCATCCCTTGAGATTCAACACCCATGATTTTTGCAGGCTCAAGATTCGCCACGACAACGACGGCACGACCGATAAGCTCGGCGGGCTCATAAAATTTCGCCACACCGGCAACAATCGTTCGCCGCTCCTCGCCGAGCGAGACCTCTAGTTTTAACAGGTTTTTCGATTTGGGGATATTTTCGGCGGCCTCGACCCGGGCGGTGCGCAATTCCACCCGGCGAAAACCCTCGATGGTGATGAGGCCCGTGCTTTCCAAGTCCCCCCTCTTTTCCTTTTTCTTCCCGGGGGATTTTTCCTTCGGGTCAGCCTCAGCGGCACTATCGCTCTCGCCCTCCGATATTCGCGCCGCCACTTTTCCCTCGAGCGCAGCCCGAGCGTCATCCTCTATTCGGGGAAACAGAGGCTTGCCCAATTTCGTCTCAAGCGACTCGGGCAAAGCATAGAGATCCATCAACTCCCCGAACGGGGCGGCGAGCCAATCCTCGGCGAGACCAAGTTGATGTGCGATACTGTCCGCCGTCTCGGGCATGACCGGCGAAATCATAGCGGCAACCACCCGAAGGGCGGCCCCGGCATGATAAAGCACCGAATCGAGCCGCTCCTCTGGCCCGCTCTTGGCGAGCGCCCAGGGGGCGGCGGCGTCAATATATTTATTAGCGGCCGAAATAATCTCCCAGGTGGCGCGAAGACCGGACTGAAGGTCGGTCGCCTCCATCTCCGACTCATAGCGCCAGGCAGCGTCTACGGCGGCCGAGACAAGCGTTTTTTCACTCTCGGCGTCGAGCGCTGCGCCTCCCCGGATGATCCGGCCCCCCCGATAGCGTTTGACCATGTTGAGGGTTCGATAGAGGAGGTTTCCCAGATCGTTGGCCAGGTCGCTGTTGATCCGGTCGATGAGCTGGGCGTGCGAAAAATCGCCATCCGAGCCGAAGGGAATCTCGCGCAGGATGAAATAGCGGAAGGCATCCACCCCATATTCCTCGATAAGCCAGTGGGGGTCCACGGCGTTGCCCAGGCTCTTGGACATCTTCTGGCCCTCTATCGTCCACCAACCGTGGCTGAATATTTGGCCGGGAAGCGGAAGGCCCGCCGACATCAAAAAAGCAGGCCAGTAAACGGCGTGAAAACGAAGAATGTCCTTGCCAATGAAATGTTGATCGGCGGGCCAGGCGGTGCCCTCCGGGAAACCACTCTCCTCGGCACCCTCGGCGCCGAACCCGGCGGCGGTTGCATAGTTGCTCAGCGCATCGAACCACACGTAGATGACATGCGCCGGATCGTCGGGCACCGGGATGCCCCACTTGAAGCTCGTCCGGCTCACCGACAAATCGCGAAGGCCACCCGCTACAAAGCTAACAATTTCTTTGCGCCGCCCCTCGGGCTGGATAAATTCCGGGTGGCTCTTGTAGTACGCCAGAAGAGGCGCCTGGAATTTACTCAAGGAGAAAAAATAGCTCTCCTCTCGCACAGACTCCGCCGGGCGCCCGCAGTCGGGGCACTTACCGTCATCGAGCTGAAGGTCGGTGAGGAAGTTCTCGCACGAAACACAGTACTTACCCTCGTACTCGTCCTTGTAGATGTCCCCGGCCTCGCGCACCCGCCGCCATATCTCTTGGACGCCCCGCTTGTGGCGCTCCTCGGTTGTGCGGATGTAGTCGTCACACCGGATGTTGAGTTTTTTCCAGAGAGCGCGAAACTTCTCGCTGTTCTCAGTCGCGAAGGTGAGGGTGTCCTTTCCGGCGTCGAGGGCGGCCTGCTCTAATTTTTGGCCGTGCTCGTCGGTGCCGGTGAGCATCCGCGCCGCCTCGCCCCTCAGGCGGTGGAAGCGCGCCTTGGCGTCCGTGGCCACGGTCGTATAGGCGTGACCCAAGTGGGGCTTGTCGTTGACGTAGTAGATTGGCGTCGTGACGTAGAAAGGTTTACCGCTCATAGCGACTTCAACAATGCCTCTGTCGTGAGTTATAAGGGGGCGCTAGCCGCCGATGGGGCTCTTCACCTTGTACTGACCGTTCGCCATGCGCTCAAGATCGTTGGCATGAACCGTTATCCGCTCGCCGCCCTCGAGGGCGAGGGTAACCTCCTCGGCGAGGATATCCTGCCGGATCACCATGGCAGGGCCACTGCAGCCGCTCACCCGTTTTTTGAGTGCCGGCAGCCGCCTTTTCACCTCTACGTAGTGAGCGTGCTCAAAGCGAAGGCAACACTTGAGTCGACCGCATTGCCCCGAAAGCTTCGTCGGGTTCAGGCTCAAATTTTGCTCCTTGGCCATCCGGACGGAAACGGGGTCAAAATTCTTCATGTAGGTGCTGCAGCACAACTCCCGCCCGCAATCGCCGCAGCCGCCCTTGAGAGCCGCATCGTCGCGCACCCCGATCTGGCGCATCTCGACACGAATCGAAAAATTCTCAGAAAGCGCCTTTACGAGCCGCCGGAAGTCCACCCGGCCATCAGCCGAGAAGAGAAATGTGCCCTTTTTCTTCGAGAAGGAGTACTTCACATCCGTCAACTTCATCGGCAATTTCAATTCGGCTATCTTCTTCTGGCACACATTGAACGCCCGATTCTCAAGGCCCTCGATAGCGGCGCTATTCTTCTCGTCCTCCTCGGTGAACTTACGAATCACCTCTGGAAGCGGAGTCTTGTGGTAGCGCGCCTCCATGAACCGCGGGGCGTCTGAAACGACACCCGCCTCCTCGTAGCCATCAGTTTTGATGACCACCCGCGTTCCCGCGATGAGACGCAGAGCACCCCCCAGATGAAAAACGGGCTTCGGGTCCAAGGGCGTTATGATCGAGACGACTTTTATTTTTTCGGTGTAAATTGGAAAGATTGAATCTCCATCCGTGTTGACATCTTCATTCATTTCAAAAACCTCATCCAACTGCGCCCACGGTGCTGCGCAGCGAAAAAACCAAAGATTCGAGCGTCAGGGAAGGATTCGTGTTAACCACCCCAACATCCCGGGTCGCGTTCTGGACCTGATCCACCGAACGAATTAGGCCGGTCACCCCCCACCTGCCGCCTATCGCCCGAAGCGCCACAACCACATCTGCGTTCCAGGGCTCCACGGCATCCGGGGCCACCTCAAGAACTAGTATATCCCGAAGCAGACCTAAAAGCATTTCAAGAAACTCAAGAACATCGGCCCGGCCTGAGCCGCCCCCCGCCTGTCCGACCGCAAGCCCGAGAAGGCCCGCCTCGTCCGCCTTTCCCGGCGGCGCCGAGAGCCCATCGAGAAAGGCAAGCACCGCCTCGCGCCGCTCTTCGAGAGCACTCGGATCGGCGCCAAGGGCTTTCCCCAACCGGCCCAGGCTCAAGGATATCAGTTTGTCAAAATCCACCGCCTCGTCCGCCAGATGCGCCGAGAGTATCTGGCGCTGCTCATCGCGGCCAAGCGCTCTGAACCTGAGTTGACGGCACCGGGAGAGAACCGTGGGCGGCAGGGCATGTAGATTAGGCGTGACAAGGATGAAGACCGTATCCTGGGCGGGCTCCTCGAGCGTCTTCAAAAAAGCATTGAACGCCTGGGTCGTCACCCGGTGAGCATCGTCCACGATGAACACCAAGCGGCGGCCCTCCTGGGGCCGCTGATAGGCCCGCTCAAGCACCTGGTCGCGGACGACCTCGATGCCTATCGATTTTTTGCCCTTCTCGGGAACGACCTGAATCACATCCGGGTGCGAGCCGCGCCCTACTTTCTCGCAGGACGGGCAAGTCCCGCAGGGGGGAGAATCCCCACCGCACTGGAGTGCGCGGGCGAAAATCGCCGCCGCCGTCGCCTTGCCGCACCCCTCTGGACCCCAGAAGACATAAGCGCCCGCCACACGGCTCGCCGCAAGGTCGCGCTTGAGTAAGGCTACGGCTGTGTCTTGACCTTGAAGGAATCCCCAGTCCATCCGAATGCTTTCGTTACAGTATCGAGTATGCGGGCATGCACATCTTCAATGGTGCCAGGTGGAATAAACCGAAAGCGTCCGGTCTCCCGTCGGGCGATTTCAATGAACCCCTGCCAAACGCGTTCGTGAAAAGCCAGGCTCTCGCCCTCGAGCCGATCACCTTCCGCCCCGGCCCGCGCCCTGCGAAGGCCCTCCTCCGGCGAAGCTTCAAGCAAGAGCGTCATATCGGGCACCAGCGCCTCGGTCGCACGGATGTTCATCCCCTCGACCAGTTCAAGAGGGAGCCCGCGCCCGTAAGACTGATACGCCGTCGTCGAATCAAAAAACCGATCACAAAGAACATGCTCGCCCGCATCAAGCGCCGGCCGGATTACCCGGCTGACATGCTGCGCCCGGTCGGCCTCATATAGCAACAACTCAGCGAGGGGCGATACCCCCTCATCCCGGGGGGTGAGCAGAACTTCCCTTATCCCGGCACCGAGTTCAGTGCCGCCCGGCTCCCTCGTCACCCGGACGGGAAGCCCTACGCTTTTCATCCACTCATGCAGAAGGGCCAGTTGGGTGGACTTTCCCGCCCCCTCGGAGCCCTCGAATGTAATGAATCGGCCCGGCAAATTACTGTCTCCAAAATTCGGGTGCACCCGGCATGTAAGCGGCCCGTGAATCAGACAGAAAGCCTATCACACCGCATCTAGGAACAATCAATTCTTGAGTTGCTCGGCCTGATCCAGTTTGCGGTAGACCGTCCGGGTGGCGATGCCCAGCCGGCGGGCAGCGGCGCTTTTGTCCCCGCCCGTGCTTCTGAGGGTTTCGAGAATCACCCGGTGCTCAACCTCGGCCAGGGACATTCCCACTGGAATACTAATAATGGGGACGCCTGCCTCGACCGTCTCTCTTTCGTCCGACACGATTCCCTTGGTGATTGCCGGCGACAAATCATCGAGAGTCAACACCTCGCTTCGGCCCAACACGATGGCGCGCTCCACCGTGTTTTGGAGCTCGCGGATATTCCCCGGCCAGTCGTAGTTCGACATCGCCTCAAGCGCATCACGCGAGAAGCCGCTTACCTGCTGGTTGTTCTTGGCCGAAAAGCGCTGAATGAAATGCTCGGCCAGAAGCGGGATATCGCTCCGTCGATCACGAAGCCGCGGGAGATTGATGTTGATCACGTTTAAGCGGTAATAGAGATCTTCCCGGAATCGGCGCTCGGCAATGGCCAGGGCTAGATCCTGGTTCGTCGCGGCGACGATGCGGACGTCCACCTTAATTGTCTCGTTGCCGCCGAGGCGCTCGAACTCGCCCTCCTGGAGCACGCGGAGAATCTTCGCCTGAAGCGGCATCGGCATATCGCCGATTTCATCGAGGAAGAGCATTCCCTTGTCCGCGAGAAAAAATCGCCCCTCCTTTCGGGCAACGGCGCCCGTGAACGCCCCCCGCTCGTAGCCGAACAACTCGCTCTCCAGCAGGGTTTCCGGCAGGGCCGCGCAGTTGACCTTGATGAAGGCCCCCCCCGCCTGCTCGCTCGATTTGTGGATGGCGTTTGCTACGAGTTCTTTGCCCGTGCCGCTTCCCCCGAGTACGAGGACGTTGGCCGAGGTCGGCGCCACCTGGCGAATCAACTCCCTGACCTCGTGGATGGCAGCACTATTTCCGATGATGCCGTGCGAGTCGGTCAGATCTTGAAGCTTCGCGCGAAGATCCGCATTCTCCCGGATAAGGTCTTGTTTTTCGCGCGCCTTGGAAATTGCCTTCAGGACGACAACGCGCTCAAGGGGTTTGGTGATGAAATCGTAGGCGCCCTCGCGCATGGCCTCGACGGCAATCTCGACGGTGCCGTGTCCCGAGATGAGAATTACCTCGGTCTCGGGGCTTTTTCGTTTCACTTCCTTGAGGAGCGATATCCCGTCCATGCCAGGCATCTTGAGATCCGTTATGAGCAGATGGGTGGGCTCGGCATCAAAAATCGCAAGAGCTGTTTCGGCATCATGAGCGACAGAAACGCGGTAATCCTCCTTGGCGATCATCTTCTCGAGTGCCTCGCGGCTACCGCGCTTATCATCAACGACCATGACCTGAATTTCGCTGTTGGTCCTCATGCCTTCGTCTCCACCGGCGCCACCGCCGGAAATTCAATATGGAAAGTGGTGCCCGCCCCCTCCTGGCTGGAGAATCGGATAGAGGCCCGGTGCTCGGTCAGAATTTGCTGCGTCAGAACGAGACCGAGCCCGGTGCCGCTTGCCTTTGTCGTAAAAAACGGGGTGAACAAAAACTCCTGCTCCCCTGGAGATATCCCTACCCCTTCGTCCTCGATATCGATACCTACGCCGCCTTCGGGGCCGGGGCGGGTGCGAACCGTGAGCTGGCCGCCATCGGGCATAGCGTCAAAGGCGTTGAGAATGAGATTTTGAAGCGCCAGCCGAATCTGCGTCTCGTCGAATTCGACCGCCGGCGTATCGAGGGAAAACTCGCGCTCAATCCGTACCTTCCGGCTCGATGCCTCCTCGCTGTAAAAACTCAAAAGTTCATCCAGTACATCGTTGATAAATCCTGCCTGCCGCTCTGAGCGCGGCATCCGCACGAATTTAAGATAATCATCGGTCACCTGTCGGAGAATATCCACTTCGTGCCGAATCGAGCTGAGAAGGACCCACGCCTCCGAGGTCTTCTCCTCGTCGAAAGAGCCCAGTTCATCGCCGAGTAACTCGGAATTCAGATTAATGGCGGAAAGCGGATTGCGTATCTCATGGGCCACCTGAGCGCTCATCTTGCCCACGATGGACAGCCGCTCTTGTTGAAGAAGTTGGTGCTCCATCACACGCCGCTCGGTCACGTCTTTGATGTAGAGGATGACCTGCCTGACCGGCCCCCCGCTGCTGAAAATCGGGTAGCTACAAAGCTCGATATCACACCGTTTTCCATCGGGCATCATGACGGAGCGATCCGCGAATCCCCGCTGGCCGCTCTCGAAAGTATGTCTGATGACATCACGGTCAGCTAGGCCATCGAGAAAAAAACTATTCCCCTCCCCGCTCCAGGTACGATAAAGCAAATCGGCGATGTCGCAGCCTAGAAAACGGCTCATCTCCCGGTTCACTGTGAGTATCTTGAAATTCTTATCCAGGATGCAGATGCTGTCGGTGATGCCGTCGAAAAGAGCCTGAAGGCGCGTTCTACTCTCCAGAACCTGGTCCGACCAGTGAAGGCGATCCTCCACCCGGATGCGACGGCGCTCGCGAGCAAGGAGGAGCAGGGCAGCCGCGAGAATCACCACGAGACCGAAGCTGGTCAGAAAAAAACTTTTTCGGAACACCCGCTGGACCAGGTCACCCACCTCAGACGAAGACGCCGTGACGGCCAAGGTCCATTGCTCCGGGCCGACGAGAATCGGAGAAAACGCCGTTAGGGTCCGGCCCCGGTGTGTCTCTTTTCCCGGTCGAAAATCGTGGTGCCACTCGAAACCGCGATCACCCCGGCGCATCCGGCCCACGATTCGCTTCAGGCGCTCATCCCCGAAGCGGTCGGCAATCTCTTCAATTCGTTGTCCCTCAAACATTCGGAAACCGGGCGCGAAGAGAATTCGCCCGGACGCATCCATCAGCCATGCGCGGCCTTTTAATCCCGACTGGACCGGATTGACGAACGTGCGGCCCAGATCTTCAAGCGTCACCTTGACGAAAATCCAGTCTCCGCCTCCGATGGGCGCGGCGTCGAAAATATATTCCGGCTTCCCATTTTTTCGGACAATCAGGAAACAAAATCGGACACGCGACGAACATCGCGCTAAGAGTGCGGAGTACTTTCGGCTTGCCGGGTCGAGGAAGCCGGAGTCTTCACTCAAGTAGCCGACCTCGCTGACGCGGAGCCGGCCCCCGAGGCGCTCGAACAGACCCGCGATGGCGCTCATCCGCCCCGGATGATCGGGCTCAACCGTTCTGAGAAAGCGGGCGCTGTACCGAAGGCTGGCGGAAAGCTCATCGAGAAAAGAGGCCATTCTACCGCCAGCCTGATCGGCGATAAGAAGTTGCTGGCGGTTGAACTGGTACTCGATGTCCCTCGTTGCCCCGGAGTAGACCTTGAGTGAGATGGTGATCAAAACGAGCAATACCAACGCCACGCCCATGACAACGAAATACAGGAATCGCCGGTTCACCCGGCGGGACTCCTGGATACCGAAACTCACACCGTCAACGGACTCCCTGATTTCATCTTGTGCGGCCATCGCTCTTTCCACCATCTAAAGCATACCCGACAAAACGATTAATGACATTACATTCAAAAGCTTACAAAGAAAATACCAGAATATCGAAGAGGCGCATCGATCTTTCAATCATAATTAAGAGGAAAGATCATTAAACAAAATTTCTTGACACCCCCTCCCCCCCTGTCTAAGCTCCACTAAAGGTTAGCACTCCATCATCGAGAGTGCTAACCTTCCTCATTCGCCCCGCCATTGGATTCGAAAAATTATGAACGACACGATTCTCTCGGCAAGAACCCAAGACGTGCTCCGGGCGGTGGTGAACACGTTCATTGAAACCGGCGAGCCCGTGGGCAGCCGCACCCTCTCGAAGAAGATTCCGATCTCCCTGAGCCCGGCGACCATTCGCAACATCATGAGCGATCTGGCGGACGCCGGATTCATCACCAAGCCCCACGCCTCGGCCGGAAGGCTGCCGACGGATCTGGGCTACCGGGTGTTCGTCGATGCGCTGATGGACGTGCATCACATCACCCCCGAGGAGCAGGAGTCCATCAAACAGAGCTACACTCACCGCATGGCCCAAATCGAGCAAGTCGTCACCCAGGCCACCCGCATACTCTCCGAACTCACCAACCAGGCTGGCGTCGTTCTGCTGCCGGGGCGTGACCAGCTCCTTTTCCAAACCATCCAGTTCGTGCGCATGTCGAGCGAAAACATCCTCGTCATCATCGTCTCAAAGAGCGGCGTCGTGCAGAACCGAATTGTTCCCGTGGACGAGGATTTAAATCAAGAAGAACTCAACCGAATCTCGAACTACCTCAACGATGAATTCGGCGGGCTTTCCCTCCGCGAGGTGCGTGTACGGGTCCTTGAGCGGATGGGCGAGGAGCGCGACAACATCGACATGCTTTACCGTCGGGCAGAGGAACTCAGCCGCAGGGCTTTTCTCGACGATGACGAATTTGACGGCGAGGCGCTTTTCGTCGAGGGCGCATCCCGCATGTTCACCCAGCCCGACTTCGCCGCCGATTTCAATAAACTCCAAAGCCTTTATCAGACCTTCGAGGAGAAGAGCAAGCTCATCCGCCTGCTCGACGGCTGCCTGAACTCCTCGGACATCACCGTGTTCATCGGCACAGAAAATGACATCGACGGAATGAGCGATTGCAGCGTCGTGGCGCGCTCGTACTACATTGACGACAGGCCGCTGGGCTCGATCGGCATCATCGGGCCAAAGCGCATGCACTATGACAGGGTAGTCTCCCTCGTTGAGTGGACGGCGGACGCATTGAGCAAATACATCTCCGGCGGAGAACAAAGAGCCGAAAAGAAGTAGCGCTCCGCCCCTTTTTTTCTTCAATCCCCCCAAACTCGGAGGCATGCTGCGGATGGCCCGAGACGCCTATGAAGTCCTTGGTGTTCTCCGAGGGGCTGGCGTCACCGAAATCAAGAAGGCCTACCGCAAGCTCGCGCTTGACTACCACCCCGACCGAAACCCCAGCGACAAAATCGCCGAGACCCGCTTCAAGGAAATTGTCATCGCCTACGAAACCCTTAAAAACCCCAAAAAGAAGGCCACACACGATTCGGCTCCAAAAGACGCACGCCCCGGCGCTGGACCAACGGACTTCAGCCCCGAATGGGAAGAATTCTTCTCCCGGATATTCAAATCCCAGCGGGACAAGAAGGGTCGAAGCGGAGCGGCGGCGCCTGCCCGAACGCCCGGCGGCGATCTTCAAGCGCGGGTCGAAATCTCGCTCGAGGATGCGGCGACCGGCGCGGAGCGGGAAATTGAGGTGAATCGCCGGGTCGTGTGCGAGATCTGCGAGGGCAAAGGGGTGGACCCCGGGGCCCAGCCCTCCGAGTGTATCCACTGTCGGGGCTCCGGCGAAGTGCGTTTCAAGCAGGGGCTGGCCGAGGTTTCGATTCCCTGCTCAACTTGTATGGGCGAGGGCGTCCACATCCGCGAGAAATGCGCCGCCTGCAAAGGCGCAGGGCGCTATCAGACACGAGAGCGCATCCGAGTGAAAGTGCCAGCCGCCGTGGTGGAGGGCACCCAGCTCAGGGTCCGCAGCAGGGGTGATGAGGGCGAAGGTGAGGCGGGCGATCTCCTCGTCGCCGTGCGGATAAAACCCCACAAAATTTTCGGGCGCTCTGGCAACGACATCCTCTTCAATCAGCCCATTACCTTCACCCAGGCGGCGCTGGGCGATGAGATCCTCGTTCCCACCCTTGAAGGACAGGTGAAGGTCCGGATACCGGTCGGCACCCAGAGCGGTCAGACATTCCGCCTGAAGGGCAAGGGACTCTCCCCGGCGGGCGGGCACGAAGCGGGCGACCAGCTCGTCACTGTCGAGACACCCATCCGCCTCAACAAAAAACTTCACCAGCTGCTTGAGCAGTTCCAGCGCTTCGTCAACAAAAAAATCCAATGTCTACGAAAGGAGTTACAGCGCTACTCGACAAACCCGCTCATCAATCGGCTTCTCGACAAAGTGAAATTCTTCCTGAACTGATTGCCGAATCGAAGCGCCGTCCTTAGAGTGCCTTAGTGTGTAGGCTTTATTGTTCATCCGAAGGAGCGAATTCAGTAACAAGCGATGCAGAGGCCAGAATCGAGGAATTTGTATCCAAATCACGCGAGTTGACGGGAAGGAAGTCCGCGAGCGGGGACCCTAGAACAACGAGGCCTCCGAGGTCGCCATCTATCATTTTGCCTACGGCATCGACGACGACAATCCACCCTGGATTGACGCTGATTACGCCGCGAAAACATCGCACAAGAAAATTCAGGCGCCACCCGCCTTTCTCGTCTCGGTGCTCTACCCGATTCTCCACGGGGCCTTGGTCGTGGCGCCGCTCTCCTCGCTAATCGGCGGGGTGGCATGCGAGTGGTTCAAGCCTATTTACTCGGGAGAAAAGCTACACGCCTCCTCGGTCCAAAAAGAGATGTTCGAGAAAACCAATAAGGCGGGCGGGGGCTCATTTTCGTCATCGGCGAATTCACCTACTTGGAACGGTGATGACGAAGTGGTGGCCAAAGCCTCCGGCACCATGATCCGCACTCTTCAGGAAGGCACCAACCTCATGTACGACCGCGAAATCACCCATTACGACTCGCAGGCCATCGCCGGCATCGAGACCAAGTACCGGGCCGAGAAAAGAATCGGCGCGGACACGATTTACTGGGAAGATGTCGCGGTGGGCGACGAGTTGCCCGATGCTACGGGGCCCGCTCACCATCGGGGACATGGTCGCCTGGAACGCTGCCTACGGGCCCTCCCACAAGGCGGGCCACCTCGGCTATCTTGATATCGTCAAGGTGCCCCACAATGCTGTCATCACGCCCAAGATCGACCTGCCCGGTCAAAAACTCTCAGCAACACAAAGACTTCACTCTCGCCGCCGGTCGCGGCATGCAGGGCCTCTTCGACAACGGGGTGATACGCTTCACCTGGTCCACCCCCTACATCACAAACTGGATGGGCGATGATGAGGGATTCCTCAAAAAACACGAATGCCAGGTGCGAAAACCCATGATCAACGGCGACACGATCCGCTACACAGGCAAGATCGCAGACAAGGGCGAGGGCGGCTCGGTCACCATTGAGTTCACCGGCGTCAATCAATTCGACGAGACCGCTAGCGCTGGCACAGCCGAGATTATTTTGCTGGTGATGGGTTAGCCCACCGGGCATCCCCAGCTAAAGGAAGACCCCCAATGCCCGCATGGATGGAGCTTCTCGCCCAGGTCTCCGAAGAACTCGCCGAGGAAGCCACTGCACGGCTGATCGAGGCGGGGGCCACGGCGGTTGAGACACGGGATACACAGCCCGGCGTCTGTCTCTTGATCACCCATTTTCTTTTCGAAGCCGGGGCGACCCAAAAACTCCGTACCTCGGAAGCCGCGCTCGCCGAAATCGGGGTCTCGCCAGGCGCCATCGCCGTGCGCAACATCGAGGAAGTCGATTGGGTCACCCGGTCGCGTGAAAGCTTCACGGCCCGGGCCTACGGGGATCGCCTCTGGGTGCGCCCGCCCTGGGATTCGCCCGGTGCGCCCGAGAACTGCGAGGAAATTATTCTTGAGCCCTCGCTCGCCTTCGGAACGGGACGCCATCCCTCGACAACGCTGTGCCTCAAGGCCATTGACCGAATGTGCGCCGCCGGGTCGCCCGAGCGATTTCTCGACATCGGCTGCGGCTCGGGCATCCTCAGCGTGGCGGCGCTCAAACTCGGTGCGGGCCGGGCCCTCGCGCTCGACCTCGATCCGAATGCGGCGGACACCGCCCTCAAGCTCGCAAAAGAAAATGATCTTACCGGCCGCATGCGAATACTCACCGGAACGCTTGAGCCTAATACCGCCGGCGATTGGTGGGGCCGGGTGGACATGCTCGCCGCGAACATTTTCCTCAACCCTTTAAGAGAACTCGCGCCAGCGATGTTCGAGGTGCTGGCCCCGGGAGGCCGGGGCGTCCTAAGCGGCATCGGCTACGAGCAGGTCGACACCCTGGCCGAAATTGCCGGGGCGGCAGGGCTCATCGTCAGTGGCAGGAAGTACCACCACGAATGGGCCGCTATCGAGATCGAAAAACCATGAGCACCGACATGGCCTGATTTTGACATCTGGGCAAGCTTTCCCGGATAATCACATCAACAGGCGTGCGCCCCGGCCCGTATTCATCGGGGATTTCAAGAACGGGCCCGCGACTCTGCGGGGCTTTTCTTTTGGACGTATTGTTCGGGCGAGCATTTACCCCTGCCGATTGACGCCCCGCCGCCCCCGGTGCAATCTGCCCTCACCTAAAATCCTTTCCACTCAGAATCATCCAGGCTTGGGAGCATCTAATGAAAGTCATCATTGTCGGCGGGGGCGGGCGTGAGCACGCTCTGGCCTGGAAGCTGGCTCAGAGCCCCGAGGTCGAGGAGATCATCTGCACCCCCGGCAACGCGGGAACTGCCACGATAGGGCGCAACGCGCCCGTTGGCGCTGAGGACATCGAGGGCATCGTCACTCTCGCAAAAGCCGAGGGGGCCGGTCTTGTCGTCGTCGGGCCCGAGGCCCCTCTGGCGATGGGACTTGTCGACCGGCTCAAAGCCGAGAGTATTACCACCTTCGGCCCCAAAAAGGGCGCCGCACGCCTCGAGGCGAGCAAAGCATTTTCAAAAGAATTAATGTGGGAGGCGGGCATCCCAACGGCCGCGTTCGGAGTGTTCGAAAACCCCGCCGAGGCGAAAAGCTTCGTGAGCCAGCGCGACGGCGGCTGGGCCGTCAAGGCGGACGGTCTCGCGGCGGGCAAGGGGGTGCTCATCTGCCCCGACCCGGCTTCAGCTGAGCTTGCTATCGCGGAGATCATGGAAAACCGCGCCTTTGGCAATGCGGGCGATCGCTGTGTGGTTGAGGAGTTTTTAGAGGGTGAGGAGGCGAGCCTGCTCGCCTTCGTGGACGGCGAAACAGCCGTGCTCATGCCCTCGGCCCAGGATCACAAACCCATCGGCGAGGGCGACACAGGCCCCAATACGGGCGGCATGGGAGCCTACTCACCCGCCCCGATGATGACGCCCGAGCTTGAGGCGCGCGCGATGCGCGAGGTTATTGAACCCGCCGTCCGCGCACTGGCGGAACGTGGGACACCGTATCAGGGAATTCTCTATGCCGGACTCATGATCAAGGACGGCGATTTCAAGGTGCTCGAGTTCAATTGCCGCTTCGGAGACCCCGAGTGCCAACCGCTTTTAATGCGCATGGACTCGGATCTACTATCCGTTCTCATCGCCTGTGCTAACGGCAATCTGGCCAACGCCGTGGTTTCGTTCTCGGCTGAGCCCGCTGCTTGTGTCGTCATGGCTGCGGGGGGCTATCCGGGCGACTATAGAAAGGGCGACGTTATCAGCGGGCTCGATGAGGCGAATGCCGTCGAGGGCGTGTATGTTTTTCACGCTGGAACGGCGGAGGATGCT